>Ga0182016_10000669_pt1 | contig 42634 bp, 31 predicted proteins | sample 712S2MmetaG_FD_120491 | JGI IMG/M metagenome (GOLD analysis project Ga0182016, IMG submission 120491) | Permafrost microbial communities from Stordalen Mire, Sweden - 712S2M metaG | ecosystem: Environmental > Terrestrial > Soil > Wetlands > Permafrost | place: Sweden: Stordalen | collected...
CAGGCCGGCAACTTCGTGCTGAAATCGCGCGATGAGATCGAATACATCGACGTCAGTCCCAAACAGCTCGTGTCGGTGGCCGCCAGTCTGATTCCGTTCCTCGAGAACGACGACGCCAACCGCGCGCTGATGGGATCGAACATGCAACGCCAGGCCGTGCCGCTGCTGCGCGCCGACGCTCCTTACGTGGGCACCGGCATGGAGTACGTGACGGCTCGCGATTCCGGCGCCGTGGTGCTCTGCAAGCGCCCCGGCGTGGTGGATTCGGTGGACTCCGAACGCATCATCGTGCGCGTGGAGGGCGCGGCGCACGAAGGCCAGCTCTCTCGCGAGGTGGGCGCGGACATTTACCAGCTCACCAAGTTCAAGCGCTCGAACCAGAATACCTGCATCAACCAGAAGCCCATCGTAAGGGTGGGGCAGCGCGTGCCGAAGGCGGCCGTGCTGGCCGACGGTCCCTGCACCGATTTCGGCGAACTGGCTCTCGGACGCAACGTGCTGGTGGCCTTCATGCCCTGGCGCGGTTATAACTTTGAAGACGCCATCCTGGTCAGCGAAAAGCTGGTCAAGGAAGACTACTACACTTCGATCCACATTGAAGAGTTCGAGATCGAAGCCCGCGACACCAAGCTCGGGCCGGAAGAAATCACGCGCGACATTCCGAATATCGCGGATTCTTTCCTGCGCAACCTGGACGAGAGCGGCATCATCCGCATCGGCGCAACGGTCAAGCCGGGCGACATTCTGGTGGGCAAGGTGACGCCCAAGGGCGAAACCCAACTCACCCCCGAAGAGAAACTTCTGCGCGCGATTTTCGGTGAAAAGGCCGGCGACGTGAAGGACGCGTCGCTTTACTGCCCGCCGGGAATCGAAGGCACTATCGTCGATTGCAAGATCTTCTCGCGCAAGGGTCAGGAGAAGGACGAGCGTTCCAAGTCGATCGAGGAAACGCAGATCCAGCGGCTGCAGCGCAACCTGACGGATGAAATCCGCATCCTGACCGACGAGCGCGCCAAGCGGCTCAGCGGCTTGCTGGAAGGCAAGAAGCTGGTGGCCGACCTGCACGACGAAAAGACCAACAAGCGGCTGCTTTCCAAAGACACCGACCTGACCCGCGACCTGATCGAGAAGATGAAGTCGCGCGACCTCAAGCGTATGCGCCTGGCCAACAAGGAGCCGCGCTTGAACGAGCAGATCGACGAAATCGAAGAGATGACGTCGCGGCAGATCGCGGTGCTCGAAAAAATAACCGACGAGAAAATCGCCAAGTTGCGCAAGGGCGACGAATTGCCTCCCGGCGTCATCAAGCTGGTGAAGGTCTATATCGCCATGAAGCGCAAGCTTTCGGTGGGCGATAAGATGGCCGGCCGCCACGGTAATAAGGGTGTGATCGCGCGCATCCTGCCGGATGAAGATATGCCGTATCTGCCCGATGGGACCCCGGTGGAGATCGTGCTCAATCCGTTGGGCGTGCCTTCCCGTATGAACGTCGGCCAGATTCTGGAAACCCACCTGGGATGGGCCGCCAAGGCGCTGGGCGTGCAGTTCGCGACCCCGGTGTTCGATGGCGCGACCGAGAAGGAAATCAAGAAATCGCTGGCGGAAGCCAATCTGCCGAGTTCCGGTAAGACCGCGCTGTTCGACGGTATGACCGGGACGCAGTTCGAGCAGCCGGTAACCGTCGGCTACATCTACATGATGAAGCTCTCGCACCTGGTGGACGACAAGATTCACGCCCGCTCCATCGGACCGTACTCGCTCATTACCCAGCAGCCCTTGGGCGGCAAGGCGCAATTCGGCGGCCAGCGTTTCGGCGAAATGGAAGTCTGGGCGCTCGAAGCCTACGGCGCCGCGTACATTCTGCAGGAACTGTTGACGGCCAAGTCGGACGATGTCTACGGCCGCGCCAAGATCTACGAAGCCATTGTGAAGGGCGAAGCCGCTATCGAACCCGGCGTTCCCGAGTCCTTCAACGTTCTCATTCGCGAATTGCAGTCTCTCTGTCTGGATGTGGAATTGATGAAGAAGCCGCGCGAAGTGCCCGACACGGCGCTCGCTGCAGACTAAGACAATAATGGGCCACGGATGTGCGTATCGCGCATCCGTGGCCAACAATGTTTTTTCGAACTGGAGGGTACTTTGAGATCTTCACCCTATGATCGAGCGAATATGATCGCGGATTTCGATTCCATCCGCATTTCTCTGGCCTCGCCGGAAAAGATCCGGAGCTGGTCGCACGGAGAGGTCACCAAGCCGGAGACCATTAATTACCGTACTTTTAAGCCGGAGCGCGACGGACTTTTCTGCGCCCGGATTTTCGGACCGACGCAGGATTGGGAGTGTTTGTGCGGCAAGTACAAGCGCATGAAGCATCGCGGCGTGATTTGCGACAAGTGCGGGGTGGAAGTCACGCTCGCGCGTGTCCGCCGCGAACGTTTGGGCCACATCGAACTGGCGAGCCCCTGCTCCCACGTCTGGTTCTTCAAGGGACTGCCGAGCCGCATCGGCCACCTGCTCGACATCACATTGCGTGAGCTCGAGCGCGTGCTTTATTTCGAAGCGTACGTGATCGTATCGCCGGGCGAAGTGGAAGCCCTTTCGCAGGGCGAGGTTATCACCGACGAGCGCAAACGCCAGCTCGACCAGGAATTCCCCGGTAAGTTCATCGCCATGATGGGCGCCGAGGGCATTAAGGAACTGCTCAAGAAGGTCGACGTGGAAGCTCTCAGCGAAGAGATCCGCGACAAGATGAAGACCGAGCTGTCGGTGCAGAAAAAGCTGAAATACGCCAAGCGCCTGCGCGTGGTGGAATCCTTCCGCAAGTCGGGCAACAAGCCGGAGTGGATGATTCTCGACGTAATTCCCGTAATCCCGCCGGAACTGCGTCCCCTGGTGCCGCTGGATGGCGGCCGCTTCGCCACTTCCGACCTCAACGACCTGTACCGCCGCGTGATCAACCGCAACAACCGGTTGAAGAAGCTGATCGAACTGCATGCTCCCGACGTCATCGTGCGCAATGAAAAGCGCATGTTGCAGGAAGCTGTCGACGCGCTGTTCGATAACGGCCGCCGCGGACGCGTTTTGCGCGGCGCCAACAATCGCCCGCTGAAATCGCTCTCCGATACGTTGAAGGGCAAGCAGGGCCGCTTCCGCCAGAACCTCCTCGGTAAGCGCGTCGACTACTCCGGCCGCTCGGTCATCGTCGTCGGGCCCGACTTGAAACTCCACCAGTGCGGTCTTCCCAAGAAGATGGCGCTCGAGCTCTTCAAGCCGTTCATCTATCACCGCCTGGAGCAGCGCGGCCATTGCACCACCATCAAACAGGCCAAGGAACTCGTAGAGCAGCAGGATCCGGTGGTGTGGGACATTCTCGAAGAGGTGATCAAAGATCACCCCATTCTGCTCAATCGCGCTCCTACGCTGCACCGCCTTGGAATTCAGGCGTTCGAGCCCGTGCTGGTGGAAGGCAAGGCCATCAAGCTGCACCCGCTGACCTGCACCGCGTTCAACGCCGATTTCGACGGCGACCAGATGGCCGTCCACATTCCGCTGTCTCCGGAAGCGCAGATCGAAGCGTCGACCCTGATGCTTTCATCCAACAATATTCTCTCGCCGGCGCATGGCGGACCGATCGCCGTCCCCACTCAGGATATGGTGCTGGGCTGCTACTACCTGACGAAAGCGCGTCCCGGCGCCAAGGGTGAAGGCCGCACCTTCGCTTCCACCGACGATGTGCTGATCGCGCTCGAAATGGGTGAAGTGGAGACCCTGACGCCCATCAAGCTGCGCTATACCGGCAAGGTGATCGACCTGGTGCACGCGTTCGACAGCCAGAACGTGATCCACACCGAGCCGATCGAATTCATCAAGCAGTACATGGAAACCACCGTCGGCCGCGTGATCCTCAACGACCACTTGCCGCAGGACATGCCGTTCATCAACGGCCTTCTGAAGAAGAAAGGCCTGGGCGCATTGGTGCAGTATTGCTACCTGAAATTCGGTTTGCATGTCACTGTGCAGATGCTGGATGAGGTGAAGAACCTGGGCTTCCTTTACGCCACGCGCGCCGGCATTTCTATCGGCATCGACGATATGGTGGTGCCCGCCGAAAAGGCCACCCTGGTCCGCGAGGCTGAAAAGGAAGTGGTCAACGTCGAGAGCCAATACCAGGACGGCGCTATCACCCACGGCGAGCGCTACAACAAGATCATCGAAATCTGGTCGAAGGTTACCGAGCGCGTTTCCGACGAGATGATGGCCGCGATGGAAGAGGACGACCGCACCGGCCGCTACCTCAACCCCATTTACATCATGGCCGACTCGGGTGCGCGCGGTTCCAAACAGCAGATCCGCCAGCTTTCCGGTATGCGCGGTTTGATGGCCAAGCCCTCGGGCGAGATCATCGAAACCCCCATCACCGCGAACTTCCGCGAAGGCCTCAACGTGCTGCAGTACTTCATCTCCACGCACGGCGCCCGTAAGGGATTGGCCGATACGGCGTTGAAGACGGCCGATTCCGGCTATCTGACGCGCCGCCTGGTGGACGTGGCGCAGGACGTGATCATCAGCGAAAACGACTGCGGCACCACCGAAGGCATTTACGTGGAGCCGATCATCGAATCCGGCGAAATCATCGAGCCGCTGCGCGACCGCATCGTGGGCCGCATGCCGCTGGAAGATCAGAAGGACTACGAAGGCAACATCATCGTGGGCGTGAACCAGGAAATCACAGAAGACCTGGCGGCGGCGATTCAGGCTGCCGGTATCGAGCGCGTCAAGATCCGCTCGGTGCTCACCTGCGAATCGAAACGCGGCGTGTGCGTCGCCTGCTACGGCCGCAACCTGGCCACCGGTCGGCTGGTGGAACGCGGCGAAGCAGTCGGCGTGATCGCGGCGCAGTCCATCGGCGAACCCGGTACCCAGCTGACCATGCGTACCTTCCACATCGGAGGAACCGCTACCCGAATCAGCGAGCAGTCCACGCAGGATGCCAAGTCCGATGGATTCGCGCGCTATATCGGGATCGTTACGGTCCGCAGCAAGACCAACGAAATCATCTCCATGAACCGCTTGGGCATTATGGCGGTGGTGGACGATAAGGGCCGTGAAAAAGAGCGCTACCCGGTGGTATACGGCGCGCGCGTTCTGGTGGAAGACGGCGCTCCCGTCAAGAGCAACCAGATCCTGCTCGAATGGGATCCGTACACCTTCTCCATCCTCACCGAAGTCACCGGTGTGGTCCACTTCAAGGACCTCATCGACGGCCTCACGCTGCAGGAGCAGGTGGACGAAGTCACCGGCATGTCGCAATTGGTGGTCACCGATTCTCCCGATGAGAAACGGCAGCCGCAGGTTATCGTCAGGCCGGAAGGCGCATCGGGTTCGCGGTCCGAAGCCAAGAAATACCTGATGCCGACCCACGCCCACTTGATGGTCCGCGACGGCGAAGAAGTCCACGCCGGCGACGTGATCGCCAAGATCCCGCGCGAAACTACCAAGACGAAGGACATCACCGGCGGTCTGCCGCGTGTGGTGGAACTGTTCGAAGCGCGCAAGCCGCGTGAGACGGCCATCATCGCGGAGATCAACGGCACCGTGAAATACGGCGAAGTGTCCAAGGGCCAGCGCAAGATTTATGTAGAAGGCGACGAAGGCGAGAAGCGCGAGTATGCCCTGCCCCGCGGCGTGCATATCAACGTCCAGGAAGGCGAGCGCGTGAAAGCTGGCGAGCCGCTCATGGACGGGCCTCGCGACCCGCACGACATCCTGGCGGTTCTCGGTGAAAAGGAACTGCAGAAGTACCTGGTAAAGGAGATTCAGGAAGTCTATCGCTTGCAGGGCGTCAACATCAACGATAAACACCTGGAAGTCATCTCGCGCCAGATGATGCGCTGGGTGAAGGTGGAAGAGATCGGCGACACCGAATTCCTGCCGGAAGAAGTAGTCGACAAGTTCAAGTTCCGCGCCGAGAATCTCAAGACGAGCGAGGCCGGCGGCCGTCCGGCGCAGGGCAAGGCCATGCTGCTCGGTATTACGAAGGCATCGCTCTCCACCGACTCGTTCATTTCCGCGGCATCCTTCCAGGAGACCACGCGCGTACTCACCGAAGCCGCCATCAACGGCAAGGTGGATTACCTCCGCGGCCTGAAGGAGAACGTAATCATGGGACGCCTGGTTCCGGCCGGCACCGGTCTGGAGTATTACCGCCAGGTGAAGATCGCGGGCAAGGACGTGGTGGAAGAAGCACCCGTCGAGCCGGGCCGCAGATATAATCCCCGGTTACGACGAGGAGACTCGCCTGCAGTACGCCGGCGGGCTGCCTGAAGATACTGGCGAAGAGACGCTAGCGGAGTAAAGCCTTCACCTTAAAGAGTTGGGGTATCCTTGGAAACAGGGATACCCCATTTTTTTGTTTTATGGCCACCACCGCGGTCACGATTGCAGAATACCTCTCGACTGAGTACGAGCCGGATTGCGACTACGTGGACGGAGAAGTCCAGGAGCGTAACTTGGGAGAATTCGATCACGCCAGGCTCCAGGGCGCAGTCTTTGCATTCTTTTATGCCCGCCGGAAGGAGTGGGGTGTTTGTCCCGTCATAGAGCAACGCGTCCAAGTGTCGCAAACGCGGTTCCGAGTCCCCGATGTATGCGTCATGCTGGGTGAGGCGCCGGGGCAGATTTTCCGGGTTGCGCCATTTATCTGTGTCGAAGTCCTCTCTCCCGAAGATCGCATTTCGCGCACCAGCGAGAAAATCGCCGATTATCTCAAGTTCGGCGTCCAGTACGTCTGGATTCTCGATCCGGGAACCCGCAAGGCGTTCCGCTGCACTCCGGGCGCGATGGTGGAAGTCTCGGAGCTGCGTACCGAAAATCCTGCCATGGTAGTGCCACTCGGTGCGCTCTTCGATTAGGCCCTATCCTCAGTGATCCATCGGCCCATATCTCTTGCCCGTCTTGTCGTAGTGCCCCGCCCCGGTCACCATATAATTGGCTGACCATGCCCGCGCACAGTTACATGCTCGCCGATCTCGCAGGGTGCGTGGCGGCGGTGTGCCTGTTCCCGCTATTTGTCCTGCTGCCCGGTTACGCCATCGCGTGGCTCACCGATCTGTTCGAATTCCGCCGCCGTACATTCGCGTTTCAGCTCGCGCTCAGCCTTCCGCTATCCATTGCCATTTGCCCCGCAGTCACCTATTTCGTCGCACGCTTCGGATCGATGAAGGCTGTCTGGGTGTTGTACGCCGCGTCGTGGATCTACGCCGTGGCGATCGCCGTGCGCCGCCGGATGTCGCTCGCGCCGTACACGCGATTCGTGAACCTGATACTGGGCGCGTGGGCCGCGATCGCAGTCTTCTCGCTCATCGATCTCCAAATCGGCAGCCGCGCCTGGTATCCTTCGGCCGCCTTCGACTACGCCGTCCGCACGCAGTTCATCCACTCCATCGCCGCTCACGGAATTCCGGCCGCCAACCCGTTCTTCTTTCCCGGCCATGCGGCCGCGCTCCGCTATCACTACTTCTGGCTCCTGCTCTGCGCTTTGGTGGATCTCGCCGGTGGGCCGGTAGTCACCGCGCGCCACGCCTGGATCGCCGGCACCGTCTGGTGCGGCTTCGGGCTGATGGCGACGGTCGCGCTTTACTTCCGTCTGTTCTCATACCGCGGACCGGAAACGTTCCGGCGGCGGGCCATCGTCGGCATTCTGCTGCTCGGCGTCACCGGCCTCGATATCCTGCCGCAGGCGATCCTGTGGATGCTGCAATTCGCCGGCATGCAGGCAGTCCGGCCGGCGATGGAGTGGTGGAACGAGCAGGTGGACGGCTTCGTCTACACGGCGCTGTGGGAGAGCCACTATCTGGCTGGCCTGATCGCCTGTCTGATGGGCTTTCTGATCCTCTGGGCGGCGTTTCGCGAGGCGGGAATGCGGGCGCGCATTCCCCATGTGTTGCTTGCCGGAGTGGCGTTAGCTACAGGCTTCGGCTCGGCAATCTACGTGGCGTTTGTTTTCGGCGCCTTCCTGATCGCTTGGACTCTGTTCGCGATACTAAAGCGGCGATGGACGGAGGGCGCGCTTCTGATAGGCGCCGGCGCAATCGGACTCGCGCTGGCGCTGCCATTCGCGCTTTCGTTGCGCGGGCCCGCCGACGGAGGGACTCCGCTGGAATTCTGGATTCGCCCGTTCTCCCCGCTGAATGGCTTGCTCCGCGGCGAAGGCCTCGCCAAAGGCTGGACGCTGCCTCTCGCCAACGCGCTGGCTCTCCCGCTGAATTACTTCCTGGAACTGGGGGTCTTCTTCGCGGCGGCACTCCTCTGGTGGAAGAGACATCGCGGCAGCGGCAAGCCGCTCACGAGCGCGGAGGGGGCCACGTGGATGATGATCGCTACGAGCGTCACGATCTGCACCTTTCTCCGCTCCTCGCTGATCGGCAACAACGATCTCGGCTGGCGGGGCTTTCTGATCGCCCAATTCGGACTCCTACTGCTCGCAGTGGACGTGCTCTCGGACTTGCGCGAGCAGCGCAAATTCCTGGCGACTCTGCTGCTACTGGGCGCCGCAGGGTCGGCATACGAGATCGCCATCAATCGTTTTTACGCACCGTTGGCCGATAAAGGCATCGTGCCGATTTTCTCCTGGCTGGCTTCCGACCGGCATGCTGGCGAACGAAACTATGCCAACCGCGAGGCAGGCGAATGGGCCACCGCCGCGACAGTGCCCACGGCCATCGTGCAATTCAACCCCGTACTCGTCGAGCAGAATACTTCGGCGCTGCTCTATTCAGAACGCCCGACTCTCGCCGCTGACCGAAGTTGCATGAGCACCTTCGGCGGCGATCCGGCGCTGTGCGCACCCGTGATCGGCGCTCTGAGTTCCGTCTTCCCTCGCGTCGGGGGCACGGCCGCGACCGATCTCGATAGCGTCTGCCGCGACTTGCCAATCGATATGATCGCTGCTAGCGATACCGACCCCGAGTGGAACGACCGGCACAGCTGGGTATGGTCGCAAACTCCGGCATTCGCCAACGCCTACGTGCGCCTGTTCCGCTGCCGTTGAAATTACTCGTAGCGAAGGGCGCGCAGAGGGTCGATCCGCAAGGCACGCCGTGCCGGCAGCAACGCCGCGATCATCGCCACCACCAGAACGGCCAGCGATGCGACTCCCATGCTGATGGGGTCGTGCGGCTTGATACCGTAGAGCTGCGATTCGATGACACGGGTGAGCATCCACGTCGCCGGAAGGCCCATCGCGAGCCCCACGCCGACAGTGATTGCCACTTGCCCAAGCAGCATGCGCAGCACCGCAAACCGGTTGGCGCCCAATGCCATGCGAACACCCAATTCGCGCGTGCGGCGGGTCACCATATATGCCACCGACCCGTAGAGCCCCACGCACGCCAACGCCAGCGTGATGGCGCTAAAGAGACTGACTAGTGTAGCGAACGCATGCTCCTGCGCCAGCGAATTGTCAATCTGCATTTCCTGTGTGTTGAAGTTGATCACGGGCAGCGCGCGGTCGACGTCGGCGACGGCGCGGCGAATGGCATCCGTCGCCGTCGTGGTGTCTCCTGCCGTTCGCACCGCGAAGCTCATCTGCGGCTGAAAGCCGAAGGTGGACTGCGCATACGGTATATAAAAGGTGGGCGGCGCTTCGCCACGCAGGCGATCGAATTTGGCATCCTTCACCACACCGATCACTTCCACGTCCCAGTCTTTCTTCCACGACCAATGGAATCTTCTTCCCACCGGCGAATCTGCACCGAAGCATTGACGCGCGAGGCTCTCGTTCATGACAGCGACACGCGGAGTGGGACGAATATCGCGTGCCTCTATGCCGCGCCCCACGGTCACCGGTATCCTCATGACGTCGAAAAAGTCCGGCCCCACCAGATTCCAGTAGGCCTGCACACTTTTCCCATCGGATGCGCCATCCGGCAGTATGGGGCCGTTCGACACCCACCCGCTCATCAGCCGATTCGCCGAAAGACTCGCACGGACCACACCGGGGCTCCGGTTCAATCGCTCCCGCACACGCTCGTAAAGCTGATTCCCCCGGACCTCATCATACCCGTTCTCGCCAGGCGCGATGTCGAACAGCGCCAGCTTGTGCGGATTGAATCCCAGCGGCAGCGATTGCAGCTTGGATAGACTGCGCGTGAATAGCGCAGCGCCCACTAAGAGCACGAGCGCTATAGCCACCTGCAGCGCCACCAAAACGCGGCCCGTCCCGAAGCCGCGCAGCGCGGGAGTTGTGTCCCGCTTTAACCCCGACGCCACATCGACACGCGTGGCGCGCAGCGCCGGCGCCAGAGCAAACAGAAACGTTGCCGCCAGCGACACCGCAGCCGTGAAGGCGAACACCCGCGCGTCCGGGGAGACCGGAGGAATCGGCGCGGATCGCGACGCCGCCAACGCCAGTAGGACTCGCACACCCCACCAGGCGAATGCCAGCGCGGCAATCGCGCCGGCGCCGGATAGCACCGCCCCTTCCGCCAACAACTGTCGCAGCAGCCGCCCGCGGCTCGCGCCGACCGCCAGCCGCAGCAAGATCTCGCGCTGCCGCGCCGTCGCCCGCGCCATCAGCAATCCTGCGAGATTCGTGCAAGCCATCAACAGGGTCAGCCCGACCACCGCAAAAAGAATCAATAGCGGCTTCTTGTAGGCCAGTCGCAGGCTGTCAAGGCCTTGTCCACCGGGGTCGAGAAACACGTGCAAAGCTTCCGTGCCCAGTTGGCTCCCGGCCTTGTCCGGCAGGTTGGCCTTCACCAATGCCGCCAGCTCGCTTTTGGCTGCCGTTTCGCTTCCTGGGTTCAGCCGACCCATCACCTGAATCCAGCACATGTCGTCGAGAAACCAGGCGACGGGCTGTTGCCCGGCCGTTTGCATGCGATCGCGGAAACGGATGGGCAACATGATGTCGACATGCGGAGTTCCAATAAAGCCGCCCGCCGACACTCCGAAGAACTCCTTGCGTGTCACCCCGACGATGGTTGTGGGCAGCCGGTTGATGAAGAGCGTCTTGCCGATGGCCGACGGGTCGCGGGCAAACACGCGGTCCCATAAACGATACGTGATCACGGCCGAGGGCAAACCGCCCGCCGCGTCGTCGTCATCGGTGATCGGGCGTCCGATCACGGTCTGCACGCCAAGCGAAGTGAAGTAATTGCCCGAGACCACCATCGCTCCGGTTGGCAACGGCTGGCCGTTAGCCACCACACTGACCGAACCAAGCGGCGAAAATCCGAAGACGTCGTTCAACGGGCGCCCGCGTTGGCGTATGGCCGAGAACACCGCCCACGAAAATACATTGTGAGTGGAGACGCCGTCAGCGAAATCGTTGGTGGCCCACGCTGCATTGACGTCGATCTCGGCGTGGGTCCCCCACTTCGCCACCACCAACTGCTGCGGATTCCGTACCGGCAGCATGCGCAGCAGAACTGCGTCGAGCAGGCTGAACACCGCGGTGTTCGCGCCGATTCCGATGGCCAGTGAAAGCACGGCGATAATCGCGAACCCCGGCGTCTTCCGCAGCACGCGCGCGCCATAGCGGAGATCGCGCGCCAGGTTCTCCAGGAATGACAGGCCGCGAACATCGCGACACTCTTCGCGAACCTGATCCACGCCGCCGAAACGGACCCGCGCGCTCCGCCGCGCCTCATCATCGGACAGCCCCGCTGCCTGGTGCTTGCGCGATTCCATTTCCATGTGGAAGCGCAGTTCTTCGTCGAGTTCTCCCTCGGCGCGGTTGTGCGTCAACAGAGCGCGCAGCCGTAAGATCAGATCCGTCCAGCCCATGTCACGCCATCTCCAATACGCGCCCGATCGCGCCCGCCATCCGCGCCCAGCTCTTGGTCTCCAAGTCGAGTTGTTTGCGTCCCGCCGCGGTCAACTGGTAGAACCGCGCCCGCCGGCCCAGTTCGGAGACTCCCCATTCGGCCTTGATCCAGCCCTGGTGCTCCAGGCGATGGAGCGCCGGATAGAGCGAGCCTTGATTGACGCGCAGGACGTCTTCGGAAATCTGTTGGATGCGCTCCGAGATGCCCCAACCGTGCAGCGGGCCCGCTTGCAGAGTGCGCAAAATCAGCAGGTCCACGGTTCCCTGTAATAGATCGAGCTTCGATTCCTGGTTCATGTTGTCGGATGCCTACAACAAGACTGCCATGCTTGTTGTCGGATGTCAACAACAGTTCATCGCCGGATTCCCGCAGTCCGTCCAGCTTCCCGCGCATCGCGCCGCGGCTCGTGATACCTTACTCTCACGGTGATCGAAGTCGACCACATTCGCAAAACCTACGGCGATATCATGGCCGTGAACGATATTTCCTTCACGGCACAGCCGGGCGAGATTTTCGGCCTCCTCGGCCCGAACGGCGCCGGCAAGACCACCACCATCGGCTGCATTTCCGGACTTTTCACGCCAACCGCCGGGCATGTCCGCATCATGGGCCACGACGTGGTTCGCGAGGGCACAGCCGCGCGCCGCCTGCTGGGCGTGGTTCCGCAGGAGATCTCGCTCTATGACGACCTTTCCGCGCTCGAGAACCTGAAGTATTGGGGCGGCACACAGGGCATGCGCAATCCCCTGCTCCGCCAGCGCATCGACGAAGTGCTTGCCCTCACCGGCTTGGCCGACCGCGCCCGCGAGCCCGTCAAGCAATTCAGCGGCGGCATGCGGCGGCGCCTCAATTTCGCCTGCGGCATCATCCACCAGCCGAAAGTTCTGCTGCTCGACGAGCCTACCGTTGGCGTCGACCCGCAGAGCCGCGTGCGCCTGCTCGACCTGGTTCGCGCGCAGGCCCAGGCCGGCGCCTGCGTCCTCTACACCACCCACTACATGGAAGAGGCCGAAACTTTGTGCCAGCGATTGGCCATCGTCGATCACGGCAACGTCATCGCAGCCGGTACGCTGACCGAACTGCGCGCACTGCTCGCCGAGCATGACCTGCTGCGACTCTCCGGCGTCTTCCGGCCCGATGCCGCCAAGGCCGCGCTTGCGTCCATCGACCACATCGAAGTGCTGCAGGCCGACGAAAACCTACTGGTGCTCTCCCTGCCTGAAGCGTCGCGCCGTCTGCCCGCGATCTTTTCCGCGCTCGCCACCGCCGGGGCGGAAGTCCGCGGCACCAACCTAACCCAACCCAGCCTGGAGAGCCTCTTCATCAAGCTCACCGGCAAGGAACTGCGCGAATAGCCATGCACTTCCTCGCCGTCAGTTTGCGCAAAGATTGGGCGCGCGTGCTCCGCGATCCCTCGCAGTTCGTCGTCGCGTTGGGAATCCCGCTGGTGCTCGCAGTTTTGATGAGTCTGGTCTTCGGCCGCACCCCGGCCGCGCCCCATGGCCGCCTGCTGGTGGCGGACGAAGACAACAGCATAACCAGCGCGCGCTTCCTGGACGGATTCCACCGCGATCCACTCCGCACCATGGTGAAGATCGAAAAGGTGACGCGCGACGCCGGCCACGCGCGCATCGATCGCGGCGACGGGTCGGCCTTCCTATACATCCCCAAAGGCCTGCAACAGGCCTTCCTGATGAACTTGCCCTACCAACTGGAGCTCTACACCAACCCCTCCGAACGCATCCTTCCGCAGCTGATTCGGGAGACGCTATCCATCACGGTCGAGGCAGCCGGCTACTTCCGTCGCGCTTCCGCTACGCCGCTAATCGAAGTGGAGAACGTCACCCTTCACCAGGCCAAGCCGGCGCGCAGCTTCGCCGCCGTCTTCCTTCCCAGCATGCTCTTCATGAGCCTGCTCTTCCTCGCCAGCAGCAGCGCCGTCGATATCTGGAAAGAGCGCACGCAAGGCACACTACGGCGCATTGCCTCAAGTCCGGTCACAATGGTCTCCTATCTCGCGGCGCGCGTCGTCTTTGTGGCGCTGGTGTATGCCCTGGTCGCGCTGGCCGGCCTGATAGCCGCCGAGCGATTGGCCGGCCTGCCCGTACCGAATCTGCCCGTGGCAGCCCTGTGGATCACCTTCGTGGGTGTCATTTTCTATCTGCTCTTCCTGTGGATCACGGTGCTACCCGCCACGCAGCGCGCCGCCAGCGTACTGGCCAACCTGGCGATCTTTCCGCTCGCCATGCTGGGCGGCTGTTTCTTTCCGTTTGAGTGGATGCCGGGGTGGATGGTCTCGGTCGGCCGGCTCACTCCCAACGGATGGGCTCTCTCCGAATTCAAGACGATCCTCGACAACAACGTCGACGTGGCTCACCTCGCCGTTTCCACCGCCGTCCTGGCGGCCTGCGGCGGAGTGGCATTCGTTTTTATCGCGCGGAGAGTCACGCGCACGTTCGCGGTGTGAGGAAATATGCTGCGTGACGCCCTATATCTCGCCCGCATGGAGAGCCGATACCTGCTGACCCGCCGCGAAACCGTCGCCTGGACTTTCGTAATGCCGGTGGTCTTCTTTTATTTCATCGGCACCATCACGGGCCGCAACTCGTCCTCTAACACTCGCGATCCGCTGGCGATAAGCGCCGCGAGTGACGCCGGTTTTCTGGCCGATCAACTGGCGCAAAGGCTGACGGCGGACGACTATCGCGTGGTCCGCACCCATTCCCCCGAGGAATTCCTCAGCTACGGCCGCCGCCTCGATGTGCCCGCCGGCTTCACCGATTCCGTGCTGGCCGGCCATCCGATGAAAGTGCGCTTCACCCGCACCGGCGACGACCTCGACACGACCTTCGACCAGGTGCGCGTCGCCCGGGCCGTCTACACCTTGCTCGCCGATTTAGCGTCGATCCGTGCCAGCGGGGCCGATCCCACGCCCGAACGCTTCGCGGAGTTGGCCGCCGCGCCTCGCAAGCTTACGCTGGACGTTCACTCCGCGGGCCGACGCATCGAAGCGCCTACCGGCTTCGAACAATCGGTGCCGGGCATCCTGGTGATGTTCACCATGCTGGTTCTTTTCACCAGTGGCGCTGTGACCCTCACCATCGAACGGCGCTCGGGAATCCTCCGCCGCCTGGCATCGTCGCCCATGTCGCGCGGCGCGGTGGTGCTCGGAAAGTGGGGCGCACGCATGGCGGTCGGCACAATTCAGATTGCGTTCGCCATGCTCGCCGGGCGAGTCCTGTTCCATGTGAGTTGGGGGCCGAATCTCGCGATGGTGGTCTTGATCTTACTGGCGTACGGCGCGCTGGCCGCGTCGCTCGCCATGCTGCTCGGCAACTTCGGCCGCACCGAGGGACAGGTGATCGGGCTGGGTGTGATCCTCAGCAACGTGATGGCCGGACTCGGCGGCTGCTGGTGGCCCATCGAGGTCACCCCCCCATGGGCGCAGAAGGCGGCTGTCTTTCTGCCCACCGGCCTGACGATGAACGCTCTCCACAAACTGGTCAACTTCGGCGCGTCCCCCGCCACGGTCGTGCCGCACCTGATCGTGCTCACGCTAGCCGCCGCCCTCGCTTTGTACGCCCTCTCGCGCACCTTCCGATTTGAATAACGGTAGCTTGGCGCATCCTCTCGCCGCGTCAGGCAAAGACATTATTGGCCACGGATGGACACGGATTCACACGGATAAAAAACTACGCCTTTTTCTTATCCCTGTGAATCCGTGTCCATCCGTGGCTAAATATCTTTCTTGCGAAGTCAGGCCCAGTCCGATGCTTCGCACGTTCCAACCTGATGGGTTGACCCCGGGAGTCCGTGCCACCTCTTGCCAGTCTGGTAGAATTCCAGCTACCACGCCATGGCACTCACCATCAGCAATCTCTCCAAGACCTATCCCAACGGCGTTCGCGCGCTGAAAAACGTCTCCTTAACAATTGGAAACAACATGTTCGGCCTCCTCGGCCCGAACGGCGCCGGCAAGAGCTCCCTCATGCGCACTGTGGCCACTCTGCAGGATCCCGACTCCGGCGCCATTTCGCTCGACGGCATCGATGTCCTCAAGCAAAAGACCGAAGTCCGCAAAGTCCTCGGCTATCTGCCGCAGGAGTTCGGCGTCTACCCGAAACTCTCCGCCATCGACCTGCTGAATCACCTCGCAGTGCTGAAAGGCGTCACCTCCGCCGGGGAACGCAAAGACATGGTAGAAGCGCTGCTCCAGCAAACCAATCTCTGGGACGTACGCAAGAAAGCGCTCTCCACCTACTCCGGTGGTATGAAGCAGCGCTTCGGGATCGCGCAGGCGCTGCTGGCCAATCCGCGCCTCATCATCGTCGACGAGCCGACCGCCGGCCTCGATCCCGCCGAGCGCAATCGCTTCCTCAATCTGCTGGCCTCCATCGGCCGCGACGTCACCGTCATCCTTTCCACCCACATCGTCGACGACGTCCACGAGCTGTGCTCGCGAATGGCCATCATTGCCAACGGCGAGGTGCTGCTGGAAGGCGTGCCGTCGGAATCGCTGAAGGCGCTCGAAGGGCAGATGTGGTCGCGCGTCGTCGCCACCGACGACGAACTGCGCGCCCTGGAAGCCCAACATCACGTGATCAGCACGCATCTCTCCGGGGGACTCCACGAGGTGCGCGTATTCGCAGGTTCGTCACCCGGCGAAGGCTTCGAGCCCGTCGCTTCCAGCCTGGAGGATGTCTACTTTCTGCATCTCTCCCGGCACGGGAAGAATTGAGGCGACACCATGCTCTGGGAATTTTTCACCTTCGAGATGCGCTTCCGGATCAAGAGCGTGTCCACGTACGTCTACTTCCTGATCTGGTTCGCTTTCTCCTTTCTTAGCGTTGCCTCGGAAAGTTTCGGTCCCGTGGGCAACTCCAACGGCAAGGTGCTGCTCAACGGCCCTTACGCCAACTCCTTCAACGATATCGGTTCGTCGCTTTTCGGCGTAATCATCGTCGCCGCCATCTTCGGCACCTCGATCCTGCGCGATTTCCAGCGCGATACCTTCCAGATCATCTTCACCAAGCCCGTCTCCAAGTTCGCCTATCTCGGCGGGCGGTGGCTCGGCTCGTTCGTCACCACGCTATTCGCCTTCTCCGGCATGATCTTCGGAACTTGGTGCGGCACGTTCGCGCCCTGGGCCGATCACACCCGCATCGCGCCCAATCATCTCTCGTGGTATATCCAGCCTTTCCTTTCCATCACGCTGATCCAGATCTTCTTTCTTGGCTCGCTGTTCTTCACGGTTGCCGCGCTCACCCGCAAAATCTTCATTGTCTATTTGCAGGGCGTCGCGCTGTTCATGTTCTACGTCATCGGGATCACGGTATTCGCCGCCACCCGATCGCTGGAACATTTCTGGTCCGGCATCCTCGATCCCATCGGCTTCGTCCTCTTCGACAACATCACCCGCTACTGGACCGTCGTCGAAAAGAACACCCTCCTGCTCCCTTGGGACTTCAGCGGCAACGCGCCCGGCGTCTTCCTCTACAATCGACTGCTCTGGACCGCCGTCGGCTTCCTGACGCTCGGCGCATTGTGGCGATTCTTCCCTATGTCGGTGGAGGCTCTCACCGCCAGTTCGCAAGGGAAGCGCGCCGCCAAGGCGCGCCTGCAGGAAGCCGAAGAAACGCGCCCCGCCCGTTCCCTGGTGGCTGGGAAGCTGGTACGCGTGCATCAGATCTTCGGGTTCGGCACTTCCGTCGCGCAGTATCTGTCGCTCACTCGCCTGCGCATCCGCAATGTCACGCGCGAAATTCCCTTTTGGGCGATCGTCGGCCTGCTGATTGTTTTCGCGGTCAACAACGGACAATTCGCCGGAAGAGTTGGTGGCGTCGATGTCTGGCCGGTTACGTTCCTGATGGTTCAGGCCGTGGAAGGCAGCGCCACCATGTTCTTCTTCATCGTGGCCACACTCTATGCCGCGGAACTCATCTGGCGCGAGCGCGACACGCACTTCGACGGTATCCACGACGCGCTCCCCATGAGCGAGACCACTGACTGGCTTTCGAAGCTCACCGCCATCGTATTCGTGGAGTTCGTATTGCTCGCCATCGCCATGCTGGTGGGCGTCGCCATGCAAACCATCGCGGGCTACTACCGGTACGAGCCCCTGCAGTACTTCAAGGAGCTTTACGTCGTCACCTTCCCGCAGGTGCTGGCATTCATTTTCTTCGCGCTCTTTATTCAAACGATCGTCTCGAATAAGTTCGTCGGGCACGGCATCGTAATCGGCACATTCCTTCTTCAAACCATTCTTTACAATTTCGGGTGGGAGAACACGCTCTATCTTCCCGGCCAGATTCCCGCCTACACGTATTCCGACATGAACGGCTACGGCCACTTCGTGCCGGCGCTTTTATGGTCGAACGCCTACTGGCTCTCCATCTTTGGCTTCTTCGCAGTCCTGTCGATCGCCTACGCGCGCCGCGGCTCCGACGATTCACTCTCGGTGCGCACCCGGCTCGCCCTGCGCCGCTTTCCGCGCCTGGCGCCGCTCGCCGCCCTCACCCTGCTGTGCGCCGTAGGCTCGGGAATCTGGTATTACTACAACGCGCACGTGCTGAATGAGTATATGACCGCGCGGGCTCGCCGCGACATCCAGGCGCGCTATGAGCGCGATTTCAAGAAGTACGAGCTGCTTCCCCAACCGAAGGTGACCGCCGTCGATGCCGTCGTCAACATCTATCCCGAGCGCCGCTCCTTCGACGGGACCGGACGGTTCACCTTACAGAACAAATCCACCGGGCCGATCTCCCAAGTGCACCTGACCGATGCCAACCAGTCCGTCTCGAACGTCCAGTTCGACCGCCCGTTCCACCTGGTAAGCCGCGCACCGCGCAACATCTACTCCATCTACGCGCTCGATCGGCCGCTCGCTCCAGGCGAAGTACTCACACTCACGTTTTCCGTGGGCCACACCACGCGCGGCTTCCGCGACGGCAACGAACTGCCCGAGTTCGCCTACAACGGCACATTCTTCGACGCTAGCTATTTCCCGACGGTCGGCTACAGTGCGCAAGGCGAGCTCGACGACCCGCGCCGCCGCCGCGAAGAGAAGCTCCCCAATCTCGAAGAGATGACGGAACGCGGCGAACCCGTGCACTCGCGCCTCAATATCTTCACTCCCAATTCCGACTGGATCACCTACCACGCCATCGTCAGCACTTCGCCCGATCAAATCGCCATCGCCCCCGGCTACCTGCAGCGCGAATGGCAGCAGAATGGCCGCCGCTTCTTCGAGTACACCATGGGCGGCACGCACATCCTGGATTTTTCCGCCTACCTCTCGGCCCGCTATAGCGTCCGCAACGAAACTTACTCCGGCCCTGCCGGTCCGGTCAGCCTCGAGGTCTACTACGACCCGGCCCATACTTTCGACATCGACGACATGCTCGCCGCCTCACGCGCCGGCCTCGACTACTATCAGGCGCATTTCAGCCCTTATCAGTTCACGCAATATCGCATCATGGAGTTCCCCCGCTATCGCACTTTCGCGCAGTCCTTTCCCAATACGATTCCCTTTTCGGAAGGCATTGGCTTCATCGGCCGGGTGGTCCACAAGGACGACATCGACCTGACCTGGTTCGTGACCGCTCACGAACTGGGCCATCAATGGTGGGCGCACCAGTTGATCGGCGCGCAGGTTCAGGGATCGAACATGATGTCCGAGACTTTGGCGCAGTACTCCGCTTACATGGTGTCGCAGCAGAAGTACGGCAAGGATTACATGCGCAAGTTCCTGCGCCATTACCTGGACCGCTACCTCCGCGGCCGCGCCGGCGAGACGCGCCACGAGCCGCCGCTGGCGCTGGTGCAGCGCGAGCCGTACGTCTGGTACGAGAAGGGCGGCCAAATCATGTACACGCTCGCCGACTATATCGGCGAAGACAAGATCGACCTGGCCCTCCACAATTTCCTGATGCAATACCGCTACGCCAATTCCAACAATCAGGTAGACGCGGCCGACAACTCGCACAATGCCGCCGATCAGCCATATCCCGATACCCGCATGTTGGTGGATGCGCTGATGGCGCAGACGCCCGAGGAATACCGCTATCTGGTTGACGACGGCTTCAATCGTATCGTGCTCTACGACAACAAGGCGCTCTCCGCCACGTCGCAGAAGACGCCCGACGGCAAGTACAAGGTCACGCTCAATGTGCAGGCGAGAAAAGTTCAGGCTGACGGCAACGGGGTGGAATCGCCAATGCCCATGGCCGACTACATCGATATCGGCGTCTTCGCAGGCAGCAGGGACGAGGAGAAGCCACTTTACATGAAGCGCGAGAAGCTCACGCAAGAACACCAGACGTTCACTATCACAGTGGATCGGCAGCCTACGCGCGCCGGCATAGACCCATACAACAAACTGATCGACCGCATCGTCGACGACAATGTGATCGATGTCGTCAAGCAGTAACGGCAGCAGAATTGCTTCTCAAATAGCATCATGCTATTGGCGGCCGCACTTGCGCTGTCCATACCCCTGCATTTCGAGCCGAATCAGGGCCAGGCGCCTTCCGCAACCCGCTTCGTTGCGGCTGCGCCTGCGTATACATTGTTTCTTTCCGACACAGGCATCACGATGCAGGTCCAGCGTTCAGGAGCTGTCACCATGAATCTGCCCCGCGCCCGCGTGGAAGCCGTCGACCCGTTGCCCGGACGAACCAACTACTATCTGGGCGGCGAACGGTCCGCGTGGCGCACCGATGTGCCGAATTACGCTCGTGTGCGTTACCGCTCGGTGTTTCCCGGTGTGGATCTCGCGATCTATGGCAAATCTCAACAAGTTGAGTATGACTGGATTGTCGCGCCCGGCGCCGATCCCGAATCGATCCGCTTTTCCTTTACCGGCGCCTCGCACATTCGCATCGATCAGGCCGGCGACTTGGTGCTCGATACGCCGGCAGGCGAAGTGCGCCACCGTAGGCCGTACATCTATCAGCAGGCGCGCCAGATCGACGGGGCATTCGTGCTCGCCGGAGGCGAAGTGCGCTTCCGCCTCGGCGCATATGACAAGCGCTTGCCCCTCGTGATCGATCCGAAACTGATCTTCGCCGCCGGCTTCGGCGGCAATGGAATCTCCTGGGACTTCCCGCAGGACCACACCTCGCTCTATGACACCGGAACGGGCATAGCGGTCGACAACAGCGGAAACATCTATATCGCCGGCACTACGTTCTCCGCGAATTTTCCGCAGGTCAACTCCAGCGCTTCCGGCCCTACCGTAACGTGCATGGTCAACTGCGTTTACCAGGCGATATTCGTGACTAAGCTGTCCGCCGACGGCGCCACGTTGCTTTATTCGACTTATATCGCCGCGCCCACCGGCCAAACTCCCGTTCCGGAAGTGGGGTCGCCGCTGCCAGGTGGGATCGCGCTCAATACCGCCACCGGGAGCGTCTACATCACAGGCGCGACGGACGGCGAAAACTTCCCGCTGTCCGGAACGGCAACCACCGCCGGCGGAATGGATGCCTTCGTGGTCGAGCTCGACACGAATGGATCGCTCGTGAACTCAACTCTGCTCGGCGGCAGCGCGGATGACGCCGGCACTTCCATTGCACTCGGGGCCGACGGTGGACTCTACCTGGCCGGCACGACCCAATCCTCAAATTTCCCCACCACCGCCGGCGCGTACCGGACGGCGCCTGTGGCTACCGGACAGAACATCTTCCTGGCCAAACTCGATCCGGCGAAGCTGACCCCTATCTACTCGACCTACCTGGGGCCGGGCGATTCGCCCATTGTGGCGCCCGATTCAGTGGGCAACGCCTGGGTCGCCGCCTCCACTGCCTGGGGAGCATGGCCAGCGTCGCCCGGCGCGGCGCAATCGCAATGCGCCGGATCGCCGTGCGCCGACGTGATCCTGTTGAGGATGAACCCCGCCGGCAGTCAATTGGCCTACACCACGTATTTCGGAGGTTCCGCAACGGAAACCCTCGGCGGACTCGCAATCGACGCCTCCGGCAATGCCTATATCAGCGGCACCACCCAGTCCACCGACCTTCCGACTACCGTTGGAGCCTTTCAATCCACGTGGAATTACACGCAGTATAATTCCAATTCAGCTGCGTTTGTGGCCAAGTTCAGCCCCACCGCCAAATTAGTCTACGCCACCTACCTGGCCGGCTCGTACGACGACCACGCCCTCGCAATAGCGCTCGATTCCGCGGGGAACGCCTATGTCGGCGGCGGGTCGGACTCGACGGATTTCCCCACCGTAAACCCCCTCCAAGCGAGTCTCTACAACTATATCTGCCCCGTATATACCGTTTCGGGGACCACGCCGTACGCGAAAGCCTATTGCGGTTATGCAGGCTTCCTCAGCGTTCTGAATCCCAGTGGATCGGGCCTTTTGTGGTCGACGTATCTCGGCAGCGGCGCCGTCTGGGCGGTCACCCTGGACGTCTCGGGAAATGTTTACGCCACGGGCGTCGACCTCGATATCACCACTCCACCCATCGCGCCCAGCACGACGGCCTCTATCGGCGTCCTCAAGATCGCGCCGCAAGGCGCCGGCCTGCAATTTTCCGCCAACAGTATTGCCAACGCCGCGTCGTTTCATCCCGGCTTGCCGTCTCCCGGCGGATTGGCCTCCTTATTCGTTACGGGCCTGGATGTCACCGGCGTGCAGACGGCGAGCGGTTATCCTCTGCCGACTGAAATGGCAGGCGTCACCATTCTGGTGCAGGGAGTGCCCGCGCCGATTCTGGCTGTGGCCGACGTCCCGGACGGCGGCTACCAACAGATCAACTTTCAAGTGCCGTTCGAGAGCAATACAAACATCGTAGAGGTGCGCTATCAGGGATTCTCGACATTCTCCATCCCGCAAACCGTCGCGCCGGGAATCTTCGTGCTGGGGGACGGCACGCCGGCAATCCAGCACGCGGCCGACTACAGCCTGGTTACCCCTTCCAATCCGGCAAAACCGGGAGAGACGATCGTGGTTTACGTGACCGGGCTCGGTCCGGTGAACGCGGAAGTCACCGACGGCGTTCCTCCTACCGGACCGGGCGTCGCATCGGCTTCGATCTGCTCGGATAATTCCGTGACGCTTGGCACGATTGAGTACGCCGGACTCACGCCGGGAGCTGTTGGACTATACCAGGTGAACGTCCAACTCCCCCAAAGCCTCCTCCCTGGCAACCAGGAGTTATACATTTATTGGGGCGCATGCTTTGGCCAATACGCATCCGACAGCTACGCGAAGAGCAACGTCGTCAGCGTCCCTATCCAATAGGACGCCACAACCTCGCGCGTTGGCAACTTGGGGGACTGGCGGGCTTGACTGGCGGGTTACGAAGGCCCGTTGTTGCCGACAGAATCGAGCTCAATCCTGCCGTCGCGCACCCCCGGTGAGGGTAACTACGGCCGCCAATCGATAGCGGGGCGCCGCTTATGCATCGCGCAGTCCCGCAAGAACAGGTTGATGAGGTTTTGGTACGGCATTCCCAATTCGCCCGCCAGTTCCTTGAAGTAGTCGACAGAAGTGGTGTCGAGCCGTATTGTGACCTGACGCTTCAGTTGTTTTGCATACGGGTTTTTTCGGGACTTCGAGAAATCGTATTCTTTCCTCATTGAAAAATCCAGTACTCCTCTTCTTCGTGCACCGTCGCACGGCGGGCTGAGATTAAGCGGACTAGTGAACCGCACTCCCGGTAGCAGTGCACCACAATCAAACAACGCGCTTGCAGGCTGCAGCCCAGAAGCACGAAGCGATCCTCATCCTCAGAGTGGTCCGGATCGTCAATCAAGCGGCCGCCTTCGTCCGGAAAGACAGTCTGGGCCTCCTCAAACGTGACACCGTGCTTGGCGAGGTTGGAACCCGCCTTGCGCCGATCCCAGGCAAACTCAATATTGCCCACAGCATTATGATAGCAATATCATCGTGGATCTATCCCCACCAGAACCGCTGGATACGTATCCTTGCGCTGATACAATACGTATATGACGGCCAAACTCACGCTGAGCGTGGACCCGGCGGTTGTCTCCCGAGCGAAGCGCTATGCCAAGCGGCAGGGAGTATCGGTCTCGCGCCGGTCGAGGTTTACCTGGCATCCATCTCGGAACAGCCCGCCGCTGCCGATCTGCCTCCGCTGGCCGCTTCGCTTCGCGGCGCGCTTAAGAAAGCCGACACCGCGGCCTATCGCAAGCATTTGGTCCGGAAATACTTGTGAAGAAGCGCCTCCTCATCGATACCAACGTCGTTTTGGACGTCCTGATGGATCGCCAGCCCCACGTTACCGCCAGCGCGGCGGTATTCGCCGCGATTGAGACCGGCAGAGCTGAGGGCTTTCTCGCCGCGCATGCCATAACCACCATCCACTACCTGCTCTCGCGCCAATTGAAAGACGCCGTCGCCAAGCAAGTACTGGGAGCGTTGCTGAAACTGTTCGCGATCGCTCCGGTTGACGGCAACGTTCTGCAGGAGGCCCTCCAAAGTGCCGGACAAGACTTCGAGGACTCCGTCACCGCCGCCGCTCAAGCGTCCGGCTGCCATCTGATCGTGACGCGCCACCCCAAGGGTTTCCGCCGCGCGCCGCTCCCCGCCATCACCCCTGCCCAAGCCCTGATGCTTTTGCGCTGATTTGACAAGCCTTCCTCCCTCTCCGTATGATTAAATTTCACTGATAATAAACCTGATGGGCGACTCCTCCGGGAGGCGCCCTCATACGTCCGAAATGACATCTGTCATCTGCTCCGATCTGGGACACAACATATGATAAAAGTCGAGGGACTCACCAAGCGATACGCTCGTACTGTCGCTGTCGACAACATCTCCTTCGAGGTCGAAAAAGGGCAAATCGTCGGTTTTCTCGGCCCCAATGGCGCCGGCAAGACCACCACGATGCGCGTGCTCACCTGCTTCCTGCCGCCAACCTCGGGTACCGCTAATGTCGCCGGTTTTGACGTGATCGAAAACCCCATGGAGGTCAAGAAACGCATCGGGTACCTGCCCGAAACACCTCCCGTTTATCCGGAAATGGAGGTGGTCGAGTACCTCAAGTTCACCGGCCAGCTCAAGGGGATCTCCTCGGCCGACATCTCCAAAAAGGTGGATGAGGTCATCGGCCGTTGCGCCCTGGGCGACGTCAGCAAGAAGCTGATCGGCAAGCTTTCCAAGGGCTACCGCCAGCGCGTCGGCCTGGCGCAGGCCATCATCCACAACCCCGATGTTCTGATCCTCGACGAACCCACCTCCGGCCTTGACCCCAAGCAGATCATCGAGATTCGCGAGTTGCTCAAACATCTCTCCGGCGACCACACCATCATTCTCAGCACCCACATCCTGACCGAAGTGGAACAGTCCTGCGAGCGCGTCATTATTATCAGTCAGGGGAAGCTGGTGGCCATCGATTCGGTGGCCAACCTGACGAATCGCCTGCGCGGCTCCGAATCGGTGGCGCTGGAAGTGGAATCGCCCAACGGAACGCCCAATCCGAGCGATGTGCAGGGCCGCCTCGAGACGGTGTCCGGCGTTAGCCGGGTGGTGCTCAAAGATTCCAAGAACGGCAAGCTCAACTTCGAAGTCGAGAGCCTGCAAGGCCGCATCATTCGCTCCGAACTGGCCCGCACGGTGGTCAATTCCGGTTGGAATTTGAGCGAACTGCGCGCTGTCGGCCTCAGCCTGGAAGACATTTTCCTGGAACTCACCAGCACCGAAAAGAAGAAAGCTGCGCCGGCGGAAACGGCCGCTCCGGAAGGAGGCAAGCAATGAAAAACGTGCTCCTGATTTGCTTCAAGGAATTCAAAGGATATTTCGTATCGCCCATCGGCTACGCCGTCATGGCGCTGTTTGCGCTGATTTTCGGCTTCGGATTCTATACCGCTACGCGCGACATGGTGCAGCTCGGCTTCCGCGCCCAGATGATGGGCCAGCAGCAGCCCATGAGCGTGAACGATATGGTGATCCGGCCGCTGCTGGGCTTCGCCGGCACCATTGCGCTCTTTCTGATTCCCATGATCACCATGCGCCTGATCGCCGAAGAAAAACGCACCGGCACCATCGAGCTGCTCCTCACCTCGCCCGTGACGGACATGGAGATCATTCTCGGCAAATGGCTCGGCGCCTTGCTTCTGTATATGAGCGTGCTCGGCATGTCCGTACTGAACATCGCCATGCTGTTCCTGTGGGGCAAACCGGATATCAAGCCGTTGCTGGTGGCTTATCTCGGCCTGCTGCTCCAGGGCGGCTGCTTGCTGGCACTGGGGACCCTGATCTCTACCATGACCAAGAATCAAATCGTCGCCGGCGGCGTCACGTTCTTCGTCAGCCTGCTGCTCTGGCTGCTGCAATGGTTCACCGCTTACGGCGCGAGTCCCGCTTTGCAGGTGGTTAACTATCTCTCCATCGTCACCCATATGGAGAATTTCAGTAAAGGCGTGATCGATTCCAAAGATATCGTTTTCTACCTCTCCTTTATCTTCTTCTTACTCTTTTTGACCAAGCGATCGATGGAATCGCTGCGGTGGAGGGCATAACATGGCTGCCAATTGGGTAAAGTCCAGACAAACCAAGTACTGGTCTTACGCCGGTGTTTACATCCTGGTAATCCTGGCGCTGCTGGCGGGTCTGAATTTCCTGGCCAATCGCTACGATAAGTCATACGATTCCACCGCAAATAAGCAATTTAGCCTGTCGGATCAAACCATCAAGGTGGTCCACGACCTCAAGCGCGACGTAAAGGTCACCTATTTCGGCGCCAAAGACAGCTTCCCCCAGGCCCGCGACTTACTGGATCGATACTCCGCGCTTTCCCCCAAGTTTTCCGTCCAGTACCTCGATCCCGAGCGCGAGCCCGCGAAGGCTAAGACCATCGGATTCCGCGCCGATTCACCCGTCCTGATCGATAGCGGCGCGCGCAAGGAAGGCGCCAAGAGCCTGTCGGAGGAAGAAATCACCGGCGCGCTGATCCGCTCGCTCAAATCGGGAGCTCGCAACGTCTGTGTGCTCAACGCCGCTCATGAGCACAGCATCGATGACGATGGCAACGGCGGCTATGCATTCCTGAAGAAGATTCTCGAGCGCGACAACTATACGGTGAGAACCGTCGATCTCAAGGCAGCCGCCCCCGACGCCAGCAAACCGCTCGCCATCGGCCAGGCGCCGCCCCCGGCCGCCTCAGTGGAGATTCCCAAGGACTGCACCGTCCTGATTATCGGCGGCCCGCAGCTCGATTATCCCGCGCCCGACGTGGCCGCCATCAAGGCCTACGAAGAAGGCGGCGGACGGGAGCTCATCATGCTCGATAGCGTCATGCACCTCGGTAAGGACGAACCGCCCGCCGAGAATGCCGAACTCGTGAAGCTCTTGGATGATTGGGGCGTTACCGTCAATAAGGACTTGGTCCTCGACCTCAGCGGTGTCGGCAGTATCCTCGGACTTCCTCCCGAAGTTCCCATGATTATGAGCTACGAATCGCACCCCATCACCCAGCCGCTCACTCGGCAGCCAACTGCATTTCCGCTGGTCCGCTCACTTACCACTAAATCCGGCGGCAAGACCTCTGTCTCCAAGCTATTCGGAACCACGGAAGATAGCGTAGCCGTCACCAGCATCGGCCCGGGCGGCGCCATCGATCCCAAGAAAGGCACAAAGGGGCCGCTTACTCTGGGAGCCGCCGGCACTTACAGTGGCGCCACTCCAGGCCGTTTTATCGTTGTCGGCACTTCGCTCTGGTCCCAGAACAGCATGCTCGGATCCCGCTCCCTGGCCAATCGCGACCTCCTGGCCAACATGGTGAACTGGCTGTCGTCGGACGAGGACTTGATTTCCATCCGCCCCAAGGCGCCTGAAGATCGTCCGTTGAACATCACCGCCCGAGGCCTGACGTCGGTCTTCTGGCTCAGCTTCGTAATCTTTCCGCTGGGCGTAGTGGCCATCGGCATGGCCACCTGGTGGAAGAGGAGATAGCCGATGAAGCCGACGGGTCTGCTCATTGCCGTCGCTCTCCTGGCGATTGTCGGTGGGGGTATCTGGTGGTCGAATAAGAAGCAGGCCGCTACGCCCGAGAAATCCCCCACCGACACTTCCACCAAACTGCTGACCATCCCCGCGGACCAGTTCCAGGAAATCCGTATCAAGAAGCTTACGGAAACCCAGGACCTCAAACTCGTCGACGGGAAATGGCGGATCGTCGAACCGAAGCCGCTGGCGGCGGACCAGGACTCCGTCACCTCCATGGTCACCAGCCTCTCCGCCCTCACCGCCGACAAGACCATCGACGACAATCCGAGCGATCTCTCGTCTTTCGGCCTGACCACCCCCACCCTCGATATCACGATCACAAAGAAGGATGGCAAGACCGCCGGTGTCCTGGTCGGCGACGCCACCCCCACGAATTCCGGCAACTATGCCAAGTTGTCCGACAGCCCGAAGGTCTACACCATCGCCAGCTACGTCAAAACCGGCCTCGATAAGAGCGACAACGACCTGCGTGACAAGCGCCTCATGACCTTCGATTCCGACAAGATCACACGCGTCGTCCTCGCCGCCAAGGGCACGCCGGTCGAATTCGGCAAGAACGCCCAGAACGAGTGGCAAATCCTCAAACCGTCCCCGCTTCGCGCCGACGCCACGCAGGTGGACTCGCTCGTCAGCAAGCTGAAGGACGCCAAGATGGACGCCATCGTCTCCGACGAGGACGCCAAGAAGGCCGCCGCCGGGTTCGCTTCCGGCACGCGCGTCGCCCTCGCCACGGTGAGCGATTCCAAGGGCGATCAAACCCTCGAAGTCCACAAAGACAAGGACAAGAACTACTACGCCAAGGGCTCCGCGGTGGAAGGCATTTACAAAATCGGCTCCGACATCGGCGATGCGCTCGACAAAGGTATCGACGACTTCCGCAATAAGAAGCTCTACGATTTCGGCTTCAGCGACCCGAGCAAAATCGAGTTGAAAGGCGCAACTTACAGCAAGGGCGGCGATAAATGGATGTCCGGGGCTAAAACCATGGATAACGCCTCGGTCCAATCCTTGATCGACAAACTGCGCGACCTCACCGCCGCCAAATTCGCCGACAAATCGGGAGGCGATGCGGTGTTCGAGGCGACGGTCACCTCGAATGAAGGCAAAAAGGTCGAAAAGGTGGCTATCCGCAAGCAGGGAACCGACTATTTCGCGCAACGTGAAGGCGAGCCGAGCATCTACCAATTAGACGCAAAGGCCGTGGACGACCTGCAAGCTTCCGCATCGGGCGTGAAAGAGGCCGCCCCCGCGCCGGTCAAGAAGAAATAGATGAGCCCCGACCGCGAGGGCTTGGACAAGCTGAAGCATGTCCCACGTGGGGTATGCTTTAGCTTGCCCCGCCGGGCGACAGCCCGGCTGTCTTCGGTCGGACCTTTGGCATGAACGCGCTCCTCACCGACCTCTACGAGCTCACCATGGCCGCCGGCTACTTCGAAGCCGGCAAGACCGCCGAGCGCGCCGTCTTCGAACTCGCGGTCCGCCGCCTGCCGCCCCACCGCAACTTCATATTGGCCGCCGGACTCCCGCAGATAGTCGATTACCTCCTCAATCTTTCGTTCACCGCCGAGGAAATCGCCTACCTTCGCGAACTCCCGCAATTCCGCAACGTCTCGACGGCATTTTTCGATTACCTGCGCGACTTCCGATTCACAGGCGACCTCTTCGCCGTCCCGGAAGGCACTCCTCTGTTCGCCGGCGAGCCCATGCTGACGGTGCGCGCCCCCATCGTGGAAGCGCAAATTCCCGAGACCTACCTGCTCTCCGCGCTGTCGTTCCAATCGCTAATCGCCACCAAAGCGGCGCGCTGCGTGGAAGCTGCCGGCGGGCGTTCGATCGTCGAATTCGGCACGCGCCGCGCCCACACTCCGGAGGCAGGCGTCCTCGGCGCGCGTGCCGCATACATCGGAGGGTGCGCCGGCACCAGCAACACCCTCGCCGGATTCCGCTACGGCATTCCCGTGATGGGTACCGTGGCGCACTCGTGGGTGATGTCGTTCTGCGGCGAGCCCGAGGCTTTCCGGCAAGCTCAGCGCCTTCTCGGCGAGTCCGCCGTGCAGCTGATCGACACCTACGACACCATCCAGGGAGCCCATCGCGCCGCGGATACTAAAGGTCCCTTCTGGGGCGTGCGCATCGATAGTGGCGATTTTCTGGCGGTTACCCGCCAGGTGCGGGCAATCCTCGACGATGCCAGCCATACTGAGGCCAAAATCATGATCAGCGGCGACCTCGACGAGTACCGCATCCGCGACCTCCTCGCCGCCGGCGCGCCCATCGACGGCTTCGGGGTCGGCACACAACTCTCCGTTTCGGCCGACGCGCCAACCCTCAGCACGGTCTACAAACTGGTCGAAATCGAAATCTGCGGTATCCAGCGGTTCACCGCCAAATTCAGCGACGATAAGCCGTCCTATCCTGGATCCAAGCAGATTTTCCGCGACACCCACCGCGACGTGATCGCGCGATCCGGGGAGTGCGGCCGCGGCGAAGCGCTTCTCCGCCCCGTCATCCTGGGAGGCCGTCTCCTCGAGCCGCTCCCCACGATCGAACAGGCCCGCCAGCGTGCCGCCGCATCGATCGCGAACTTACCCGCGTCTCTGCGACAATTGGACGAGGCCGAGCCGTGGCCGGTGATTCACAGCCGTGAGCTGCGCGAACTGATCGAACGCACCCGCCACAATATATTGGGATGAGCGCCCTTTTCATCGACGTCGATACCCAGCTCGATTTCCTCTATCCCGCCGGAGCGCTCTACGTCCCCAGCGCCGAGCGCCTGCTTCCAACGCTCGGCCATCTCACGCGATACGCCGCGGCACACGGCATCCCGCTGGTCTCGACCGTCGACGCGCACACGGAAAACGACCCCGAGTTTCAGTCCTGGCCGAAGCACTGCGTGGCCGGCGCCACCGGCCAGCACAAGGCCGAACCCACACTGCTCGCCGGGCGCGTCGTCCTGCCCAATCGCCCCGGCGATTTCGCCCTCGATGGCGCGCCGCAGATCGTCGTCGAGAAACAGACGGTGAATGCCTTCGACACCCACACCTTCGCGCCCATCGTCCGCCATCTCGACCCCCATCGCATCGTGGTCTACGGGGTGGTCACCGAGATCTGCGTGCTGCACGCCGTCCGGGGGCTGTTGCAATTCGGCAAGCCGGTCACCGTGGTCACGGACGCCGTCCAGCAGCTTACCGGCAAGGGATGCCGCGATGCGCTCGATGAAATGCGCTCCCGCGGCGCAAACTTCGCGACGGCCGCAGAAGTCACGGCGTAATATCTTCCCACTATCCCACCAGCCCTGCCGCACGCGGTAGAATTCTCCCATGCCAGAAGACGACATCAAGCGCGGACCCGGTATGAAGACCATGTTCCTCCCCGACGTGGAACGTAGCGATGCGCCATCCCCCTTCAACGCCATGATCCGCACCATGCGCGAGAATGGCGCGGAATATCCGCAGATCTGGCACATGTTCGCTTTCCTGCCGAAGGCCACCGACCATCTCGCCCGCTTCACGCAGGAGATCCTCCGCGGGCCCGCGCCCCTCAGCCCCGGCATGCGCGAGCTGATCGCCGCCCGAACGTCCTACCGCAACGATTGTCCGTTTTGACTGCAGTCCCACGCCGCAGTTGCGGCGGAATTGTTGGGCGATAAGGAACTCGTCTGGGGCGTACTGCGCGATCTGGAAACTTCCGCCCTCGACGAGAAGCACAAGGCGCTATTCCGCTTCGTCGATCAGGTGAATCACGATTCCCCGCGCATTACTGCCGCCGACATGGTCCCGCTCCGCGAACTGGGATGGACCGACGAAGCCATCTACTTCGCGATCACCGTCTGCGCGCTCTTCAATTTCTACAATCGCTGGATCGACGCCAGCGGCGTACATGCGCTCTCCGACGCTGCCCACGAGGAAGGGGGAAAACGAAGCGCCAAGCACGGCTACGTCCGCTGAATGACGTGGCGCAGACACTCGTGTCTGCAGCGCCGAGACTCTTCTCGGCGCGACGGGTCGAGAAGAGCCTCTGACCCAGCAGACTAAATTAAAGTCCGCGCCACTCACCTCGCCTTCGCCACGATCTCGAAATTACTTCCCCGTCTGCGGCACCACTCGAAGCCGAGTAGCCAATCGTCGAACTCCCGCGCCAAGCCGTAGCCCCATCCCCAACCGGGGAACAGTCCCGCCAGCGGGCTAGATCCGAAATCGTACGTCTCCACCCGTGCATCGAACCCCGCCGCGGTGAACAGACGGCAGGTAGCCTCCGGCTCCAGTTCGCGCTCGTCGGGGGTCTGATAGCGCTTCATCATCCAGGGAACCAGCAGCCGCCCCAACGCACCTGAGAGCCGCCTCCGGCTGGGATCGAGCGAATAGAACATCCCGCCGGGCGCGAGATGCCGCTCCACCTGCCGCGGCAATTCCGCCAGATCGTCATCCGGCAGATGATGCAGAAAGAAGATCGCCATCACGAGATCGAACCGGCCCTCGACCTCGCTGCCCTCTTCGAAGCGCACATTGCCAATCCCCAGCCGTTCGGCATCGGCGCGCGCCTGCCGGATGGCGGCTGGCGAGAGGTCCACCCCGACCACTTCCGCCACATACGGCGCCAGCAGCAGTTCCGTGTCGCCGATGCCGCACCCTAAGCTGAGCACCCGCGACTCTTTGCCAACCCCGGTCAGATGCAGAATGCGCGCCACCATATGGCATCGCAGCAGCCGCACCGCGGGACGCGCAAAATGCCGCTGCGCGAATCCCGAATAGAGCTTTTCGTGATACGCCAGCTCGCGTTTGACCACTTCCGGGTCGGGCATTCAGAACTTCTTGGACGAGCGGCGAAAGGCCTGCCACGTCACGAACAGCGACGCCGCCAGCAGCGAGCCGTCGCGCAGCAAGGTCCACTTGGAGATCGGGTCGCCCGGTCCGAAGCAGCCGCAGTCGATCTGTTGTCCGGCGATCTTGGCGTGCACCATGGCTGCGAAGAAAACCATCAGCAGCAGCGAGATCAGGGTGGAGGGAATGCGCGGCCAGAAGCCGGTCATCAGCCACAGGCCTATCGCGACTTCCGCCGCCGGTAAGGTTCGAGCCAGCGGCTCTACGAAGCGGAAGGGAATTAGATGGTAGGAATCGATGCCCATGGCGAACAGCGCCCAGGGCTGGCTCAGCTTGAGGTAGCCCGCATAGGCGAAGACGCCGCCCACAATCAGGCGCAGCGCCACCACCGTCCAATACAGAGCTTTACTTTGGGAGGAGGCCATCGATCATCGATTTTAACAACCGGTAGTCGGGCGCCGGAGGAAGAGGAAAGCGCTTGCCGCCGGCTGTCAGAATGAGCGTGGGTGTCTGGTTGATGCCCGAGTCGACGCCCTCCCGATATTCCGCGTCGATTTCGGCCTGCACGCCGGCATCTTTGGAAAGCTCCTGCACTTTTTTCTGATCCGCCGCCGAAGGCAACGCCGATGCCACCACGCCCCAGACATTTCCGTTCACGGCCCAATTGGCCTGCTGCGCGTAGAGGGCATCGGCCACTTGCTGGTATTTGCCGATTCGCGCCGCCGCCACCGAATAGCCGAAGGCCTCACGCGTAAAATTATGCCCTTGGAGAGGAAACGCCCGGTCGACGATATACATCTTCCCGTTCACCACGTAGTCCTTCATCAACTGAGGCAGCACTTCCTCATGGAAATGCCTGCAGTGCGGGCAGGTGAAATCGCTGAAAACCTCCAGGCGTACCGGAGCCGTCGGACTACCCAACGCTTTGTTCTTGTCGACTTCCGGAATCGCCGCCAGGCAGGGCAGCAACACCAACAACAGAGCCGCGTAAAGCTTCATATCGTTATTCTATCTTTCCTTATTTTTTCAGCAGCGCTTCCAGGTACTGCTTGAACAGATCGTAATTCACGGGTCCTTTGACGATCTCGCTCCGGCCGTGCGCCGTCACCCACAGGGTCGGAGTAGACGGCACCGGCACCACCTTCCCCTCCTCCAGATCGGTATCGATTTCCTTCTGCACGTCGGGAGATTTCAGCAGCGCTTTGACGGCCTTCTGTTCGGTCGGCGTGAGTACGCTGTCAACCACCGATTCCACATTGCCGGTAACCTCAATGGTGGTTTGCTGGGCGAAGAGCGCGTCGGCGACTTTCTGATACCGGTTCACGCGCGCCGCCGCGCACGCGAATTCCGCGCAGGCGCGGCCGTAGGGATGCATTTGCAGCGGGAAGTAGCGGTAGATGACATACACCTTGCCGGGCGCCACGTAGTCCGTCATGATCCGCTGGAACTCATTGTCGTGGAAATACTTGCAGCCTGGACACTGGAAGTCGCTGAAGACCTCGATCATCACCGGCGCCTTGGGGTTGCCGAAGGTGTTGTTTTCGACGTTAGCTGTCGACCCGGCTACCAGAGCCACCGCAGCCACCAAAATCCCGCCAATCGCTTTCACAGCATCCATTTCTGTTTCCCTTCTACAATATAACAACACCGCCGGGATGGGTTTTGTGACAGACCTTGTGAGACATACTTTATTAAGCGGTACTTGCGGAATTCGCTTTCGGGACCGCTTCCTCGCGGTCGCGGCTCGGTAACTGCTTTCCATTCAATACGAGCTTTCCGAGCCGCGCGCGTAAGCAAGCGGTTTCCGGGAGTTTTGCAGGTACCTCTTCAGCTTTGTCCTGGGGCGGGCCGAAGGGCGAGCTTCGCTCGCCGTGGCAAGCTAAAGCATGCCCTACAAATGAGCACTCAAAACAGTTTTGAGTCAAAATGGTAAAATGAGTTTCCTGTGACAGCCTGTCCCAAGGCCGTGTCCGGGAAACACAGGAGGCCGTTTCGGCACGTTATAACCCGCTTTGAATCAGGAACATTGATTGGAATGTTAAATGCATCACCCACCCGCGTGAAGCCTCTCCTCCTCACTACGCTGATACTGGCTTACGGCGCGGCAGCGCTCCCGTCGGCGACCCTGGAGCGGCTCAGCCTGGACGACCTGATCGGCAAGTCCACCATGATCGTCCGCGGCAAGATCCTGAATTCCTATACCGCCGCCAGCGGCCCTGTCATCTACACACATTACCGGATTCAAACCAGCGAAACCCTCAAGGGAACGCCCAACGGAACGGTGGAAATCCAGCTACCCGGTGGAACCGCCGGGAATCTCCGCCAAACCTTCGCGGGCGTGCCGCAGTTCAAAGCGGGCGACGAATACGTCTTCTTCTTGTGGACCGGCAAGAGCGGCTCCACGCAAGTCCTGGGTCTGACGCAGGGGCTTTTCTCGATAGCCCCCGGAGGCGCCAAAGATCCCCTGACTACACGCACCGCCAGCCACGAAGTGATGCTTGATCGCGGGACTGGTAAACAGATCAAAGACCAGACGTTAACCATGCATCTCAGCGAACTGCGGGCACGCATCCATTCGAGCGCTGCGGGAGCGGCCAAGTGATGCGATACCCCGGGCGAACAGCGCAGGCTCTGGCGGTAGCGGCGGCAGCCATGGCGCTGGCCGTCCCTTCCCACGCCTACTATCACTACGTGCACTACCTTACCGGCAGCGCGCCCTTCATTCCCGTACCCGAAGCGTTCGACTTAAATGCCTTGCCGGACAAGACCGTCACCTTCTTCGTAAGCGACACCGGTCTCGCCACCTACGGGCCCAACGACAGCTTCGGCTCGGTCCTGAGCCAGGTGAAGAATGCCGCCGCGGTATGGAATTCGGTGGCCAGTTCCGATCTGCGGGTGGCATTCGGCGGCCTCGAGACTTACAATCCCAATCAGCTTTCCGCCACACCGGCCGGCGATGTGGTGTTCGCGGACCTGGCGCCCGGTATTCTTGGCCTCGGCACACACACCTTATCCACGGCGGCCACCGTCCAGACGGGACAGAACGGCCAGTTTTTCCCGATCTCGCGCGGGCTGGTAATTCTGACGAATTCCACCGATCCGAACGCCGCCTACGGTCCGGGGCCCAGCTATCTGGAAGAGTTCTACACCACCGCCGTCCACGAATTCGGACACGCGCTGGGCCTGCAGCACACCTGGACAGCCGCGGCCATGTCGCAGGATGTCATCCGCAACACCTCGCGCGCGCGGCCGATTGACGCCGACGATATCGCGTCCCTTTCGGAGCTTTACGGAACCGCCGGCTGGACAGCCGATACGGGGTCGATTTCGGGCACTGTCACCGTCAACGGCCAGCCGTGGAATATGGCGTCGGTGGTGGCGATTCCGCCGCAGGGTCCGGCCGTCAGCGCGCTGACCAATCCCGACGGCAGCTATACCATCAACGGTCTCACTCCCGGCCAGTATTTGCTCTACGCCCACCCGCTGCCCCCGGACGCAGTCACGCATACCAATACCGGACTGGCGCTTCCGGTAGGGTCGACGGGTCTGCCGTATGTGCCCACTACGGGATATTTTCAGACGGTCTTTTACTCCGGCTCCGGCGCCACGACGGATGTCACGCAGGCCACCACTTTCACCGTGACCGCCGGGCAGGCGCTCACCGGCGAGAGTTTTGCAGTGCAGCCGCGATCGTCCCCTCCGATCTATGACGTCCTGACCTATTCGTGGCTGGATCCCGGCACTCGAACCTACACCTACATTAAACACGCCAGCATTTGGTCCACGCCGGCATACGCCAGCACCGATCAATCGATATTCGAGTTTGCGATCATCCCCGATTCCTCGAACACCACCCCGCAGCCGGCCACCGTCACGCTGCTGGGAATCGGCTCCGGGCTTGTCAGCCCATATAGCGTGCTGGCGACTCTCGGCCTGCCGGCCACTCTCTACATGGAGTTGTATTTTAATAATCCGGGGGGCGTGACACCCGGACCGCGGCATCTGGTGCTGACGTTCAACACCAGCCAGGGCGTCGATATGTTCGTGGTCCCCGATGCCATCAACATTGTGCAGAACGGACCGCCGGCCATCACTTCCCTGACCCAGAACAGCGATGGCAGCGTGACGGTCGCGGCGGCAGGGCTGACACCGGATAGCCGAATCTTCTTCGACGGTCTTCAGGCCGCGGTCACCGTTCCGTTTCAGGCGACCGACGCGAACGACGGCGTAATCACGGTCGTGCCGCCGCAGGGGGCGAGCGGCCAGAATTCCACCGTCACGATCTTTACGGCGGACAATCAGAACTCCATGCTGGTGCAGTCCTCCAATCCGGTCACCTACGCCTACCCCGTGACGAATGCCCCGCAGATCACCACTGTCACTCCGTCGGCGCTGCCCGCCGGATTCAATGTCGATGGCACATCCGCCATGGTGGATATCACGGCCAACAATACCAACTTCGTGCAAGGACAGGTGACGGTCGGATTCGGGACCAGCGACATCGCCGTGCGCCGGGTTTGGGTACTGAGTCCGACACATCTGGTGGCGGACGTGGTGGTGGCGAACAGTGCCGCCATCGGCGTCTGGCCGGTGGATGTGATTTCCGGTTTCCAGGTGGCGGAACAACCGGCCGCGTTCCAGGTGCAGCCACCCAACATGACTCTGCCCACGCCCGCTTTGCCGGTGTTCAACGCCGTGAGCTACGCCACCGTGCTGCACGATGCCGATTACGGGTCTATCTTCGGCTCGAACCTCGCGATAGGATCGACCGCGCAGGTGCTGCTGAACGGTCAGGCCGCGCCGGTGCTGTACGCCTCGCCGACGCAGATCAACTTCCAGATACCGCCCGGATACCCGGTTGGTCCGACAACCTTGCAGGTGAATAACGGCTCGGTCAACGCCTATCCCGTCTACTTGCAGATCGACAGTGCACCGGCGGTGATCAGCCCTCCGGCGTCGGCCGCCAGCGTGCTCCAAGTGGTCAATCCCGGCGACGTAGTAAGCGTGCAAGTCACCAACGCCGACCCCGGAATTGTGAACGCTCCCAACCGCGTCGCGGTCACCCTCTCGGGCGTGCCGATGGCGGTGCAGGGCGTCACGTCGCTCGGCGGCGGCGTTTTTCAGATTCAGTTCGCAGTCACGCAGTCGTTCGGCGGTTGGCAGGTTCCACTGGTGGTATTGGTGGACGGCTCGCCGAGTCTGGCCATCCAGGTCACCGCACGATAATGTCCCCATAATACGACCCGCCGGGCTGTCGCCCGGCTGGGCAACCTAAAGCTAGCTAAAGCTTACCCCACGTCCGAAAGGCCGGCGATTTTGTGGGATAAGCTTCAGCTTGTCCAAGCGAGCGGAGCTCGCTCTAGCCCTTCGGGCCATTGTGCCCGCACGCGGGTATATCATGAACGCATGAAGCTCTCGCGTGCCCCTTTTTTCGCCCTGTTAGCGCTCGGTCTGGCAGCCTACGGCCAGGAGGCGCGACTCACGCCTCACACCAGCCAGGAACATCCCATCTTGCCGATCGGCTCGCCAGCGCCCGACTTTTCCCTGCCGGGCATCGACGGCAAAGTCCACACGCTGAGCGAGTACAAAGCGCCCATCCTGGCCGTCATGTTCATCTGCAATCATTGCCCCACCTCGCAGCTCTATGAAGGCCGAATGAAAAAGCTGGTGGACGATTACGCGCCGAAGGGCGTAGACTTCGTCGCCATCAATCCCAACGATCCCAAAGCGGCCATGCTCTCCGAGTTGGGCTACACCGACGTCAGCGACAGCCTCGACGAAATGAAGATTCGCGCCGATTACCGCCATTTCAACTTCCCGTACCTGTGGGACGGCGCCACGCAATCGGTCGCCCAAGCCTATGGTGCGCAGGCCACCCCGCACGTCTTCCTCTTCGACAAGGACCGCGCGCTGCGTTACGAGGGCCGCATCGACAACGCGCAACGCGAATCGCTGGTAAAGATCCAGGACGCCCGGCTGGCTCTCGACGCCATGCTGGCCGGCAAACCGGTCGCTACGCCGCACACGCCTTCTTTCGGCTGCTCCACCAAATGGAAGTCGAAGATCGGCGGCGGGGCTGCCGAGCTGCGGAAGATCGAAGCCGAACCGGTGAATGTAGAAATGGTGACGGCCGATGACCTGAAGAAGCTGCGTCAGAATCCCACCGGCAAGGTGCTGCTGGTAAACTTCTGGGCCACGTGGTGCGGCCCTTGCACCGAGGAAATGCCGGCCATCGAGGAGACCTGGCGTATGTTCCGGCAGCGCGATTTCGACCTCGTGACGGTCGCCACCAATTACCCCGACGAAAAGGCCGGTGTGATGAAGCTACTGCAGGCGCAGCACGCCTCCAGCCGCAATCTGATGTTCGGCACCGACGACACTTACGGCCTGCAGGCGGCCTTCGACCCCAAGTGGGACGCGGGTGTGCCGTACACCATGGTGATTGCGCCCGGCGGAAGGGTGATTTACCAGCAGCAGGGTGCGGTGGACGTCCTCGCCATGCGGCGTGCCATTTTGGCGAACCTCGAAAACGAAACTTACGTGGGTCACCCGGCATACTGGGCGGCCAAATAGACCAACATGAAAGCTAATTGCTTGCTGTGCCCCCTGGCCGTTGCGTGCCTGGTGGCGATCTGCGGCGCCGGAAGTCTCGGGCCCTTCGAATCGAATTCGGACATTGGCGCCGGGCTACAAAAGGGCAAGGTGGAATCCAGCGGCCCCGGCGAGTATCGCGTGACGGGCGGCGGCGCCGACATGTGGGGCAAGGCAGACGCGTTCCACTTCGTTTGGAAAAAGATGTCGGGAAATATGACGCTCACGGCCGATGTTCTGCTCACCGGCGTCAGCGCGCAGGAGAAGCGAAAAGCCGCGCTCATGATCCGCCAGAGCCTGGACCCGGGCTCCGCCTATGCGGACATCGCGTTCCACGGCAATGGCGAAGTCGCCGCGCAATGGCGGCTCGCCGCGGGCGACCCGACTGGCGATGCCGTACTGCCGCCATTTCTGGATACCGCAGTGCCACAGCGCATTCGCATCGAACGGCACGGCAACACATTCACCGTGATGGCCGGTGAGCCCGGCGGGCAACTCGTAGCGCTGGCGCCCTTCACCGTGAACCTGCCCGGCCCGGTGTATGTCGGGCTCGCAGTCTGCTCGCACGACGCCAACGGATTGACGGCCGCCGCGTTCACCAACGTCAAGCTCGAGCCCCGCTGAGACGTGGCGCGGACTTCAGTCCGCCGCGCCGAGACTCCGAACTCCTGATGTCGTGGAATTTGCCATAAGCTCGCATACCGCTCCCTGTGGTCGCGGCTCGGAAACGCAATTCGCCGATACTGAGCCGCGACCAAAGGGAGCGGTATGCGTGACGCCAAACTGGCTCAAGTCAGTTTCCCACGTGCACCGAAACTCTGGAGGCGACCTCAAGATTTCGGAGTCTCGACCCAGCAGGCAAGAGTGCCGGCAAGAGTGCCTGCGCCACGTCAACGTGTGTCTTCAATCTTGCGGATCGCGGCGGCCAGTTCGGCGGGCGTGTGGACGACCATCGTCTTGCCGCTTAATTGCGCCACGGCTCTCGAAACGATGTCCGGCTGCCCCCGCGAGGGATCGGTGGGCGGTACGGGGGCGCGGGATGACATATGAACCGGATCCGAGGGCTCAACATAGGGGCGCGACCACCGCTCGTAGCGCAAATAGAAGAACCGTGGGTGCGCTTGTCCCGCCGCCGGCAGCGCGCTTGGCGGGAGCTTCCCCCAGTAGCGCGATGTAGGCCCCAGAAAGACGACCGTTTCGGAGGGGTCCGGCGCTTCCAACTCCCGGCGGATCAAGCCGGCCAGAAAATCCACGTGGCCCAGCGGATTCTTCAATACGTTGACGTCTATGGTGGCCTGCGGGAGCGCGGCGATCGCACCGGCAATCTCATTCATGTCGGATGGCCCGAAACTCTCGATGCGTAAAACCTCCTTCTGTTGCTCCAGACTGAAGACGACCACCCGCACCGAGGTTGTGGGCAGGCGTTCCAGCAGCGCCGTAAGGGCGCCCAGAATTCGTTCGCGGTCAGAGTCGCGGATCGTCGTGCGGCGTGGCGAAGCTGCCGCGGCATTCAGTAAGACTGTGAGCCGCACAGGCGCCGCGCTGTCCCGATTCCGCGGGTCGGGCCAATTGACGGGCGAATATTGCGCTACGTGGAATGGCGGCAGCTTAGACGGAATGGCGCGGCCGGCGCGCGACGCGGGAACCACGACTCGCCACTGTTTGCGGCAGACCCGGTCGCGGCCGTCGAGCAGCGTGGATTCCACCCAGTAGCTGCCCACCCCGAGAAAGTACAATCCGCGGATATCGAAATGGGAGCCGGCCGCGGCCGCTCGCTTGCGGGGAACGCGGTGGATCAGCGACATGTCTTCGAGCGGGTGCCCATCGGGATGGATCGAAGTGAATACCATCCAGTCGCCGTCCGATTCGGAGTACTGCGCCTGCGGGACGTGAAAGACGTACCCGGCCTCGAATAGAAATGCGAAGTTAGGCAAAGCGGCGAGCGGTGTCACCCCGCAACTAAGCGGCTGCTCGCCGGCCCGCGGCGCCAAAGCGCTTCGTACGCGGGCGACCTCGTCGGTCGCGACGGGTACCTGAGCTGACATCGTTGCCGCCAACAGCAGCAACACCACCGCGGCGCGGCGCATGAGTCTATTATGACTCGCTCAGACGTGATTCCTCACGGAGTGTAAGGATTCCGCCTTACTGTACTTCGACCACGTGAATCCGTAGAACGCCACAAACGCGAAGCACAACGTGGGCACGATGAATCCCCGCGACATGTCGTATTTGTCGGCCACGGCGCCCATCAGCTTGGGTAGAATGGCGCCACCCATGATCGCCATCACGATAAATGCCGAGGCTTTCTTGGCGCGCGCGCCGAGACCGAAGATGCCCAGGGCGAAGATGGTCGGGAACATGATCGACATGAAGAAATAAGTCAAGAAGACGCAAACCACCGAGAGCCATCCCAGCTTACAGAAGACCAGGATGGTCGCGATCACATTCATCAGGCCATACAAACCCAGCATCTTGTGGGCGGAAACTCTCTTCAGCAGGCCGGCGCCGCTGAGGCGGCCCAAAAGAAAGCAGATGTTCGCGACGGCGGCGAGGTTGGATGCGCCCTTGTCGCTCAACGAGAGAACGCCGTTGGCGTGGGTGTCGAACCAGCCCCCCAACCAGTTATGAAGCGGTCCCATATGGCCCGCAAATCCGGCCATCCCTGCGCCCCAGGACGCCGGCATGGCGGGCGGTTCGGTGGTCATGTAGTTGATGAAGAAACTGAAAACGCCAGCCTGCGCGGCCACGTACAGAAATTGCGCTACCACGGCGAGCACGAAATGCGGATGCGACCAGATGGAGTGCGAAACTCCCGGCGTGGAATCGTCAATGTGGTAATCGTCAGGAGCTTTGACATCGGGGACCCTGGCGAAATAGAAGACGACGGCGAGGACCATTACCACGCAGGCGATGGTGACGTAGGGGATGTAGAGTGTCTGGCTGCCGGTGCTGTGCCCGGCGGCATCTTTAGAATAAAAGAAGACGCTGCCGATGGCCGGCGCAACGATCCAGCCGACGCCATTGCAGGACTGCGCGAGATTGATGCGCGTGGCCGCGTATCGCGGGTCGCCCAGCACGGTGGTGTACGGGTTGGCGATGGTTTCGAGGAACGTGAGGCCAGTGGCGATGACGCAAACGCCAACCAGAAATCCGACGAACGCCGTGGTAGGCGATACTGCTCCCTGGTGGGCGAGGGAGCTGATGTGAGTAGCTGGAATGAACCAGAATCCGCCTATCGCGACCAGCAGGAGGCCGGCAATGATGCCGCCTTTGTATCCGAGCTTGACCGCCAGCCAACCGGCCGGCATAGCCATAAGGAAATAGCCCAGATAGTGGGCGAACTGCACCCACGCCGATTGCGCCTTGTTGAGGTTCAGCTCCTCCTGAAAATGCTTGTCCATCACGTCGATCATGCC
>Ga0182016_10000670_pt1 | contig 42559 bp, 34 predicted proteins | sample 712S2MmetaG_FD_120491 | JGI IMG/M metagenome (GOLD analysis project Ga0182016, IMG submission 120491) | Permafrost microbial communities from Stordalen Mire, Sweden - 712S2M metaG | ecosystem: Environmental > Terrestrial > Soil > Wetlands > Permafrost | place: Sweden: Stordalen | collected...
AAGCTTGGTGTTCCCAGGTTGTTCACTGGCCCATAGCTCAATCCATCCGAACCGCCGGATGCGGACCCGCATGTCCGGTGGTGTGGCAGGGGCGGAGAGGTGACTCTCCCCCCTATGCCGATTCTCCGAACTGCCACCCGCGCTCAATTACGACAAATCGAAGAACTGCTGGACGCTATCGAAGGTCCCATGCGTCACTGACCATGCCGCTTCCTGGACCCGATTTCTTATCCTCATCCCGCCCTGCTACCATGAACCGCGACATGTCGCCCGTGAAACCCGCAGTCGCGAAGGTGAAAGCAAAATCCCCCGCCGCCCAGCTCGACGCCTTTCTCGACAAATTCACGCCCGAAGTAGCCGCCCAGGCCCGCGCCGCCCTCCGCAAAATGCGCGCCCGCCTACCCGGCGCCACTGAACTCGTCTACGACAACTACAACGCACTCGCCATCGGATTCAGCCCCACCGAACGCACCTCGGAAGCGATCTTCTCCATCGCGCTCTTCCCGCGCTGGGTCAGCCTCTTCTTCCTGCAGCACGGAACCCGCCTTCGCGATCCCGAAGCCTACCTCGAAGGAAGCGGTAAACAGGTCCGCCACATCAAGCTGAAAAACCCGGGCATGATCGACGACCCAGCCATCCAGGAACTCATCGCCCAGGCCCTCGAACTCTCCGGGAAAAAAATCGACGCCGGCCAGCCGCGCCGACTGATTATCAAATCCATTTCAGCGAAGCAACGGCCCCGGCGGCCGGAAAGAAATCAGAATTAACGAGAGCTCTGCTTCACGCGCTCGCTCTTCCGAATCACCAGCTTCAATCCCGACCAAACCGCATCCACCGCGCAAACCTTAATATCCACCAGCCCCATCGGCAAACAAAATTCCCGCACCACATCCTCCGTCACATCCGTCGCCGTGCCGGAAGCCTTCTTAGGCCACGAAACCCAAATCACTCCATCCGGAGCCAACACCGCCCGCAGCCGCGACAGCAAGTCCGCCAACTCCACCTTCTTCGTGACAAATAAATGAGCCATCGCAAGCCCAGCCCGCGGAGCCTTCACTAACTCCGAGGAAACCCCACTCGCCGCAATCTCAGCCGCCAAACTGGCAGGCATCTTCCACCGCCAGGTGACCTGACCATCCTTCACGCCCAGCTTCTTTGCCAACGGAGTGCCGGAATATCCGGCTGGCGTGCGCGCGGGAACCGAACCGCGCGCCGCAGCTTTCAGACCTCCTGAGTTCCCCGCGCGCCGCCCCGCCACCTTCCGACTCATATCTGCGAATAAGCCGCCGGCGTCAATACCAGGTTCGTAATATTGCTCACAATTGGCTCAAAGGTGTACTCCGCCATCGTGTTGAGCTTCTTCCAATCGGCATCGTCGCGGAATGCCGCCCACAGATCGTTCATCTGGTTCAGATCCGCGAAGCTCAACATGTACGTTAAATGTGGCAGCCGCGGTCCGATCAGCGCGTCTCCGAAAAACACATTCCAGAATCCCACCTTCCGGAAGATCTCGAATTCTCCCGCATGGAACATCGCGACCTTCCGGACATGATCCCGATCGCTGGCGCTTTCGTAGGTCCGCAGCTGAAAAACGCGCTTGCCGTGAGTCGCCGTCGCCGGAGGCACCGTCACCTCGGGCCATCCCTCAAAGGCAATCAGCAACGTGCTCTCTATCCGAACGAACGAAGGGCTCGCCGCAGGAGCATTCCAGAAAGCATCGGCCGCGGCCAGAAATTCCTGATCGGACCGCAAACGCAGCCCTGCGTTCGCCAGCGTCTCGAGGTTTGCACTGGGAAGCAGAAGATACAAAGCCGGGGTCTCCGGGCCAATCGACAAGTTGAAGGCTCCCACCGGCGCAATGCCCATCCGATTCAAAGCCGGAATCAGCGCCGTCGCTACATACTTGTCCGCGAGCGCGACCTGCGGCCCCTGCTCCAGGAAATATTTTCGCAGCTCATAATACTGCCGAGGCTTGGCGGGCGAAGCCGGAGAAACCGCAGACTGCGCATCGCCAGCCTGCCCCGCCAGTGTCAGAGCCGAAGCAGCCAGCCCCGTACTCAAAAACTCACGCCTTCTCATTGAAACCCTCATTTACTGCGCCTCAAATCTACGAAAGAAACTACTCTCCAGATAATGCGGAGTAGCCGGATCGTTCGCTACCTCCCGCACCAAATCCGCAAAAAACGCATTGAATTGCGCCGCCGCCACCAAATCCACCGGCTGGCTCAAATCGTCCTGCGTCGAGTGGTACCGATCGCGCAGCCAGTCGCGCCACATGTGATACTCCGGCGAACCAGCCTCCCATCCGAACTTCATTGCCAAAGCCGGCACGCCCGCCTGCACAAAACTGTATTGGTCCGTCCGAATAAAAGAATTCCGATCCGGCTCCGGATCTCCCGCAATCACAATCCCGTGCGCCGCCCCAACCTTGCGCGCATCATCGGCCAGCGTCGACTGCTCCAGCCCCTGCACATGCAATTTCTTCAGCGCAAACAGCGGCATAAACATGTCGAGATTCAAGTCCGCCTTGATCGCCCCCTCCGGCACCGTCGGATGCCCGGCAAAATAACGCGAGCCCAGCAGCCCCTTCTCCTCCGCCGTAAAAATCAGAAACAGCACCGAGCGCCGCGGCCGCACTCCACGCTCCGCATCCGCGCTCAGCGCCTCCGCCGTCTCCAGCACCGTCGCTACGCCCGATGCATCGTCCATCGCCCCGTTGTATATCGTCTTGCCCTTAATAGGCTCGCCCACTCCCAGATGATCAAGGTGCGCCGATGCGATCACATACCCCGCCGATGGATCGGACCCCTCCAGCTTCGCCACAATATTCGGCGACACTACCGCATCCCGCTCCGTGACCACCGTGGCCGTCAGCCGCTTCTGCAGATCGAACCGCGGCAGCGGCTTCTGCGCATCGGCTAGCGCCAGCATCTCCGCAAAGGTGTGCCCGGTTCCGTCAAACAGCTTCTCAGCCTGCGCAGGATTGAAGGCCGCGGCAAACATCGGGCTGTGATCGCCCGCCAGCGCAGGATGCCGCCGCGCTACCCCCTCATCCCCCGGCTCCGGAGCCAGCCACATCCCCGGCTGCGACGCGCTCGACGCAATGCGATCCCACCCAAAATCCATCGACTTCGGCGTCGGGATCGACACGATCCCCACCACCCCCGCATCGGCCATCGCCTTCCGCATAGGCGATGTCCGCGCAAATGACTTCAGTGCCCCCGGCAACTCCGCCGGCCCGCCATTAATCACCACAACAATCTTTCCCTTGAGCGAAGCCGCCGGCACTTCCGCCGAATTGAAATCGTCGTAATTCGAATCCGGAAGATGCAGCCCATACCCGATAAACACCAACCCCGCATCCACCGTCTGCGGCTCCGGCCCACGCGACCCAAGGATCGCAGCCTGCCCCAGCACCAGCGGCTGCGTCTGCCCGTCCACCACCAATCCCACCGAAGACTTCCCCGCATTCACCCACTGCTCGATAAAGTGCACCGGCTGGTAATAACTCCCACCCACCCCCGCCGGAGCCAGCCCATCCGCCTTGAACTGCTTCACCACATACGCAGCCGCCCGCAAATATTCAGGACTCCCCGTGAGCCGCCCCTTCATCGAATCATTGGCAAGCACCTGCACATGCGCCCACCAGGCCTTGCCCCGCGCCTCATCATCCACGCCCGCCGGAGCATCGACAGCACCATGAATCTGCGCCGCACCGTCGAGCCCGACCAAAACTCTCGCGAGAAACAGCCCACCAAGAACAACGGCCATCACGAATACCTGGCGATTTTTCATCGATTCCCTTCCAATGCTCAGTTCGTTTTGGGTTGCGCATTCGACTTTAGCGTTTCTAGTATCCTATTGAACCATTCCCCGGTATTTCCTTTGGTGATATAGCTGCACTGATGGTTTTTTAGACATGGAACACTTCCAAACCGCGAATCAACTTCGCTCCAAAGCTTTCTCGCACGCATCAAAACCACCAGCCGACCGTCTTGCAGCATCTGCTTTGCGAGTTGGAAAGAATAGTTTTGCGAAGTGCATAAGTTACTTGGAATAGCAAAACTTATGGAGTGGTAAGGAAACCATTCGATGACCATTAGTCTGTTCGCCAGCTCGTGGTCGTTAAGCCCGGATAAATCCCTCATCTGGCGTGTGCGTGCGTACCACCAACGCCCCGCGCCAGTTTTTCTAAATGCAGGACTGAGCGGATAGAACGGATACTCTTGTGATTCGTGACGGAGATTGCGAAACATGGAATTCCGAAAGTCAGAGTTATCACGGTACGTTGCCTCATCGTCCTCCGAGTGACCAGGGTTTAGGCCGAGCAACACGATCCTGGCTGACTTGGGATTCCCAATAAACGGTTCAGGAATCGACCCAAGGACTATCTTCTTTGCCGGTTGCCGAATTCGTTCGTTGTGCCGCTCGATTTCATCTCGGTCGAGATCGAGAATATAGGAGCTCCCATGAGTATCCAGACTTAGCCACGGATTATCCATGAGTGAGCCACCAGTCCCTACCACGTGAGTCCGCCCGAGGGCGGCGGCCAGCTCCCCATCAACTGCCGCAGCAGCACCACCCGTCCCAGGTGATAAGCATTGTGCGCTGCGAAACTCTCCAACTGCTCGCGCACTGTCATACTCCGCGTCGGATTCGACGGTGAAGGGCACAACACCACGCTTTCGAGCTTTTGCACATCCCCGTCCGAAATCGCCGCCGATTCATGTACGCCGCTCAGGAACCGCGCACACAAGTCCGCCCAAACCTCAGCCCTCACAGCAGCTTCATCCGGAAAGCTCATCGCGTTGTGTTCCGGAGAAGGCGTCCCCCTGCCATGCACTCGGCCCAGCATCACATCCTGCCAGTACGCCGCATGCCACACCTCGGCATAGATGGTCTGCGGGGCGCCCGCAATCTTGCGGTGCGCCAGCTCCTCACTCAGGTCTTCCAGGATATGCGACGGTGGCGCGTGCGCGCTGTCCCCAATGAATGTCAGCGACAGTTCATTCATGCACCGATTCTCGCACGGAACCCAGCCACGAACCGCCCCCAGCGCCGAGTCTCCCAAGTTAGCCAGCAGCGAAGCTAAGAGCTAGCAGCTAATAGCTAATAGCTTCTAGCCAATAGCTTCTAGCTACGAGCGGCTCTTCTTCAGTGCCTTCCAATCCTTCTCCGTCTGGTCCGCATACGCCTCAGCAAACTTCAATATGGCCGCGCCAAATTTTTCCCCATTCCCCACATATCCGGCAAGCAAGCAAGCATCGCCGGACCGCGCATGCCCACGCGCGAGCAGTTCGCCGCACATCTCCGCGTAGTCGATCAGCCCCTGCCCCGCCAGATCCTCGATCTCAATCGACCCCTTGTGATCGTTCAGCTGCCGCACCAGATAATCTCGATTCGCAATCGTCGTCCATCCTAAGAACGGATCCGACTGGAACTGCATCGCTCGCTGCCCATCCGCCACGCGCCGGCCCTGGTTTCCCGACCCCGAACCCGGTGAGCCTGGCAAATAGGGCGCATACGCCGACCCCGGTTCCTCCTTCACCTGCAGAAACAGCGGATCACGCGCCCCATTCCCCTCGAGATAGACGAGGTAATCCCTGAGCGCCACGCTCCCCGTCCCTACCACCTTGAACGCCACATCGAGCGCCCTGTACTGAGAAAGAAAATGTTGCCGCTCGGGCAGCAGGCTGTCACGATACGTCTTCACCGAGGCCAGCACCGGCCGCGCCTGTTGCGGCGTCAGCCGTCGCAGCAGCGGCGGCTCATCCTTAAACACGCGGCCCTTCTTCGTAGCTACCGTCAGCGCATCCAGCGTGTGCAGCGGAGTCGACCGCTCCGCCTTCATCAGCGCGTCACTTACCGGCGTGATCCGCTGCAGCCGATGTACCTGGTACCGGGCCACCTCGATCACCGGCATTCGAGACAAGGTAGCGATCAACTTCCGATAGCTCGCGACAAAGGCCAGCACCGCCTCGCGTGCATTCTTCGAATCCCGCGCTTTCACCTTCGATGTGCGCCCCCCGGTCGAGTCCGCTTTCAGTTCGCTGGTGTTCGCCCCGGCCACCAGCACCAGACTGGTCGCCAGCCGCTTCAGATCCCATTCAAACGGCCCACGAATCGTCTCATCAAAATCGTTAATGTCGAAGAGCAGCCGCCCATCGGGCGCCGCAAACGCGCCGAGGTTTCGTACGTGCGCATCGCCGCAAATCTGGCTCACGATCCCCGTGTGCGGCAGCAGCGCCAGATCAGCCGCCATCACCGGCACCGCTCCGCGAAAGAATCCCAGCGGCGACGCCAGCATGCGCTCGTACTTCAGCGCCACCAGCCCGGGCACCCGCCCACGCATCGATTCCGCCACCAGTTTCAGCGGATCATGCTGCCGCAGTTTGGCATCCCAGTGCGCATGATCCTGCCGGTGAACCTGCTTCCGTCGCGCCCGCCCCAGGGCCCGACGTTCCTGCGATGTAGGTATGTGAGTCATCACATCTAACATACGCTGGCTACTACGAAGAGAGAGCGTTCAGAAGCTTGCCATGAGCGCCGCGCGAGTTTCCGCGTTGGTAGCTGGAACCATCCCCGCTCCAGAATTAATAGATAAGGAGTGGCATCCTGAACGAAGCACCTGAAAATCAGTGCGCATGTTCGTGATCCTCTGAAGTAAATTAGTTGCGAAACGAAGGACGCGCATTTCCTGCGTGCGTAACAGTAAGAAATCAGCCCACCCGCCGTCGCCCAATTTCCCTCGCCATCTTCCCCAAAGTCTCCGCCCGCATCGGCGGCATCCCGCCCGCTTGCGAAGCCACCCACGCCCCCCAGCGATTCCCCGCCTCATTCAGCACCGCCAGCGGCGCGTCCTCCAGGTAATAGTGCGTCAGGGCCGCCGTGAAGGCATCCCCCGCGCCCACCGTGTCCTTCACCTTCGTCGCCAGCCCGGGATGCCGGTCATGCCCTCGTCGCGTGACCAGCAAACTTCCTCGCGGTCCCAGAGTGATGCACACCAGCTCCATCGGATAACGCTCCATCAGCCGTTGCGCACCGCGCAGCACTTCGTCGTCGTCTTCAGTCACGGTTGGGTATGGGCAAGCGCCGGTCCCAGCCAGCACCAGCGGCAACTCACTCGCATTCAATTTCAGAATTGTCGCCCGCCCCAGCGAATCCCGCAGCACGTCGCCTGACCAGTACGGCGCACGCAGGTTCACATCGAATACCCTCACGCACTCCCGCCGGGTTTCATCCAGAAACGCAAGAATCGCAGCGCGCGAGACGGGGGCCCGCTGCGCCAGCGTCCCAAAACAAACCGCATCGGCCGTTCGCGCCAGCTCCCTCCACTCCGGCGTCAGCGCCAGCCGGTCCCATGCCACCGGCTCGTGGATGGTGTATTGCGGTTCCCCTTCCCGGAACTCAACTGTAACCGTCCCGGTTGCGTATTCCTGATCGGTCTGGAGAAATCCGCTCTCCACCGGCAGCGCATCCAGCGCATCCCGCGCCTGTTTTCCCCACGGATCGGCGCCGACTCGGCTCGCGATCGCCGCGCGGTTCCCCAGCCGCCCCGCCATCACCGCAAAATTCGCAGGCGCTCCGCCCAGCCGCGCTTCCTCCGGCAACAAATCCCACAGAAGTTCGCCCAGCCCCACCACCACTCGCTGCTCTGTTTTTTCCTGCCCCGACTTTTCCTGTTCAGTCCTTTTCACGGTCATGGCGCGCACCGACCTTCCTTACTCAGCGGCAGCGCACACTCGATGCGCTCCCGCGTCTCCGGTTCTGGACACTTCAGCGCCCTCCAGCAAATCCTCCATCTTCAGATACACAGCGTTCGTCCATCCGAACCCAACCACGTTTTGCCGATAACCCACCGCCACCTGCGCCTCCGTCGTTCCAGTCACCACATTGAACTTCTCGCGGATGGTATGGTCGCACTCAAAATTATCCCGCACCGTCTCCATGAATTTGATGGATAGACGCTCCGCATCCTTTATATCTGCCTCATCTTTCATCCCATCAACAGCCAGCCACGTCACTGGCGCCCATCCATACGGCAAATCCCACTGCACCCCCGTCGCTGTGGTGCTCATGGCCAAACCGCCCAGCTTCTCGAACAGCCCCACATGCGCCTCCACCTTCCGCGCCTCATCTGCGCTCGCCGCCCCCGCCCACAGAGGATAAAACGTCGTCAGATAGTCATAGCTTGATTGCTTCCCCGCCACAAAGTCGTAGTCGAAATACATTCCTTTCCCTGCATTCCACAAATACTTGTCGATAGCTGCGCGCCGGGCCTGCGCTGTCCCATCCCAGCTCACCGCCTCCTCGCTCTTCCCCAGTTCTTTCGCCATCCACGCGAGGTCTCGCTCATATTTGTAGAGCAGGGAATTGAGGCACACCGGCGCATAGTGGTGCGTCGACCCGCTGAAAGCTCCAAACCGAAAAGAGGGATCGAATCCCGACTCCCGCATCGCCCGGTCGCCCTTATAGAAATCCTTTGAAAGCCAGTAAATTCCCACATGGGCCCGCCCACAGACCGCCGATATTCCCGGATCGCAACTCACCTCCGTTAGCTTGTCACGATCCTCCGGCGCAGGCATCGAAGGTCCCTCGACCAGATAATCTCTCTGAGCCGCCGGATGCGCCAGCAGCCACCGAATCACATCCTGGTAATAGGTGCTGTTGTCCTCCATTTCGGCAACCGGGCCATCGCCGAAGTCGTAGTAGCGCGCCAGTCCTGTGTCTCCTGCGCGGTGTGCCTCGCTTACCCACAACGCATGGTCGCGCACCGCGTAGGGATACGCTTCCTCGATCCATGCCTGTGCCTCCTGTTTCCGCCCCGCCGCGTTCTCCGCCTTCCAAACCTCCCGAATCATCGACGATAAAAACGGCGGTTGGGATCGTGTCAGATAGTAAGTCCTGTTCGCATTCAGCAGTCCGCCATAATGCTCAATCTCGAAAAAGAAGTTCTCCACCATTCCCCGCGCCAGTTCCAGCTGCTTCCCGCTCAGCGCAGGGTCGGCAGCGCTCCTGTTTGCCGGGACAGCTAACAGCCCCAGCAAAATGAAGTAACTGTCCCAGCCATACATTTCGTTGAACCGCCCGCCCGGCACCACATAAGGGTGGGGCAAATACAGCAACCCCTGCGCCTTCAGCTCCACATTCTGTCCCAGGTGCTCGATCCGCACCGGCAGCCGATCCACGTGCACTCCGCACTTCTTTTCGAGCGCGGCGACCTCCGCAGGCTCGGCAAAATCCAGCGGCAAATACATCACCGGCGCAGTGGTCACCTTCGGGTCCTTCAGGGTCGCGCATTCCAGCATCGATCGGGTCAGGGTCGGCCACGCATTTTGTATGTATGCATCTATTGGCGGGGCCGCTTCAACCGCGTGCCCAGCCGTAGCCGGTCGGCTGCTCCGCGGAGGCAGCGACTGCTGCGCCACACCCGCCCGTACAGACAGAACCGCCAGCAGCGACACAGCGATCCCCGCGGCAAAAGTCCAACATCCTTGCCTCAGCCCGCCAGGTTTGTCAGCCGTAACCACCTCCACACTTCCGCCCATGCATCATAAACCTGGATTCCCCCGCTGAGTGCGGAACGATGGATGCCGGCGGTTTCTAGTGCCCATGACAGCAAACCACCGCCGATCTGCATCGAAACACTGGTGGAAAGAAGGTAAGATTGAGCACTCAAGTGAACGAACCCGCCGCCCCGGTCCAGCGCCGCCCTCACCGCACCCTCGTACGCGTCCTTATGTTGATCGGCTCCGTCGTCGTCATTCTCATCATCGCGGCGCTGATCGTGGGCAACATCCTGCTCCACCGCGCCGGCCCCATGCTCAAGGCCAAGGTCGTCGAAACGCTCAGCACCCGTTTCGACAGCCGCGTCGAGCTCGACACTTTTCACGTTTACTTTGTCCGCGGCGTCGAAGTCTCTGGCGCCGGTCTCAAGCTCTACCCCAACCACTTCAACACCAACTACCCGTTCATCTCGGTCGACCGCTTCTCTTTCCATGCTCTTGACTGGCGCCAATTGTTGCACACGCCAATGTTCATCGATCGCGTCCAGGTCACCCGCCTCTCCATCCACATTCCGCCCAAAGATCAGCGCGGCACTGTGAACGGCGGCCAGAACCCGGCCCAGCAGTCCGCACAGAAGCCAGGCGAAGACAAGAGCCACGGCAAAATCAAAATCCTCGTCGGCGAAATCGACGTCACCCGCGCCAGCCTCGTCATCGAAAACGGCAAGCCTGGCAAGGTCCCCCTCAACTTCGTCATCGAGAAAATCCGCCTCAACTCCGTCGGCCAGGGCCGCCCCATGAAGTTCCACGCCATCCTCACCAACCCCCGCCCCACCGGCGACATCGATTCAACCGGCGACTTCGGCCCCTTCAACGCCGAAAGCCCCGGCGACACTCCCGTCAGTGGTCAATACACCTTCCGCAACGCCGACCTCAGCACCATTAAAGGGATCGGCGGCATCCTTTCATCAGACGGCAGCTACCAGGGCCAGCTCAGTCGCATCATCGTCGACGGCACCACCGCCACTCCTGACTTCCGCCTCGACATCGCCCGCCGCCCAATGCCCCTCAACACCAAATTCCACGCCATCGTCGATGGCACCAACGGCGACACCTACCTTCAGCCCGTCGATGCATGGCTCGCCCAGAGTCACATCATCGCCCAGGGCGAGGTCGTCCGCTCCGCCGGCGTCCCTGGCCGCGACGTTCGCCTCGACATCACCGTCGACCCCGGCCACATTCAGGACATGCTCCTGCTCGCCGTTAAAGACCAGCCCCCGCTCATGACTGGCCAGGTCAAGGTCCGCGCGCAAATGGATCTCCCGCCAGGCGAGGCCTCCGTTACCGATCGCCTCCGTTTGCAGGGCGCATTCGAACTAACTGGCGCGCACTTCACCAGCGACAAGATTCAGAGCAAAGTGGACGAGCTCAGCCTCCGCGGCCAGGGCAAGGCCGGGCAGGCCAACCAGGAAGGCGCAGCCGTGAAGAAAACCACAGCCCAGAACGCAGCCCAGAACGCATCCCAGAAAAATGGCGCATCGGCGCAAAATCCGGATCAGAGCCAATTCGTGCCCATGACCGCCGACATCGCCTCCGACATGCGCGGCACCTTCACCTTCGGCTCCGGCAAGCTCACCCTGCCCACCATCGATTTCCGCGTGCCCGGCGCGGACATCTCCATGAAAGGCGTCTACACACTCCAGGGCCAGACCCTCGACTTCACCGGCACCGCCCGCCTCGACGCCCACGTTTCACAGATGGTCACCGGTTGGAAATCCTGGTTGCTCAAACCCGTAGACCCCTTCTTCGCCAAAAACGGAGCCGGCACGTTCGTCCCCATCAAAATCGGTGGCACCGCCTCCCACCCCGACGTGGGACTAAACTTCAAACACTAGCTGCGTCGATCCCCAGAAACACCACAACTGCGCGGTTCAGGCGGACAATGTCTTCCTGCGCCAGCCGGCCAATCCGCATTCCCAGTTTCGACTTCGCCACAGTCGAGATTTTGTCCACTATCACCCGGCTCATCGAACGAAGACCATTCTCTTCGCTCGGCTCTACCGATAGGCGAAACAGTGGAGCATCGGAAGGGTCACTCGTCAGTGGGCAGATAGTGATGGAATCGGTTGTATAGAAGCGGTCATCCTGCAGAATCACGACCGGCCGCGGCTTGCCCAGGTAATTCCCGGCGCCGGCCACACTCCAAATTTCGCCGCGCCTTACTCGCCCGGCCATATCGAGATGGAATCGATGAAGGCCTGATCATCGGCGGCATGCGGGCTCCGCGCGACCACCAGACCCTGGCGTCTCGCTTCCTTCGCAAACTCCGCCGACCGCGTATCGGGTACCCAGATCTGAATCGGCCGCAAACCTTGCTTCCGCAGCTTCTCCCGATGCGCTCGCACCTTGTCACGCGACGTTTTCTTTGCCGTCCGTGCCGCCATCCCCGCCTCCGGTTACATGTAACTTTATCGCGCTAATCCGTGAATCGCCAGCCCCGCTGGCAGCTAAAGGCTAATAGCTAAAAGCTAATAGCTGATAGCTGAACTCCGCGCTGATAAACTCCCAATCAGCATGCCCCCCAACCCAAAGACCGAAGACCCCGATCGCCTCGTCTCTGCCGCCCGCGCCGCCGAAGAGGACTCCTTCGAGCTCAAGCTCCGCCCCCGCCGCCTCCAGGAATTCATCGGCCAGACCAAAGCCAAAGAACAACTCGCCATCGCTCTCGAAGCCGCTCGCTCCCGCAAGGAAGCCCTCGACCACGTCCTCCTCTTCGGGCCCCCAGGCTTGGGCAAAACCACCCTCGCCACCATCATCGCCAACGAGCTCGACGTTCCTTTCCAACAAACCTCCGGGCCCGCGCTCCAGATTCAGGGCGACCTCACGGCCATCCTCACCAACCTCCGCGACCGCCAGGTCCTGTTCCTCGACGAGATTCACCGCCTCCAGCCCGTCCTCGAAGAAAAGCTCTACACCGCGCTCGAGGACTACAAGCTCGACATCATCATCGGCCAGGGCCCTGCTGCCCGAACCCACGTGATGGAGATCAAGCCCTTTACGTTTGTGGCCGCGACAACGCGGCCGGGTCTGCTCTCGTCGCCGCTGCGGTCCCGATTCGGCATCCTGCTCCGCCTCGAGTTCTATACCGACGGCGACCTCCGCTTTATCGTCTCCCGCTCCGCCGAAGTGATGGGCATAGAAATCGACCAGGACGGAGCGGCAGAGATCGCCATGCGCAGCCGAGGAACTCCCCGCATCGCCAACCGCCTGCTAAGAAGAGTCCGCGACTACGCCCAGGTAAGAGGCTCCGGCCGCATCGACCGCGAAACCGCCTGCCAGGCATTAAAGATGTTAGAAGTAGACGCCCACGGCTTCGACGAGTTAGACCGCCGGCTGATGCTCACTATCATCGAAAAGTACGACGGAGGCCCGGTAGGCTTAGGCACCTTAGCCGCAACACTAGCCGAAGAAGAAGACGCCCTGGAAGAAGTCTACGAACCCTTCCTGATCCAGATAGGCTTTCTGGACCGGACCCCCCGAGGGCGGGTGGCGACGAGGCTAGCCTACGAACACTTCAACCTACCCCAACCCCGCAAACAGCCCGGCCTGTTTTAAAGCACCGAAGGCGCCAAGCACCGCAACTCTAAAACTAAAAAACAGAAGTGTCATCCAGAGCGAAGCCTCTAAGTTCGTTGCTCCCGGTTTCGGGGCGCAACAATGCCGGAACCACCGCAACTCTCAAAATAAAAAACAGAAGTGTCATCCTGAGCGAAGCCTCCGAATTCCAGCGCGCCGCTCTTGGCGCGCTGAATCAATTTAGACGCGAGTCGAAGGACCTGCATTTGCTGCGCGAACCACCGCACCTCTCCAAAAAACAAAACAAAAGTGTCATCCAGAGCGGAGTCTCTAAGTTCGTTGCGCCCGGTTTCGGGGCGCAACAATGCCGGAACCACCGCAACCCTCAAAATAAAAACAGAAGTGTCATCCTGAGCGAAGCATCCAAATTCCAGCGTGCGCTCTTGCGCGCAACAATCAATTCAGACGCTGTCACCCTGAGCAAGCTCCGAGCGAAGCGAGGTGCGCGTCGAATGGGCGAATTGAACTGCGGTTCTCTTCCTCTCAGCCATTACCACCGTCATTTGGAAAACGACCTGGCCGGCCTATTGCTTCGAGCATGCGAGAACGCTGGTTCTATGTCTACATCGTCGCCAGTCGCACACATGTCCTCTACATTGGCATCACCAGCAATCTGGAAAGCCGCATCCACCAGCACAAAACCAAATACTTCGAAGGGTTCACCGCCGACTATAACTGTTGCCGCCTCGTCTGGTACGAACGCTACGTCAGACCCAACCGCGCAATCGCTCGCGAGAAACAGCTCAAACGCTGGACTCGCGCGAAAAAACTCGCCCTCATTCAGAAAATGAACCGCACCTGGATCGACCTCAGCGAAGAGTGGGGTGAACCCATAGAATCACTCACCCCGGACTTCCAGCCAAAACCAATTTCCTCCTGATGGTCCCCCCAGCCGCCCATTCTTATTCGCCGCCGACCGCTTCGCCACACTCCTGGACCGCCCACCCATAGCCCCATCCGGGAAGCCATCCGCCCCCCCCCGACCCCAGAGACCCTCCAGCAGCGCTGGCAAATAAAGCCCCGCTGCCAGTCCAGCCACACAAAGAGCCTGAATCGGCGCGAAGCGTCGACCCGGTAGAAGCCCCGGCTTTCAAGCCGGGGGAACAAAGCAAAAAAAAGCGGCTTCAGCCCCGGGCCGTTGAATTCAAGCCGACTTCCGCCTCTTCGCCGAAGCATCCCGGCCCGGAACTGCGCTCCGAGACCTCGCTCGAAGCCCATTCGCCTGAATGGCCAAAATCCGTCAAGTTTCCACCGCTTACCCGAAGTAACAAGGCCTGATAAGAAGGGTCTTACACCCCAGGAAAGTTGGCAGTTTTATTCTCTCCACCTGATATTCTGAACTTAGAGGGTAAGAAAAGAAAGACCCGGCAGCTGGCTGGGTCTTTCCCTTTTTTGGAGGCAAAGCAAGCCGAATCCTATGCTCAGCTATCATCCATCCATCGCGGTTGTCGCCACACCACCTGCCAAAAGGCTGCGGCAAACACAGTCGTATCAGGCTCTTGCCACAGCCTCAAACAGCCCTCCCGGAAGTCGAGCAGATTAAGACACTTGCCACAGTCCCTTCCCATAGGGGACCCCCCCGTCCGCTCCGCGGCACACGCCCGGCCAGCCGCTCACGATCTTCAACCGCCGCGCTACCCTATTTGCGTCGGAGGTCTTCACGAAATGGCACGCACTGAATCCGCCATGCTCGCACTCGGAACCGAAGCGCCCGCGGTCGCCCTCAAAGACGTCCGCGACAGCACCGTCCGTACCACCGAATCGCTCATCGGCCCGCGAGGTCTGCTGGTCATGTTCATCTGCTGTCACTGCCCCTTCGTCAAACACGTCGAAAAGCAGCTGGCCCAGATTGGCATCGATTACCGCGACTCCGGCATCGGTATCGCCGCCATCAGCAGCAATGACGCCGAGAACTACCCCGACGACGCGCCCGCCTCGCTCGCTGAACAAGCCGTCAAACTCGGCTTCGTCTTCCCTTATCTCTACGACGAGACCCAGGAAGTCGCCCGCGCCTACGACGCCACATGTACCCCTGACTTTTTCCTCTTCGACGCCGGCAAGAAACTCGTCTACCGCGGCCAGCTCGACTCCAGCCGCCCTGGCAACGACGTCCCCGTCACCGGCCGCGACCTCCGCGCTGCCCTCAAAGCCGTCATCGCCGGCGTGCCCGTCAACCCGGATCAACACCCCAGCATCGGCTGCAACATCAAGTGGAAAGACCAATGGCTCAATCGCCTATAGCGAACGACCCGAATTGGGCTCGCGCTGACCCGAACAAAACGGCCTGCAGGATCGCTCCCGCAGGCCGTTTCTATTTCCTTCTGCCGGATGGCCTGTTGGCTGCCTTAAGCCTGCCCCATCACCACGCCGTGCTCCAGCGGAATCCCCGCCCTGCTCGTAACCTCAAAGGTCAGCGCATGGCTGCCTTTGGGTGCGTCGATCCGCACGTGATCCCCATGCAGCACCTCACCGTCCAGGATCTTCATCGCCAGCGGATCCTGCACCATCCGCTGGATCGCCCGCTTCAGCGGTCGTGCTCCGTAAGCCCGATCGTAGCCGGCGGTGAAGAGTTGATGCCGCGCCGCGGGCGTGAGCTCGATCGTGATGTGACGATCCGCCAGCAGCTTCTCCAGGTCCTTCAGCCGCAGATCGACAATATGCGTCAGCTGTTCCTCGCCCAGCGGACGGAAGATCACCACATCGTCCACGCGGTTCAGAAACTCGGGCCTGAAGTGCTCGCGCAGCACGCGCATGACGCTCTCCTGTGCATGCGCAAAGCTCGTCTCATCCTTCAGCGCATCGGCCTGAAGAAAACCAGCGCCCAGATTGGACGTCATGATCAGCACTGTGTTTTTGAAATCCACCACGCGACCCTTGGAATCCGTCAGCCGGCCGTCGTCCAGAACTTGTAACAGTACGTTGAACACATCCGGATGCGCCTTCTCGATCTCGTCCAGCAGGATCACTGAGTAGGGCCGCCGCCGCACCGCCTCTGTCAGCTGTCCGCCCTCGTCGTATCCCACATACCCTGGAGGCGCCCCAATCATGCGGGCCACAGCATGTTTCTCCATGTATTCGCTCATGTCGAGCCGGATCATCGCCTGCTCATCGTCGAACAAGAACTCCGCAAGAGCCCGCGCCGTCTCTGTCTTCCCTACGCCGGTGGGTCCCAGGAAAATGAACGATCCGATCGGCTTCTTCGGATCGCTCAGGCCCGCGCGCGATCGCCGAATCGCATTTGCCACCGTCGCCAGAGCCGCATCCTGTCCCACCACGCGCTCCTTCAGCCGGTCCTCCATCTGCACCAGCTTTCGTACCTCGCCCTCGAGCATTCGCGACACCGGAATCCCCGTCCACTTGCTGACGATCTTCGCGATGTCTTCCTCGTCCACCTCTTCCTTCAGCAGCCGTGGCGCGCCGCCCTTGCCGTCCTGCAAAGTTTCCAGCCGCTTCATCTCCGCTTCCAGTTTCGGAAGGTCGCCGTACTGAATCTGCGCCGCCCGCTCCAGGTTTCCGCGCCGCGTCTGCTCCTCGGCCTCGAAGCGCAGCGTCTCAATCTGCTTTTTGATCTCGCTCAGGCGCATGATCGCCTCGCGCTCCTTCTGCCAGCGCGCGCGCAACGCCGTCGCCTTCTCCCGCAGTTCGGCCACTTCGCGCTCCACATGCACGAGCCGCTCCCTGGAGTTCGTATCGGTCTCCCGCTTCAGCGCCTCTCGCTCAATCTCGAGCGACGTGGCCTCCCGCTCCAGCTCGTCGATCTCCGTCGGCACGGATCCGATCTGAATGGCCAGCGAAGCCGCAGCCTCATCGACTAAATCGATGGCCTTATCGGGCAAAAACCGGTCCGAAATATAGCGATGCGACAACGTTGCCGCCGCCACAATCGCCGAGTCGCGAATCCGCACCTTGTGATGCGCCTCGTACCGCTCCTTCAGCCCGCGCAGGATCGCGATCGTATCTTCCACGTTCGGCTCGCCCACATAGACAATCTGGAAACGCCGCTCGAGCGCGGCGTCTTTCTCGATGTACTTCCGGTACTCATTCAGCGTGGTCGCGCCAATCGCGCGCAGCTCGCCGCGCGCCAGCGGAGGCTTCAGCATGTTCGAGGCGTCAATCGCCCCTTCCGCGGCGCCGGCGCCCACCAGCGTATGCAGCTCGTCGATGAATAGAATGATTTGCCCGTTCGACTCCTCAATCTCTTTGAGCACCGCCTTCAGCCGGTCCTCGAACTCGCCGCGATACTTCGCGCCGGCGAGCATCGAACCCAGGTCGAGCGAGATCACCCGCTTGTCCTTGAGAATCTCCGGCACATCGCCGTGAACGATTCGCCGCGCCAGCCCTTCCACGATCGCCGTCTTGCCCACGCCCGGCTCGCCAATCAGCACAGGGTTATTTTTCGTCCGCCGGGAAAGCACCTGGATTACGCGACGAATCTCCTCGTCGCGCCCGATCACCGGGTCAAGCTTTCCACGCCGCGCGAGTTCCGTGAGGTCCTTCGCATACTTCTCCAGCGCCTGGAACTTTGCTTCCGGATTCTGATCCGTCACCCTTTGGCTTCCACGCACCGTCGCCAGGCTCTTCAACACTGCATCGTGCGTCGCCCCCATGGACGCGAGCAGCAGCTGCGCGCCGTCATTCTTCTGGCTGGTCAGCGCCAGCAGAAGATGTTCCGTCGAAACGTAGTCGTCCTTGAAATTCTCAGCTTCCTTAAACGCCTGGTCGAACACCTGATTCAGCGCGTGCGCCGCGCCCGGCTGCGCCGCTGCCCCACTCACTTTCGGCAGCTGGTCCACCGCCTCCTTCGCCTTCGCCTCCAGCTGGCCGACGGGTACGCCAATCTTGTCGAGGACGGCAGGAATCACGCCCTCTTTGTCGCTCAGCAAGACCGCCAGCAAATGCAGCGGTAGTATCTCCGGATTCCCATTCTCCGCAGCGAGCTGGCTGGCGTTCTGCACCGCCTCCTGCGACTTCACCGTAAATTTATCCCAACGAATTGCCATAAACACTCCATAGGACAGCTAATAGGCTGTCAGCAGAAACCCGGTCAGCAACAGACCGGTCAGCGCCGAATCCTGCTTCTTGCCCTTCTCCAACTTTTTCAAGAGGACTTCCGAATTTCGTTTGAATAAAAGAGCGGCCAGCGACCTGTTAACGCGCTGACCGCTCGAAACGTTGACCGGGCCTTGGCTGACCGGTTTACCAGTTGATTGTTCTTTCCACTTTAGTACGCCGTCGTTAAGCCGCCTGCGGCTGCTTGCCAGCCTCGATCGGCCTGGGCGCCGAGCCCACTTCTACTTTGATCTGCTTTGGCTTCGCTTCCGCCCGCTTCTCCAGTTCCACCTTCAGAACGCCGGCCTCGTAACTGGCCTTCACGCTCTCCGGGTTAACAGTGTTCGGAATCGTGAACGAACGATAGAAGCTGCCATAGCGCCGCTCGATCCGGTGGAAGTTCTCCTCCTTCTCTTCCTTCTCGAACTTACGTTCACCCTTTACCGTCAGCACGTTGTTCTCGATCTGAATGTCGAGGTCGCTTTCCTTCATCCCCGGCACTTCGAGCTTCAGCACGATCTTGTGCTCGTCCTCATAAATATCAACCGGCGGCACAAACGCCGCGGTCACCAGCGAGTCGCCTTCACCCTGATTATTTCGGTTGTATTCCTGGAATATTGAGTTCATGCGGTTCTGGAGCGCCAGAACATCGCGAAATGGATCCCACCGAGTAATCGCCATTGCAAAAATCCTCCGTCGTAAGAATGTTTAGATTTGGAGGCGGCTCCTCAGAAGCTCGTGGAGCGGCCGTCACAACATCTGATGGAACTATAGCACAGAAGATTCATAAAATATGAGTGTTTTAATAGCAGATTAATAGCTACTATCTAAGCTATTTATTCCATTGCGTTTACATTCCAAACCACCCGCAGCGCTGAGTGCCTAGCCCTTGGCCCGGTCCACACAATAGCCTCTTCCCCCCTCACTCCGTGCGCAGAGCCCGGGCCGGATCCACGTTTGCCGCCCGCCGTGCCGGCACAAATCCCGCCAGGCCCGCCACCAGGCAGATCACCACGATCCCGGCCCCGTACACCAGCGGATCCGCTATTGAGACTCCGAAGAGCTGGCTGCGAACCGCCCGGGTCGCCAGCATCGCCAGCGGGATCGTGACGACCACCGCGCCGCCCGCCAGCACCATCGTCTCCCGCACGATCAGCCGCACTACCGTGCCGCGCTGCGCGCCGAGGGCCATCCGGATTCCGATCTCCCGGGTGCGCTGCGCTGTCGAATAAGCCAGGATTCCGTACAGGCCAATCCCGGCCAGCACCGCGGCTAACCCTCCGAAGGCCATCGCCAGGGTCGCAATGGCCCGCTCCGCAAGGAGGTTTTCGTCGATCTCCTCGGTCATCGCTCGCAACTTTCCAACGATCAGCTTGTTGTCGATGTTCGCGATCGTCACGCGGATGCTGTTCGTTGCCGCATCCGGCGGCTGCCACGTGCGCACGTAGAAGGTCAACCCGGCTGGCTTGGGCGCCTGCGCAAATAGCGTGTAGCACGTCGGCATGGCTGGGTCGCGCACGCTCTCATGCTTCACATCCCGCACCACGCCCACAATCGTCGCTTCAGTCCCTGACTTATTTGGACGGCTTACAACGTGCCCCAGCGCACTCTGCGATTTGCCATAAAAGTGCTGAGCAAATTTTTCGTTCACGACCGCGACCTTCTGCGATGTTGCGGTATCGCCGTCATTGAAATATCGGCCGGCTACCAGCGGAACCCCCAGCGCCTGCAAATATCCGGTGCTGACCCAGGGCAGCTCCACGTCGAACACTTCGTCCGGCTTCGGCGTGTACCCGCTCGCGTTCACGTCGCCCTGGACATCGTTGCCAGCCAGATCGCTGTCGTTGGTTGCCCCCACTCCGCGCACGCCGGGCAGGGCCGCGATCGCGTCGAGAGCCCGTTGTTCCACGGGCGCCACCTGGCTGGCTCCATACCCAGCCGTTTCCGGATCCAGATCGAACGCCAGCAGATGATCGGTAGCGTATCCCGGATCGACGCTGCGCAGATTCTCAATCGTGCGCACAAACAGTCCGGCCCCGACCAGGAGCAGCAGGGTGAAACCGATCTGGAGCGCCACGCAGCTCCGCCGAAACCTGAGCGACCGCCCGCTCCCGCTGCCGCCCCGCTCCTTCATCGCCTCCGCCAGCCTGGGATTCTGAAATTGCGCCATCGGAGCCAGACTGAACACCAGACTGGCCAGGACTGTGATGCCCAGCGTGAAGGCGAGCACTCGCCAGTCCAGAGTTGGAGTGAAGGGCAATCCTCCCGGCGAATCGCCGCTCATCCGGTGAATGAGCAGGCGCAGTGCCTGAGGCGCCAGGAGCAGCCCGATGGCCGCACCGCACCCGCCCAGCAGCAGCCCCTCCGCCAGCAATTGGCGCAGCACCTGTCCGCTGGTCGCGCCCAGCGCGTAGCGCACGGCGAACTCCTGGGCGCGCCCTGCCGCACGCACCAGCAGCAGGCTCGCCACATTCACCACGGCCATGGCGATCACCAGCAGCACCATCGCCATCATGATGGTCAGCGGCATTTGCACATCGCCGCGCATCGGCGAGAAACCCTTCGCTCCCGCATCCACGTTCAGGTGCGCGTTGGCGATGAAAGCCGTTCGCGCCTTCGATGACTGGTCGTGCAGGGACGTGAACTCCGCCATGCGCAGGGACAGCCACAGCCCGTTCAGCGAAGCCTTTGCCTGCGCCGGCGTCACCCCGTCGCGCACACGCCCCACCACGTCGAGCCAATAGGACTGATGATCGTTCAGATAATCCCATGCCGGCTCAACCACCTTCTGCTCGGTGATGGGAACAAAGATGTCCGGTGTACGGCCCCATACCATACTGTGGAACCCGGGCGCCGTCACTCCCGTAATCGTGAACGGCGTTCCATTCACCAGCAGCGTTTTGCCCTCGACCGGCGCCTCCGCCAGATGGGTCTTCCAGTAGTCGAAGCTCACCGCGGCAACTGGGTTCGCCCCGGGCGCCGTCTCATCGCTTGCGACGAACAGCCTTCCCGTTGCAGGTTGAACGCCAAGCACCTGAAAATAATTGCCGGTCACCATCTCCGCGCTCACGCTCTCCGCGTGGCCGTTCCAAGTCACTCCGACTTCTGCCGACGCCGCGGCGATCAGTCCGCTGAGCACGGTATTTTTGTCGCGCAGATCGCGAACCATCGGATAGGAAAATTCGTGCGCATGTCCCGGGCTGTTGCCGCCATTGGAATGGGTATGGCCCGGATGATCGCCCGCGAAGCTCAGCACCACAAGCTGCTGCGGATTGGCGACCGGCAGCGACCGCATCAGCGCCTGGTCCAGCAGGCTGAAGATCGTTGTGTTCAGACCGATCGCCAGAGCCAGCGTCAACACCGCCACCGTCGCGAATCCTGGATTCCGTAACAAGCCGCGAATCCCATACCGCACATCGCGCCACAGCGACTCCACGCCCCACGACGGCCGCTCCTCGCGGCATTCCTCACGTGCTCGCTCCCGGCTTCCAAATGCAATCATCGCCTGTCTCCTCGCTTCCGCCGCCGTCATTCCCGCCGCGACATTCGCCTCTACCTGCCGCTCCAGATGGAACTGGATCTCCTCATCCACCTCGCGCCGTCTTTTGCCGGCGAAGAAAAACTTCACCCGCGACCAAAGATCACTTCTCATCGGACATTCACCCCCCGATGGCTCTACTGCCCAAACAAATAGCCACCAGTTACAAGGCAGGAGCTGGCAGCTAGAAGCTGGCAAGCGCCAGATTCACCGCGCCGGTCAGCCGTTCCCAGTTCTCCATTTCCGCGTTCAGCTGCCTGCGTCCCGCAGCCGTCAGCGAGTAGAACCGCGCACGCCGGTTGTTCTCCGACGATCCCCACTGTGCGCGAATCCAGCCCTTGTACTCCAGGCGGTGGAGCGCCGGATACAGGGACCCCTGCCCAATAGAGAGCACGTTGTTCGAAACCTGATGGATGCGCTGCGCGATCGCCCACCCATGCTCCGGCTCCAGAGCAATCGCTTTCAGGATGAGCATGTCCAGCGTGCCTTGCAGTAAATCCGACGATGGCGGCATTTTCCCTGGTTCCCCTTGACGTTCGACAACAGATTGCAAAGCAATCTACCGCGCTCTCTTGTCGAATGTCAAGGGGTTAGAAGGTTTCAATAAAAAAGGCGCCCGCCAAAAAAAGAAAGGAGGGCTATCGCCTGAGCGATCCCTCCCTGTCCTTTCGTCTTGCGCCCAATGTCCGAAACTAACGCCCCAGGAGCACCCGAGTCGGGGTGGTCTCGGCCGGCCTTCTCTTGCCATCCAGTCTTGACGTCATCAGATCGCCATACTGGACCGACTGCAGGGTATGCGTGGGGCCCATCTCATCGAACCGCAGAATCACGCGGTTGTCTCCGGGAGCGGGATCGCCCGAGCTGGCAATCCACATAAAGCTCCGCTTCCAGTCGGCGTTTCTCAGCGTCACTACTCCGTTCGTGAGGTTCCGATCCACCGAATACAGGCCGGCGGGGCACGTCTTGCCGTTGACCGTGAAGCTGAAGGGAACGTTGACCTTCCTCTCGGCCAACGCGCTGTTTGTTGCCAAAGCGGCCGTCGCCATCACTGCTGACGCCAGCAAAAATTTGGGGAGAATCGATCGCATTGCGTAACCCTCCTGGGTATGCTCACCACGCTAGCGATTCACAGAAAGAAAGGTGTCGAATTCCCGTCAAAAATTCGTCAAGCTTTCCTTGACACGATCCTTAACCCACCCCTCGGTCGATCCCTCACCGTCGTCAACTCCTCCCGAATCTCTCGCATTCGCGACCCCCGCTCTCTCTGGCTCAGCTTCTCCGCCAGCCGCAGCGCATCCTCGAGTAACTGCGTGGCTTCGCTGTGCGCCTCATTCTGGTGGGCGTGCCAGGCCGCGGCACGCTGCGCCTGGATCGCGCGCTGCCAATCCCCCGCCGCCTCGTAGTGCATCGCAATCTCCCGCGCCACACTCGCTTCGCGCCCCGCGAAGATCTCGCCCAACCGCTCCGCAATCCGCGCATGCCATGCCGCTCGCCGCGCTGCCGACTGCCTTCGGTACAAAACCTCGCGGTACAGTCCATGTACGAACACATAAAACTCCGAGCGCATCCCGCCCGGCAGTTCGTCTTCGCCGCCACGCTCGACAAAATGCAGACGCCGCGACAATCCGTCGCATGCTTCTTCAATGTGGGCTGCATCTTCTTCAAGCGCCGCCGCCACCGCCCATGCGGGGAATGCAATTCCCATCGCGCTCCCAGCGCCCAGAATTCGCTGCTCCTCCTCGCTCAACCCTTCGACCTCAAGCTCGATCATCTGCGCCAGCCGTTCCGGTACCTCGCCTTCCATCTCCTGAAAGGCCCCGGCGGGCTCCCACCGCGCCGCACCCGCGGTTTCGGCCAGGACCAGGAATCGCCGCGCGATCAAATGTTCGAGAATCGCAATCGCGAACAAGGGATTTCCTTCTGAACGCTGGTGCACAAAGCCTGTCAGCCCCGCCGGCAGAGTATCCTGCTCCAGCTCTCGCGCCAGGAGCTGGCTCGTCGCTGTCCGCTTCAGCGGCGTCAGAGCCAGCTCCACGCATAGCTGCCGCATCAGCAGATTCTGCTTCATACCTTTCAGCGGATGTTCCGCAGTCCCGCACCCATACCCTTGCCCGCAGGTCGCGACCACCATCAGCCGCGACTCTGCCCGCCTGCGCGCTATCGCCGAAATCAGGTTCAGCGTCGCATCGTCCGCCCAGTGCACATCCTCAAAGACCAGGACCAGCAGCCTCTTCTCCGCGATTTGTTCCAGTGCGCTGCACAAATCACCGGGTGTCCGCTCCCGCGCCGTTGCGTTCCCGCCGTTGTCCCCCTGCCGCCCCACTGCCGCCAGCCACGCTGGCGCCGCTCTTGCAAGGACTCGGCACGCCTTCTCCCCCTCCGAGGCGCACAAATGTCCCAGCGCTTCCATCACTGGGTAATAAGCTTCCTTCTCCCCAAACCCCTCCACGCACTGTCCGCGCGCCACAATTCCCGTACCCCTCAGCCCGTGGCAGAAAGCGTCCACAAGCGCGGTCTTTCCGATACCCGCTTCCCCGGTGACGAACACCATGCGCCGCTGCCCGTTCGCCGCTATCTCCGCCTGGGTCCGCAACTGCGCCAACTCCTCATCCCGCCCGACAACTCCTCGGCTCCGGTTTCCGAACCCCGCACCGTTTCCCGCAACGGCCAGGGCCGCGACGCCCACCGTTCCAGCCTGCCCGCTGGCATCGCCCTCGCTCACTGGGGCTACAAAGCAATAGCCGCGCTTTGGAATGGTCTGAATGAATCGAGGCTGCGCGGCGTCGTCGCCTAGCACCTTCCGCAGCTCGAGCACGTAGGTCCGCAGCACCTGAGGCTGCACATACGTCTCGGGCCACAGAGCATCGAGCAGCTCATCGTGCGTGATCAGTCGCCCGGCGTGGTCGACCAGATAGCGCAGTACCCCAAAAATGCGGGGAGGCAACGCGATCTGGGTGCCCTCGCGCCACAGGCACTCATTGGCCGTATCCAGCCGAAAAGATGCGAACTGCTTCATCCCGCCGGCTCCTACCCGGCAACCAACAACCCCGGCGCAATGCGCTGCTTTACAGGAGTTTCCGCCTGGAGCAGGGAACTCGTTCTCCTCTGTTGCATCCAGCCTTCCACACTCTCATGGACGCAATGTCAACCCATCTTCAATTGTTCGTTGCTGCTCGCGAACATCCCCCGCACACCATCCACCAAGCGATGTCCGCTGATGAACACCTGTGTCCACCAACGAAAAATTAAAGCCTCAGGCGCACCGCGAGTATAGACACCCATACGCACATGAAAGTCGAACCTTTCCGTTGTTCATTGAAGAGATATAGCCATCACAAAACGGTCAGATTTACAGGACCGGTTGGCATCACCTGGCTGAAAAAGGCCAGCCTAATAAATCAGCTTCAGCGAAAACTGAATCTGTCGCGAAGTGCCCGCTGTCTTGCTGATATCGCCAAAGCCGGAGCCTTTGATTGTGTTCGCAGGCAGGCCCATGTTCACGACATTGAACAGGTTGAAAAACTCCGAGCGGAACTGCACATCCGCTCGTTCGAGTCCACTTTTGCGATGACCAATCGGCGTGTCTTTGATCAGGGCGTAGTCGAAATCGTAATAGGCGGGGCCGAAGAAGGTGTTGCGGCCGAGGGTTCCGAAACGGCCGGAGTTGGGGCCGGTGCCGCCGGGAATGCCGATGGGAATGGAGAAGAATGAAGCATTGTTCACACCCTCGCCAAAATAATCCTCACGCGGCCGCGTGGAGCTGTGCGCCGTCGAGAGGTGCGGCTTGCCAATCTGGTCCGGCCGATCCGCTCCCATCGTTCCATACCCTGTTTGCTGGATTCCCGAATACACGGTGAACGGTGCGCCGCTGGTGATGGTCGAGATGCTCAGCAGTTCCCATCCCGAGGAAAATTTCCGCGCTTGCGCTCCGCTGAGCCATCCCAGCTCCTGCAAATGCAGGTCCTGCGCCGCACTCAGGCTGAAAGCGTGAGCGACATCGAAACTCGATGGACCCTTCTCCGGATGGGTATCGAAGGGGTTCTGCGGAAGGGTCAGCGCGAGAGCACCGGTCGAGCCGGTGCCACCGATCACCGCGCTCCCATTATCCAGTGACTTCGACCATGTGTACCCGGCCTGGAGCCCCGGGCCCCCATGCTTCACCGCGCCGGAGAGCGAAGCCTGCAGAGCGTTGTAGGAGGAGTGGTCGGTATCCTCAATGACATTCTCAAGCCCGTAGCCACCGACGACGGCGCCGGAGCTGTCGAAGGTGGTGTGCGGAGCGAATCCTGGTCCCGCGCCTGGGTATGCGTTGGGGGGCGATTGCCACGGGAGGCGGAACGCAGCTGTGCCAACGTAGCCCGCGTCCGCGGTCAGGCCGAGAAAGCTTTTCTCGAGGCCGAGCGTCCAGGTTTGCAGGAAGGCATTCCCGAGGTGTCGATCGATGCCGCTGAGGGTCAACAGTGAGAGCTGATGTCCCGGCGCCAGGGCGGCGAGATCCTGCTGGTAGCGGTTCACGTCCATGGGGGTGTTGGCGGCGACGGCTTTCGGATTGCCGTTCGCGAACACGTTTTGCCCGCTGGGCGTGTAGGTTTGCGGCAGCTCATCGGGAGTGATCTGGAAGCCGTAAGCGACCTCGCCAGCCTTCGAAGCGTTGACACGGGGGTAGACGGCGAAGGGCGTCGAGCCGGTGAGGTAGTTGTCCTGCCAGATATTGGGTGGGATCACGGTGATTGCGCCCCCGGCGTGAACATGCAGGCCGTGCGGCGCGTTCCAGCTGATCTGGAGGCGCGGGCCCAAGCCGTTCCATTCGAATCGATATCCGGGCTGTGGATTGATCAAATAGACCTGCGCCTGATCGAGCGGCGGAGTGACATCCAGAAAGCTCGACGTCCGGTGGGCCCGCTCGCCGATGGGGGAGTACACCTCGTAGCGCAAGCCGTAGTCGAGCGCCCAGCGGTCATTGATTTTCCAGGTGTCCTGGAAGTAAACGTTGACGTTGTTGCGATTGATAGCGGCAGGACCGATGTGCGGGCCGTTCGAAAAATAGGGTGGGGCCACGGCCACGGTATAGCTGTAGGGATAGCCCACCAAAAAGCTGGCCAGCGTATTCGGCAGTGGATCGCCGGGGTTGACGTTGTGAAGCCCGGTTTGCGATGGGATGAAGACGGGCGAATACACGGTGCCGCCGCCGAAGTCGTACTCGCCGTTGGGGCTCATGCCGAAGTAGCTGGTGTCCCGGTTGAGGCGCGCCTCGACACCCCACTTCCAGGCATGCCGCGCGCGCGTCCAGGTGAAGTCTTGCTGGCCCTGGAAGAGATTCCCGTACTCCTGCATCACGGAGCCCGCGGCAACGTCAAAGCCCTCATACAACCCATCATTGAACTTCACCGCCGGATCGGTGAGGTTGGGCGTGGGAAATCCAGGCGTGGCTCGCATGATGCTGAAGACGGACTCCCAGGAGAAGTGAGGCGACTGTGTGCGGGTGTAGCGGAACTCCACGTTGCGCTGGCGGTCGACGTATCGCACGCCGAAGCTGGGGTCGATGGTTGTCTGGTCGGGATTCGTCGTTGGCCCTGTGAGGTTGTCGAAATTGAAGCGCGCCAGAAGCTGCCCTTTTTCGCCGAGCTTCTGATCGATGCGAATCGAAAACTGATCCGCATTTGTTACGACGTTCGACGGCGCAGCATATGTACGCGCTCCATACGCCCCCGTTGGGTTGTTCGGCGTCGGATACCGGGCCAGTACGGCGGCGATCTGCGGGTTCACCGGGACGGTCAGCGTGTCTGTGGTTCCATCGGCGTATGTCACCACGTCCTGGCCTGCGCGCTCGGCCGGGGTGGGCATCGGCAGCACCTGCGTTGTACCGAGGACCTGACGGAATCCCTGGTACTGGCCGAAGTAAAACGTCTTTCCGCGGCCATCATATATATGTGGCAGCAGAACGGGGCCGCCGTTGGTGAACCCAAACTCGTTCCGCTTGAAGGGGGGAATCCGTCCCGGTTCGACGATGGACGGATAGTCGAAGTAGTTTCGGGCATCGAGGGCGGAGTTCCGCAAGAACTCGAAGACCGAGCCGTGAAAGCCAGCCTTCCCCGAGCGCGTGACGATGTCGGTGAAGCCGGCCGCGCCGCGCCCGATCTCCGCCGGCATCCATCCGGAACTCGACTGAATCTCCTGGATCGCATCGACGTTGAAGTTGGTGAAGGTGCTACCGCCCATCTCGGGATCGCTGACGTCCGCACCATCCATGGCGAAGACCGCTTCCACACCGCGCTGGCCGTCGATGGCAAATTGCTGCGTGAAGTTGGTCGCGCCGTTGACATCGGTCATGGTGCCGGCAGCGAGCAGGAGGAGGGTACTGAAGTCGCGGCCGTTCAGGGGAAGGGAACTGACGGATTCGCTGGATAACTTCTCGCCTCCCGTGGCGGCCGCGCTGCCGGCTGCTGCGCCACTGGCAGTTCCGTTGGCACTCGGGGCGGCGCTCGCGCCTTCCATCCCCACCGTGGCCGCACCGCTTCCGGGAAAGCCGCTCTGGCCTCCACCCGCAACCGCGGAAAGCGCCCCGATAGTGGCCGCACCGTCATACGTAACAATCAGGGCTACAGAAGGCCCGGGCAGGACCACTGTCAGAGCCTGGGTCGCAGGCCGTCCTTGCGGCCGCACCACGACGGAATACGGCCCTGGCGCAACATGAGCGAAGAAAAACTTGCCATCGACCTGCGTCTTAGCCGTCTCGACGCCGCCGGGCCCACGGAGCTCCACGGTTGCTTCGGCCAATGCCTGCCCGTTCGCGGTTCCAACGGTTCCGCTCCATGCGTCATTCACGGTTGGTGTCTGCGCACCCGAAGAACTTGCCGCTAGCAGACAGAGAGCGACCGAGGTGAGGAGATTCCACACAGCATGGCGCCTTGCGCTTTTGAGTGGCACGAGGATGATTTGTGCGGGAGTGATTTGCACGGGGATCAGTGCGAATTATATCGGCTGAGGCTTATTTCTATCTGGCCAATCCACCGTTTCCGCGTCTTGTGATCCGCGTCACAATCTCCACGCGCTCTCTTGTGACCGCTGGCACATACAGTTATCTGCTCCCGAATTAACAATCTTTCCGCTTTCAGATTACAGATGGCGTCCGTGCCCCAGCGCTCGCCCAGCATAGCCGCCATCATCGCAACGCACTTATACGCAACATGATCGCCCCTGCGGCGGCAGAACGGAGAAACAGCATGAGTACCACCACAATTAACTCCCAGACCTTAGTCCGGGAAGCGAAAGTCGAAATCCCATCCCCATACGTCTTCTTCTTCGGCGCAGGTTCCGCCGAAGGTAACGGCAAAATGCGTGACATACTCGGCGGCAAAGGCGCGGGCCTGGCCGAAATGACGAACGCCGGGCTGCCCGTGCCCCCCGGCTTCACGATCCAGACGGAAGCCTGCCGCGAATACATGCGCGGGTCGCTATCCGCCGCTGTTACCGAGGAAATGGACGCCGCACTCGCCCGGCTTGAGAAGCTGCAGGGTCAGCGCCTCGGCGCCGGTGATAATCCTCTTCTCGTCAGCGTGCGGTCCGGCGCTAAGTTTTCCATGCCCGGCATGATGGATACGATCCTGAACCTCGGGCTCAACGATCATTCCGTCGAAGCGTTGGCTAAGAAAGCGAACAATCCCCGCTTTGCCTATGATTCGTATCGGCGGCTGATACAAATGTTCGGCGACGTGGTTCTCGACATCCCGAAAAACGAGTTCGAGCGCATTTTCGACGAGACCAAAAAGAAGTACGGCGCCAAACAGGACACCGAGCTCAAGCCGGCAGCCCTCAAAGAAGTCATCGTGGCCTACAAGAAGCTCGTCCTGCACCACACCGGCGCGGAGTTTCCGCAGGATCCGGATCGCCAGCTCACGATGGCGCGCGATGCAGTGTTCAGGTCCTGGAACAACGAGCGCGCCAGGACCTATCGCCGCCTCAATCACATCGACGACTGGCTCGGCACCGCGGTCAACATCCAGGCCATGGTTTTCGGGAACCTGAATGAGTGCAGCGGCACGGGCGTCGGCTTCACGCGCAATCCCGCTAACGGCGAGAAAGAATTCTACGGTGAGTTCCTCATGAATGCCCAGGGCGAAGACGTTGTCGCCGGCATCCGCACTCCCGTTCCAATCAGCGAGCTGCAAAAGCAGATGCCGCATGTCTATGGCGAGCTCCGCGACCTCACATCGCGCCTCGAAAAACACTACCGGGACATGCAGGACTTCGAGTTCACCATCCAGGATGGGCGCCTCTATATGCTGCAGACGCGCAACGCGAAGCGCACAGGACTGGCCGCTGTCCGCATCGCCATCGACATGGTCCGCGAAAACCTCATCTCGATCGACGAAGCTGTTCTGCGTGTCGAGCCTAACCAAATCTTCGACTTCTTAGTTCCGCGTCTCGACGAAAAAGGCACGGTCGAAGTCCTGGCAAGGGGCCTGCCCGCATCACCGGGCGCGGCCGTCGGCCAGATCGTCTTCACCGCGGCCGAGGCGGTTAAGTTTCACGAGAAGGGGACTTACAAATCGATCATCCTGGTTCGCGCCGAGACCTCACCGGAGGACATTGCCGGCATGAACGTCGCCTCTGGAATTCTGACCTCTCGCGGGGGTATGACCTCCCACGCCGCCCTCGTCACCCGCGGCATGGGCAAGTGCTGCGTGGCGGGCGCGGGCGACGTGACGATCGACGAGAAGAAGAAGGAAATGCGGGTTAAGGGAAAGGTGTTTCACGAAGGCGACTGGCTCTCGCTCGACGGAACGACAGGCCGGATCATCAATGGGAAGTTGAACACGCTGCCGGTCAACCCGGACAATCCCGATCTGATTCAGTTCATGTGCTGGGTGGATGAGCGGCGCAAACTGCGCGTGCTTGCGAACGCGGATATTCCGCGCGATGCGAAGCAGGCACAGGCGTTTGGTGCGGAGGGGATTGGGCTCTGCCGCACCGAGCATATGTTCTTCGCCGAAGATCGCCTGCCCCACATGCAGGCCATGATCCTCGCCAAAACCGAAGAGGAACGCCGCGCGGCTCTGCATCATCTGCTGCCCATGCAGCGCGCCGACTTCACAGGCCTCCTGAAAGTGATGGGCTCCCTGCCGGTGGTCATCCGCCTGCTCGACCCGCCGCTGCATGAGTTCCTGCCGAAGCGCGAAGATCTGCTGGTGCAGATCGCAAAGCTCGAAGCCACCAAGCCCCGGAGCCCCAAACTCAAAGAGCTGCACAAAATCCTCGAGCGGGTGGAAGAACTGCACGAACTGAACCCGATGCTGGCGCTGCGCGGTTGCCGCCTCGGCATCACGTATCCGGAGATCACCGAGATGCAGGCCCACGCCATTTTCGAAGCCGCAGCCACGGTGAAGAAGAGCGGCATCGACCCGCACCTTGAAATCATGATCCCGCTGACTACCGGCCCTGAAGAGTTCAAGGCGCAGGCCGCCATCATCCACGCGGTGGCCCACGACGTCTTCATCAAGAAGGGCCTCTCCGTCGACTACAAGGTCGGCACCATGATCGAACTGCCGCGCGCCTGCCTGGTTGCGGACAAGATCGCGGCCGAAGCCGAGTTCTTCAGCTTCGGAACCAACGACCTGACCCAGACCACTTTCGGCATCTCCCGCGACGACTGCAACAAGTTCCTGCCGGCGTACCTACAGCAGGGCATCCTGAAACAAGACCCCTTCGCAGTACTCGATCAGGAAGGTGTTGGCACGCTCATCAAAATGGCCACCAGCAAAGGCCGTTCCGCGCGCCGCGACCTTGAGGTCGGTATCTGCGGCGAACACGGCGGCGAGCCGGAATCCGTTAAGTTCTGTCACCGCGCCGGACTCAATTACGTTTCCTGCTCGCCTTTCCGGCTGCTGACCGCGCGTCTGGCCGCGGCCCAGGCAGCTATTGAGGAGCAGAAAATCTTCAACCCGGATCTGCGTACCGGCAACTCAAAGTAATTCCGGGGATCCCGACGCTCACTAAGCCGGGCGTCGGGGTTCCGGAGTTCTGTGCTCAGAGTTCTCTTCAATTCTGTCGTGTGTGTTGTTCAGCTGTTGCATTTGAAATCGTTCCCGCCGCTTTCCCCTCGAGGACTGCGGCGGGTTTTCGCCTAGGGTCAGTGAACACCTTCGGGATGGGTGTCAAGCTCCGATCCTGCAAACTATGCGCGACAACAGCGGGCAGACATCCGGCCAACGACTTACTCTCCAACACTGAAAACATCGTCTCGCCATTCTTTCCCGCGGCGTCTCTTTCCCGCGGCGTCTCTGTTGCACAGTGGCTCCTCCAGTAATCCCCACCTTCGTAATCTTGCGCGTGCCGCCAGATCGCGCAACCATACTCGGCAAGTCCCCGAAACGCGTTCCAATGACGCGTTAAAAAATTGGAGTCGGGAAATGGACCACCGCTGCCTCGCAGGAGCTACCCATGAAGTCTGCGCCACTCTCTGCCTTTCTAATTTGTGTTTTTCTGGCCGCTGCAAGCCTGGCTTCCGAACCAAACGCCCTGCGCAGTAAAGTCCTCCACGATACCGTCATCCAGGGATACCCCTGCGCCCGCGGTTACGCGTGGTTTTATCCAGACGGCTCTCTCAACGAATGCACTGTCGCCCGTCCTGTTACGTTCGGAGCGGTTCGTGTGCCGCGCGGCTCTGTCATCCAGCTCTGGCCCAACGGCGCCGCCCGTTACCTTAACCTGCCCCACGCTTCACTCGTCGCCGGATACCACGTCATAGGCGGCAACCCGCCCGGATCGCCCCAGAGCGATGGAACGGCCTTTTATCCGAGCGGGAAGCTGCGTTACTTCTTTCTCCTCAACGACCAGACTATTCAGGGCGTTCCGTGCCGGGGCAGCCAGGGAAGCTTCCTGTCCGCCTCCGCCGCCAGGGCCCACCGCGTCGATTTCTACGAAGACGGCAAACTCCAGTCCTGCCAACTCACGCAGAACTATCGGGGGCAGGAGGCAGGCCAGCGCATCATGCTCCCCGATGAGCCGGTTCACTTGATTGCCGGGCGCTGACCTCTCATCGCCGATCCCTGTCGTATAGTGGTGCCACTCCTCCGAGAACCGCCGCACCAGCGCGCGAAAGGCATCTCCATGGAACCCCTCACCACCGTTGGTCTCGTTCTCCTCGTCCTGATCCTCGTCTTCGCGCTCGTCACTCTCTTCAAGACCATGTACACCGTCCGCACCTACACGGCTGGTGTGGTCGAGCGCTTCGGCAAATTCAATCGCATCGCCCAGCCCGGTCTGCATTTCCTCGTGCCCTGGTGCGAAACCGTCCGCTTCATGGATCTGCAGATACGGCAAGCGGATGTCAACGTGGAGACCAAATCCAAAGACAACGTCTTCGTCACCATCCCTGTCTCCGTCCAGTATCAGGTTCTTCCGGATAAAGTTTTCGAGGCTTATTACAAGCTCAGCTTCCCGCAGAAACAGATCGAAAGCTACGTCTTTAACTCCATCCTCGGACACGTTCCGACACTCACTCTGGACGAGGCCTTCGAGCAGCAGGCGCAAATCTCCGCTGCGGTGAAGCGCGAGCTCGACGTGGTGATGAGCGAGTTCGGCTACAACATACTCAAGGCTCTGGTCACAGACATCGTTCCCGACGCCAAAGTGAAAGCGGCAATGAACGACATCAACGCCGCACAGCGCGAACAGACCGCGGCGCAGGCTCGCGGCGAGGCGGAAAAAATTCTCAAGGTCAAACAGGCAGAGGCCGAAGCTCAGTCGAAGGCTCTGCAGGGCGAGGGCGTCGCCAAGCAGCGGCAGGCGATCATTCAGGGGCTACAGGCATCGGTGGAGCAGTTCAAAACGGCCGTCGAAGGATCGACCGCACGCGATGTTATGGCCATGGTCCTGCTCACGCAGTATTTCGATACGCTGCGCGACATCGGCACCGCGGGCAAATCGAACACGATCCTGCTACCGAATCAGCCAGGCACTGTCAATGACTTAATGACGCAGATCATGGCCGGCTTCGAAGGCACAAAAGCCAGTTGAGAGAGAACCATGCAACAGAACTTATCCGATACTGTCGGCCTTCTCGGCCGAACGCCCAAAGTTCTCAACGCGCTTGTCCGCGACCTGCCTGATGCGTGGACGCTTCGCAACGAAGGGAGTCAGACGTGGAATGTCTACGATGTCATTGGCCATCTGGCTCACGGGGAGCGCACGGACTGGATGCCGCGGGTTAGAAGGATTCTTGAATTCGGAGAGACCCGCCCGTTCGAACCTTTTAACCGCTTTGCTCAGTTTCATGAGTCACAGGGCAAGACTCTTTCTCACTTGCTCGACGAATTCGCGCATCTGCGGTCGCAGAATCTGGCCGAGTTAGAGGGGATGAACCTAAAGTCCGCCGATCTTGAGCGCCGCGGGCGGCATCCTTCCCTCGGCTCTGTAACTTTGTCGGAGTTACTCGCGACATGGGCCGCGCATGATATGACCCATCTGCACCAGATATCGCGCATCCTGGCATGGCAATACCGTGAAGCGGTTGGGCCATGGAGCAAGTTTCTCGGCGTGCTGCATTGCTCAGGGCACAGCTTGTCGGCTTGACTGCGCCAGCGCCATGGTTCAGGCCGGCTCCTTACCCCCAGCGTCCCCGAACCCGCCACAGCGCGCACCACAGCTCTGGCGAAGCCTCTCCCGCTCCTCCGGCGTCATCTTCTCCCACCGCTCATTCCTCGTCCGGCGCGACCCCGAATGACCCGACCCATGCCCAAACCCGCCAAACAGCAGCCGGCACAAAACCAACAGCCCAAGAGCCTGCCAGAAAGTAATCTGCCGCCACCCAAACAGCATGGGCGCCAGCCAGTTCCAGAGGTGCATCACCACTTCGCCGCAGATTGCCATAAACACCGCGAGCGCCAGCGGACCAGCGACGAAAATCCATTTGTTTCTCTTCACCCATTCGTTTTGCATACTTTTCCTCATTTCCTGATTAGTTCGTCGTGGACACTGCGCAGGCGTTCGCGGAGATGCAGGACCGCATAGCGTTTGCGCGAAAGCAGCGTGCTGACTTTGACGCGGCTTTCTTCCGCCAGCTCCTTAAAACTGCGCCCTTCGATTTCGTGGGCTACAAAGACTTCGCGCTGGTCGCTGGGAAGCTCGGCGAGCGCCGCTTCGAGCTCCACGAGAAGCGCGTGGCGGACGTAGATTGCTTCCGGGCCGGCCTCGGGCGACGGGAGCCAATCTTCCATTTCGACCAGTTCACCCTCTTCATCTTCGTTAACGGAGTCGGTGAAATTCGCCGGCTTCTTCTTGCGGAAGAGGTCGGTGATGAGATTCCGCGCGACGCCGAACAACCAGCCACTGACCGTATCGATCGGCATCAGCAGGCGATTGGCTTCGACGAGGCGGAAGAAAACTTCCTGCAGGAGTTCTTCGACATCAGCTTCGTTGGGCACGCGCCTGCGGATGAAATTGCGCAGCCGCGAGCGTTGCTCTTCGACAACCTCCGAGATTTGCAGATCTTGCTCGGTCATCGCGATCATGGCTGGACGACTTCTCCGTCACTTCACAAGACGGACGAGCGCCGAAAATATTGTAGGGATTCGGATCGTGGCATCCGGCGGTGGCAGGATTTGAGGCACTCACTTTCAGATCGATGAAATGAACATGCTGGCGCAAGCTGCGAAGGCCGCGCTTCCGGGACAGGCGCGGCCTTCGGTGGTTAGTTATTGGGTTAGAAGGGTTATGCGGCGATTCGTTCGGCTTTTTTGAAGAAGGCCAGCATGTCGTTGTTGATTTCTTCCGCGTGGATCGTAAAGGCTCCGTGGGGGTAGCCGGGATAGACCTTGAGCGTGGCGTTCTTCACGATCTTTGCCGACATGAGACCCGAGGCGGCGATGGGCACGATCTGATCGTCGTCGCCGTGGAGGATGAGGGTGGGGATGTCGAACTTCTTCAGATCTTCGGTAAAGTCGGTCTCCGAGAAAGCCTTGATGCAATCGTAGTGGGCTTTCACCCCGCCCATCATTCCCTGATACCACCAGTGCTCGCGGATGCCTTCAGAAATGGCGGCGCCGGGGCGGTTGTATCCGTAAAAGGGAAGAGTAATGTCCTTGTAAAACTGGGCGCGATTTTCGACGAGAGCGGCCCTGAGTCCGTCGAAGACTGAGATGGGTGAACCAGCGGGGTTCTTATCGGTCTTCAGCATCAGGGGCGGCACAGAACTGATGAGGACGGCCATGGCGACGCGCTTCGTTCCGTGGCGGCCGATATAGCGGGCTACTTCGCCGCCCCCGGTGGAGTGTCCGACGTGGATGGCGTTTTTGAGGTCGAGCTTGTCGGTGAGGGCGGCGAGGTCGTCGGCGTAGGTATCCATGTCGTTTCCATCCCAGGTTTGGGTGGAACGGCCGTGGCCCCGGCGGTCGAGGGCGATGACGCGGAAGCCGCGCTGGCCGAAGTAGAGCATTTGGGCGTCCCAGTCGTCGGCGCTAAGTGGCCAGCCGTGGCTGAAGACGATCGGTTGTCCCGCGCCCCAGTCTTTGTAGAAGATCTGGACGCCGTCTTTGGTGGTGATAGTGCTCATAGAGATTTCTCCTTCATTTGGTTTTCCGCGGAGCGGATCGCGCGCGGTGCAGGATGCGGGTTGTAACTGAGTTAATAGGTGCGATGTGCCTTGATTCAATGGCCCTGGGGAGTTTCTACCTTCGGGTAGATTCGAACAGGAACCAGATACGGCGCTGGGTCTGATCGATCCAGTTTTCAAGAAGGCTGGCGGTGGCGACATCTCCGGAGTCGTCGCACAGGGTGTGGACGGCGCGCATGCGGAGGACGAGGGCTTTTTCGTCTTCGCGCAATTCGGAGAGCATGTCGGGGGCGTCGACGAAGTCGGCGTCGTTGTCGGGGATGCGCTGGAGACGGGCGATATGGCCGATGGAACGGATGGTTGTGCCGCCGATTTTGCGCACGCGCTCGGCGATGTCGTCGGTCATGGCGAAGAGCTGGTCGCCGTGGTCGTCGAGGAGCAGATGATAATCGCGGAAGTGCGGGCCGCTCATGTGCCAGTGGAAGTTTTTGGTCTTGAGATAGAGTGCGAAAACGTCGGCGAGGAGCGCGTTGAGGGCTCCGCTTAATTCAGTGACGCCTTTTGGATCGATGTCTGATGGGGTCTGGAGCGGCGACTTCTGGCGGTCGACGAGGGCTTGTGTAGTTGGCATAGGTTTCCTTTCCACGTGATGCGCGGGAGTTCGTCTCAGCAGTTTTGAGCCGGTTCCATTGCCGAGGGATTGATTATTTTTTGGAGACCCTTTCGGAACTCAAGGATGACAAGCCGAGACTAGAGGGCGGGAGGATTCGTGACCACCACAGGAACTGCAGGCGGGGGCCTGTATTTTTCTGCAGGGCTTGGGAACCTGGGCGGACTGAGGGCGAGACCCGGTCTCCTAGGTGGGGCTTTGGTTCGGTCAGGGAATTGAGCTGCCTCCCTACGATTAATCCAGTGGCGGCGAGAGTTCTCCCATGAGGGAGGCCAACGGTTGTGGGCCGACGAGGTGAACTAAACCCAAGGGGGGCAGCTCACACCCAATTCGGCGCAGATGCTCCTTGACTTCGACGGAGACACTGTCTCTCAGTCGACGGGACTCCGAGTCGGGACTCTATCTGGACAAATTCGAAGAGGACTCACATTGGTTGATAGAGCTTGTGGCATGGCCAATGGAGAGCAGCCGTTGACTACTGCCTGAAAGCCTAAAATCCGACTCCGGGCGAATAACTGCCAACTCGAACCTTGGTCGCCAGCTCTGGCAACGAATCCATAATCGGAATCGCCAGCCCCCCTCACCCAACCCGATTACCCCACATTCGCCCCTCTCTGCTATCTTCTCCGCACAACCCCCGGGCCACCCCGAGAACAGCGAGAACCCGCCATGCCCTGCAATCCCGAAGAACTCCGCCACGTCCCGCTTTTCGAACTCCTCGACGACGACGAGGCCGCAGTCCTCGCCGCTCAGGTCGAAATCCGCCACTTCGCTCCCCGCCAGCGCATCTTCAAGGCAGGTGATGCCGGCGACCGCGCCTATGTCGTCATGACCGGCCACGTCCGTGTCCTCACCATCGACGAGGATCAGCAGGAGGTGCTCGTCGACCAGCCCGACCACGGTGACTTCTTCGGCTTTGCCTCCCTGATTTCCCAAACCCCGCACCAGACCTCCGCCATCGCCGACGATGACGTCACCTGCCTCGCAATCGACCGCGACGACATCGCAACCCTCATCGCCCGTCGCCCCGCAGCCGGACTCGACATGCTCACCATGCAGGCCCGCCAGTTTCACGCCTCGCAGCAACTCGTCCGCGCCCGCGCCAATCGCAACCCCAATGAGCTGATCGAAGAGCAGTCGACCTTTGGCCAGCGCCTTGCCGACTCCGTCGCGCACTTCGGCGGCTCATGGTCCTTCATCATCCTCTTCGCCGTCGTGCTCATGATCTACTCCACCGTGAACATCCTGCTCCGCGGTCGCGCCTGGGATCCCTATCCCTTCATCCTCCTCAATCTTTTCCTCTCCATGTTGGCAGCGATTCAGGCGCCGGTCATCATGATGAGCCAGAATCGTCAGGATACAAAGGACCGTCTGCGCAGCGAACTCGACTTCGACGTCAACCGCCGTGCCGAATCCGAAATCCAGTCCTTGTCCCACCGCCTGAGCCTCCTTATGGACAAGGTCGAAGACGTCGAAGATCTTCTCCGCGCCAAGCCCCGCCCCTGAGGAACGCTAGCTCTGGACTGCGACGGTCACCTCAGGGGCGCCATCGATCGAAACCCGGTTCGACCACTTCCGGCAATTCCTGACATGCCTGCGCCTTGTTGCCCACCGCATCGTCTAATCTATACAAATGCCGGAAGAATTCCGGGAACCTGAACATTTCGACGTCCTCGTCATCGGCGCCGGACCCACGGGCATGGCTTGCGCCATCGAAGCCCAGCGCGCCGGCTTCCGCTCCGTTCTCGTCGATAAGGGCTGCCTCTGCAACTCTCTCTTCCACTACCCGTCGCACATGACTTTCTTCACCACCTCGGAGTTGCTCGAGATAGGCGACATCCCTTTTCCCAGCCCCAACGCCAAACCCTCCCGCAACGAGGCTCTCGAGTACTACCGCAAGGTCGCCATGCACTACCGCCTCGACATCCGCGCCTACCAGCGCGTCGAAGAAATCTCCGGGAAAGACCTCAGCTTCGCCATTCGCACCGTCGACCCTTACGACCGCGAACACCGCCACTCAACCCATAAGGTCGTCGTCGCCACCGGTTATTACGATCTGCCCAATCTCATGGACATACCCGGCGAAGACCTCCGCAAAGTTCTCCACTACTACAACGACCCCCATCCTTATTACGGTTTGGACGTCCTCGTCATCGGCGGCAAGAATTCGGCGGCCATCGCCGCCCTTGAATTATGGCGTCATGGCGCCCGCGTCACCCTCGTGCACCGCGGGCCCGCTATGCACCGTCACGTCAAATACTGGATCCTTCCCGACATCGAGAACCGCATCAAGAACGGCGAAATCACCGCGTATTTCAATTCGAGCGTCACCCGTATCGATCCCGATTCCGTCACCCTCGATACTCCTCAGGGGGAGCGCGTCCTCAAGAACGATGCGGTGCTGGCCATGACCGGCTACCGTCCCGACTTCGATTTTCTTGAGTCCCTTGGAGTGCGCATCGAGGGCGAGCACCGCTGTCCCGCCTGCGATCCCCGCAGCCTCGAAAGCAACGTTCCTGGCATCTACCTCGCCGGCGTCATCGTCGCCGGTGATCGAACCAACGAAATTTTCATCGAGAACGGCCGATTCCATGGCCGTCAGATCGCCGAGGACCTGAAACAGAAGCTGCTGGCGCCGGCCAGTGCGCTGGCCGGAGTCTAGGAGGACCGAGCATCAATTCGCTTCTTGCTCGTTTTTTGGGGCTGGTTTTTCGCTCGCTTTTTGCCGGCACTGTTTGCTCACTGCTCTTTACGTGATTAGCTAACCGCTTTTTAGCTGATAGCCTTTCGCCAACAGCGTTTCGCTGATAGTTTTTCGCTCCTTTCCTATGCCGATGCTGCGACCACGAACGATCCGCGGCCAGTTCATGGCCGCTCTTGTCCTCTTCGAGGTCTTTGTCGTAGGCATCTTCACGTTCCTGCTCGTTCGCCACCAGGAGAGCGACCTCAGCCAGCGCATGCACCGCCGCCTCGAAAATCAGTCGTTCCAGGCAACTGCCCTCGCCACCTTCGCCCTTTCCGACCCTCATCCGGATTCGCTGAACCGCGTTATTACCGACATCTCTAAATCTCCCAGCGTCAGCGCCGCTCAGATTACAGACCTCGAAGGCCGCACCCTCGCCAGCACCGACCCCAATACCATCGGCAAGCTCACCCTCTCCCTCCGCGAGAAAGCCTGTCTCCGCAGCCCCGATCATCCCGCCATGTTCCAGTCCCCGGCGAATCATCAGTGGGAAGCAGTCGCGCCAATTTACGAAGCAGACCGCCTCTACGCGCTCGTCTGGATCTACCCCAACGACCGCCAGGACCGCCAGGATTTCCGCGACCTGCTTAAGATCACCGGCTTGTGGGCCGCCTTCGTCCTCGTCGGCTGCACCATCATCGCAGCCGTCCTCGCCGAATCCATCACCCACCAGCTCGCTGCGCTTACCCGCGCCACCCGCGCGCTCATCCTCAATCCCGAAGACACCTCCGACTTCCCTCTTCCCGTTAAATCCACCACCGAGGCCGCCGAGCTCACCATTGCCTTCAACCGCATGGTCGCCGCCGCGCAGGATCAGCGCGCCGGCCTCAACGAAACCCTCGCCCTTCTTGACTCCATGCTCGCGAATGCCCCCATCGGCTTCGCCTTCTTCGACCGTAAATACCGCTTCGTCCGCGTCAATCAGTTCCTGGCGGACATGAACGGCTACTCCTTCGCCCTCCACCTCGGCCGCAGCATCGCCGGCATTCTCCCCCCCAATGCTGCGGCCAAACTCGAACACACCATCGAGGCCGTCTTCGAGTCCGGCGCTCCAGTGCGCAACCTCGAACTCGCCTGGGAACACGACGGCCGCCCCCGCAGCTGGCTCGCCCACCTCTACCCCGTCCGCACCGAAACCGAACCCACCCGCTGGGTTGGCGCCATTCTCGTTGACACCACCGAGCAGAAGCGCGGCGAAGAAACTCTCCGCCGCACCGAGAAGCTCGCCGCTACCGGCCGCCTCGCCGCATCCATCGCGCACGAGATCAATAACCCCCTCGAAGCCGTCACCAACCTTCTCTACCTCATCCGCCAGGAGCGCCTCAGTCCCGAAACCGCCCGCTTCGCCGACCTCGCCCAGCAGGAAGTCACACGCGTCTCCGAAATCACACAGCAGACCCTGCGCTTCTACCGCCAATCCACTCTCCCCGCCATCGCTAATGTCAACGAACTCCTCGACTCCGTCATCACCCTCCATCTCGGCCGCATTCAGACCCTCCAGGTCGATCTCCGCCGCGACTATAAAGGCGATCTCCCCCTCTTCTGCTTTGCCGGCGAACTCCGCCAGCTCTTCGCCAACCTCATCGGTAATGCCCTCGACGCCATGACCCCCGAAGGCGGGCGCCTCCTCATCCGCACCCACTCCTCCCGCCAAAACGGAGTCGTCGGCGTCCGCGTCTCCGTCGCCGATACCGGCTGCGGCATCTCCCAGGAAGCCCGTCGTCACATTTTCGAACCCTTCTTCACCACGAAAGAAGCCACCGGCACAGGCCTCGGCCTCTGGGTCAGCGAACAAATCGTCCGCAAGCACAACGGCTCGGTCCGCGTCCGCAGCCGTTCCCGCGGACCCGCCACCGGTACCGTCTTCAGCATCTTCTTCCCCGCCACCGGCGTCGAAATCGACTCCATCGCCGAGCCCGCCAACGAAGCCGTGTCCTCATGAGAATAGGACCATGACGACAAAGCAACGGGCGTGAACAGTGGTTCTCAGAGATTTCTATATGGCTTGCGTTATCTGTTCTCACACCGGAGCCTCATCGAAGTGGGGCGCCAGAATCCGCCACCTCCACATCACCGCCGACCAGAACGCTGTCTCGAGGAATGACTCGGCGATTTCTCACGCATCGAGCGAAATCCGGCAAAAAGAAGCAACATTCTCCCGATACCTATCCGGTGGATTCACGCATAGCCCGCTCGATGTCTGGCCGGCTCCTGAGCGGCAGGTTCAGGAAGCCATCGCGGATCGTCAGCCTCTTGCCAACAGACGAAAGCGCGCGTTGAGCCGCGAGAAGATCGCGACGCACTGCACCACGACAGTATCTCCGTACCCTCGGCCCCATCGATTCTACTTGCCCAAAGGCCTGGAACAAGCCCAAACTAAGAACAAGGCAAGCTCTGTCCGCACAAGGGAACAGAGCTTTTTTTGCGTCCGGCTCAGGCTGGGGCTGGGGGGGCGCCATGTGTGCTGGCCACCTGTTCGTACCCGCTCTTTGAGAAGACCGTCCTCCCTGCGAAACCCGCAGACGATAACCCCTGACTTAACCTTCTGGTTAATATCTCAATCATGGATATCAACCTTGATAATAAAATAACGCCCAACGCTATCAACAACATGCCGCAGCCCCCTATCCAGGGGAGGGGGTCCAAACCATGTGCCTCATACGGTTCGTGACCAACGAGTCGGCGTGTGCTGAAAATGGAGCCGGTTAGACGGCACTTGGATGACCGAAATCAGGAGGGATTTTGGTGGACCTGGTCGGGATCGAACCGACGACCTCTTCCATGCCATAATAGGAGTCATGGGCCAAATAATAGACGGCACAGTACTTACGAGCCGGCACAACCGGCAGAACTGACACCATGGGCG
>Ga0182016_10000671_pt1 | contig 42526 bp, 35 predicted proteins | sample 712S2MmetaG_FD_120491 | JGI IMG/M metagenome (GOLD analysis project Ga0182016, IMG submission 120491) | Permafrost microbial communities from Stordalen Mire, Sweden - 712S2M metaG | ecosystem: Environmental > Terrestrial > Soil > Wetlands > Permafrost | place: Sweden: Stordalen | collected...
GATGGGCTGGAATATGCAGTACCACACGGCTCATCACGCCTTTCCCGGCGTCCCGTGCTACCGACTTCCCAAGCTTCACCGCGATATTTTCATCGCGCGCAATTCCCCACCGCCGACGATGTCCTACCTGGGATTCCAGCTGGCGGTACTGCGAGCGTTTCGTCACGGGCGCACGGAAGCCGATTACCCGGACGACTCGACCTGGATCGCCGAGTAATTAGAACCCGAGCTGTCCACGCACATCGGCCGCGGTCGTTCCCCCTGCCCGTAGTTCGCGCAGAGTAACCGGACCATCGCGCTTGGACAGTTTACGGCCCTGGGGATCCAGGATCAGTCGGTGATGCCCGTACTGCGGTTCCAGCAGTCCGAGCAGCGCCTGCAGCAGACGCTGCACATGTGTCGCTGCGAACAGATCGTTGCCGCGCGTCACCAATGACACCTGCTGGAAGGCATCATCCACGACGACCGCCAGGTGGTAGGCCGCCCCGACATCGCGCCGGGTGAGCACGATGTCGCCGAGCACTGCCGGATCCACAGCGATGACGCCACTTTCCCCACCCGGCCCCGATCCGAGCTCCGTGAAGCTCAGCGGCCCGGTGCTCGCCGCTGCCGCCGCCACATCCAGCCGCAGGACATGCAAATGTCCTGCAGCCATGCGACGCTCACGTTCCTGAAGGGTCAATCCCCGACAAGTGCCAGGATAGAGGCTGGCCGAAACACCGTGCGGGGCCTGCCCAGCATGGGCGATCTCCGCCGCGATTTGCCTGCGTGTACAGAAGCAGGGATACAGCAAAGCCGCGGCAGCCAGGGTATCGACCGCGGCCTGGTACTGCGCCAATCGCTGTGACTGCCGCAGTACCGGTTGGGGCCAGGACAGGCCCAGCCAGCGAAGATCGGATTCAATGGCAGCCTCAAATTCCGGGCGCGCCCGCGTGGCATCCAGATTCTCGATGCGCAGGAGGAAGCGGCCGCCGCCCGCCGCGCTTTCGGCAGTCAAGGCCGCGTAGGCGTGACCCAGATGCAGCCATCCGGTCGGGCTTGGGGCAAATCGAGTAGTGTGCACGAGGAAAGATTATCAATTCTGAGCCCGCCGTCGATGCGATAACATCCGCTCATGAGTGAACTGCGCGTGTTTCAATCTCTCTGGGCAACGGAGCTGCGTCGGCCGGGAATCCCCGAAGCACCCATTCCGGAGCGCTTTGATCGCGTCAAGGACGCCGGCTACGACGGCCTGGCCATCGATCTGGGCGCCACCGATCTGCTCGTGGCTCAATCCTGCGTCCGCGAATATGAGCGCACCGGTCTTTCGGGGCTGGTGATCGCATTCCCGACGTCGATCGAAGCTCTGCGCCCCGCCTTGCACCTGGCAAAAGAAATTGGCGCGCCGTTCGTGGTCGTGATTGGCAAGGTCATGCCGCTGGCGGTCGAGGACATGGTCCCGGTGGTGCGTGGGTGGATTCGACTCGCCGCCGAGGAAGCGGTATCGATCCAGTTCGAAACGCATCGTAACTGCATCACCAACGACATGTTCTCGACCTTGCTGATGCTCGAGGCGATTCCGGAGATGCGGTTGTGCGCCGACCTGTCGCACTATGTGGTGGACCGCGAGATGATGCTGCCGCTGTCCACCGAAATGCAGGATTACGTCGCTCGCCTGCTGGCGCGTTCCGATTCCTTTCAGGGTCGCATCGCCACCCGCAGCCAGGTGCAGGTGGCGATCGATTTCCCCCAGCACCGCCCCTGGCTGGAGATTTTTCTGAATTGGTGGAAGCAGGGATTCGCACTGTGGCGCGCGCGCGCTCCCACCGAGGATCTGGTCTTCGTTTGTGAACTCGGTCCTCCCAACTATGCCATCACCGATGCGCGCGGAGAAGAACTCTCAGATCGCTGGGACGAGGCGCTGACGCTGCGGCGTCTGGCGCGCGAAGCCTGGACCGCGGCAGCTCAGCCGAATGGATAGTCCGTCAACGCCGATCCCAGTGCGTCCTTGAGCGCTCCCAGATAGGCGTCGAAATGCTGCCAGTGTTCGATCGCGTCGCGGTAGATGGGCCGGCGCACCTGTTCTGAACTGGCCGTACGCACGGCGCGCTCCGTTTCATAAAAGCGCAGGCAGCCCTCCTCGAAGGGCAGCCGGCAAAATTCGAGCAGGCGTCGGACTGCCGCTTCGGTATCGCGCACCGTCTCCTCGTAGAAAACTCTGAGCACGGCTCCGGGTAGTACCGCATCCCAATGTGCCATCAGGGCGACATAGTCTGCGTAGTAATGACCCAGATCGCCGAGGTCGTAGCTGAAATTCTGGCCGGTGGCAAATAGCTGTTTGAACGCGCTGAAACAGCAGGCCAGCGGATGACGTCGCGTATCGATTATGCGCGCGTTCGGCAGAATCAAATGTATCAGGCCGATGTGCGGAAAATTGTTCGGCATTTTGTCGATGAAGTACGGCGCACCACGCCGCTGGATGCGGGTGCGCGCCAGGTATTCCTCGCCCAGGGACTTAAGTTGCGTCGCATCCAGTTCGTGCAGTATGGCGGGATACCGCGACGGGTCTTTTGGCCGTCGCTTGCCGCTCAGGCGCCTGGCAATATCGATGATGTCGGGCAACTCCGCGGTACCGTCGACTTGCGAATGGCTGGCCAGGATCTGTTCCACGAGCGTCGAGCCCGAGCGCGGCAAGCCGACGATGAAGATCGGCGATGGATCGACACATCCATTCGCGGCATTGCGCTCGAACAACTGACGCGTACAGGTCTGCATGAGTTCCAGCGTGCCGGCGTGATTGTCCTCGGCGCTGTAGCGGATTTCCCCGCGACGCCGCTCGTTGCCGCGCTGATACTGCGCAAACGCGCGACCATACTCCCTACGATCTTCATAGGCCTTTCCCAGCGCAAAGCGCAGCGCCGGGTATTCCCGCGCACTGCTACGCCCCGACTCAACGGCGACATTCATTGCTCCGACCTCCTGGTCCGTGAACTCGAAGGTCTTCAGATTCGCGAGACTCCAGTAGGCGTCACCGAACAGCGGGTCCAGAGCTACCGCACGCCGATAGACCCCTATCGCTTCAGGCGTACGACCGATCGTCTTGAGCGCATGCCCGAGACTTGCGAGATCCAGAGCGGTGTGACCGGGGCGGGAGACCACGCGCTGGTAGTTGTCGATCGCCTCCTGGTGCCGGCCGACACGGATCAGGACCGAGGCCAGCAGGATGCGATAGGCGCTGTTGTCGGGATCGACGGCCAGCAACTGATCGATCTGCTGCAGCGATTGCTCGAACTTGCCCTGCTTCATGAGGACATGCGCATAGCCGCCGCGCGCCAGATGAAAGCCCGGTGCCAGATTCACGCACCGGGCGAACAACTGTTCGGCATCTTCGAAAACACCAAGTCGCGTGGCGATCTCGGCCAGCAGCCGCAAAGCGTCGATGTCGTTGGGTGAATGCCGCAGAAAGTCGCGGCAGATGGGCTCCGCCTCCGAGAGTTTCCCCTGCGCGAGGAGCTCCGCCGCTTTGATCAGTACCTCGGGTCGCGATGCAGCCTTCAGGTATTCGCGCATGGCCTCGTCGGCCGCCGTCTGCTCGCCGAGCGTGGTCAGCATATCGGCCATCAGGCCCCAGGCTGCACTGCGCGATGGATCCAAACGGACGACCTCCCGGAGCGAGGCCACCGATGCCGCGAGGTCGCCGCGCGAGCGCAGGATGATCGCCTTCTCCTGATGCACCGAAAGCCAGTTCCGGCGTCTCGCAATCAGGCTGTCGAGCAGTGCAATGGCCTCGGCCGAATCGCCCTGCAGGTGGCGCGCCTTGGCCAGCAGGAATACGGTGTTCGGTTCCTGGGGTGATGAGCGCAGGATCTCTCGCGCCTGCGCTTCTGCCTGCGGCCCCTGGCCAGCCTTGATCAGCTGAACGATGCGTTCGAGAGCAGGTTGCAGCTCCACCACTTCAATGGCGGTAACTCAAGGTCAGGCCGACGGTCATCGGTCGGGCAATCGTCTCGCGGCCATATTGATCGCCCTGATAGAAGTCGTAGTCGGACCGGTTGATAAACAGAACGGCACGCTTGTCGAAGGCATTGTCGATGAACAGATCGGAAGCCCAATGGCCCCAGGCCGCGCCCAGCTTGAGGTTCGTCAGCGAATAACTCGGCTGCGGACCGCGCGTCTCGAGGAACATCGTGCTCCATGAGCGGCCCACGTACGACGTGCTGAGCTGTGCGTGTCCCTGAACGCTCGAACTCCACGCGAAGTCGTAGCGTCCCAGGAGCGAGCCCTTCTCCTTGGGCACGAAAGCAAGCGGCGTGCCCGACGGCGCATGCCAGATCACAGTGGACGAGCCGCAGGGACCGCCCAGACAGAACGACTGCGTCAGATGGGCATCGATGTAGGCACCGTTGAGTCCCACGGTCCAATGCTCATCGGGGCGGAAACTGATATCGAATTCACCGCCGTTATCGGTGGCCTTGCCCGCGTTGCCGCTGACGAAGAACACGACGCCGGGAACCAGCGTCGTGAACTGGATGTCATTCCAGTTCATGTGATAGCCGGTCACGTTGACGCGCAGCCGATTGTCGAGCCACTGCGACTTGAGTCCGGCTTCGTAGTTCTTCACCGTGTCGGATTGATAGGTAGGCCCGATACCGTCAGCCGGCGCGGTACCCCGGTTGACGCCGTTGGGGCGATAACCCTCGGAGTAGGTCGCATATGCCATTACACCCGGCTGGATTTTGTAAGACAGGTTGAACTTCTTGATGGCGCCAACTTCGGTCGCGGTCACGTGCGGCGTCAACTGGAACAGCGATCCACCGGGTTTGGCCTGGAACAGGCCGTTGATGGTGTTGGTTTCGTCGTACCAGCGAACACCGGCGAGGAAAGCGAGTTTCGAAGTGATATCCCAGGTGACTTCGGTGAATGCCGCTTTCTGTCGATCGAGGCGATTGCCGTCAAACAGCAGGTAGGTGTAGGGATTCGAATCCAGGATGCTCTGCGCGTTCAGGCCCGGGATGTCGTAGTTCTCGGTATAGCGATGCTCGATGGTTTCATTGAATGCACCGACGATGGCGTGCACTGGATAGGTCAGTGGTGTTTGTAGCCGCAATTCGTTGTCCCACCGCCGGATGAAGTTGGTACCGATGAACTCCTCGCGCGGGTCCTTGCAGCCTGAAAGCACCCCGGCACCGTTATTCTGGCAGGTGTAGTACGGCGCGATGAACCCCGAGTAGTCGGAATACATCGAGTAATCATGTGTGTAAGTGATGTTGCGGTCGAAATACGAGCCGGCATACGTCAGATCGAAGTCGCCAAACACTTTGCCGTTCGCCGTGATCGAGTACTGTCGAAACACGTCATCCAGCGAATCATCGAAGTAACGAGCGACGTTCAGATCGTTGCCACCGAGCGCGGGATCGACATCGAACACGCCCTGGCTGGTCAGTTTCTGCGTGATGAATTTCAGGTCGATGGTCCAGTTGTCGCTTGGCTGCGTACGCAAGGAGAAACGCAGACCCTCTTTCCCCGATGAATTGAAATTGCTCTTGGCGTACATGCTGTTGTTGATGGTGGGATTACCGCCAACGACGGTTTCCGGCACATTCGGAAACGTATAGGTAAACGAGCGTGCGATGTTGTTGATGTAGCCGCCCTGCTGATCCGACCAGCCCACGAGCCTGAGCGCGGTGTGATCACCGAGCGGCAGATTGGCAAAGCCCTCGACCTTGTAACTCGGATCGCCGTGAGGCGACAGCGCGTATGAAAAATCGGTACCAAAGTCCTCGGCGGCCGGATTAGGTGCCTTGGTGATGATGCGCACGGTACCGGCTTCCGAGCTGGAGCCAAACAAGGTTCCCTGCGGACCCGACAGCGCTTCGATGCGCTCGATGTCGTAGATTTCCAGGTCCAGCGACCGGCCGGCATTGGTCACCGGCTGCTCATCCAGATAGACAGCTACCGTTGGCTGCACGCCGGAGGTCTCGACGAGGTTCACCGAACCGTCGGACAGGCCACGGAAGTAAATCTGCGCCGAACCTGGTCCCGTGGAGGTGAAGGACAGGCTCGGAACAAGCAGCGCGTAGTCGCTGAAGTCCTTGACGCCGAGGTTCTCCAGCGTGGTGGAGGAGAGCACCTCGATGCTCGAGGGAACGTCCTGGGCGTTCTCGGCGCGCTTGGTGGCCGTTACGACGATTTCTTCGAGCTGGCCAGAATCGACGCCCGTATCAGCCGCCGCCATCGCGGCGCCGGCATGGCCGGCTATTGCGGCCAGCACCGCGCTCGCGATCGGCGACAGTCGCCGCGGAGGAAGACGGTTTATGGCAACGAGTCGGGCGCGCGGCTTGCTTCGCATCGGACTGTCCCTCTTTGCGTCGACTTCCCTCGAGCGGTTTTCACAGCTCCAGGAATTAAAGTAGTTGCGCGGAGGCTAACAGTACGCTTGCGAGCTGACAAGAACGCCGGAATCCAATGTTGCGTTTCGGACCATCAGCCCCCGCTGCTTGAATGGGGGCGTCACCAAGCGGGAACGCACCCGACTCATGCCAGGTGGCGCGCTAAAGTCGCTTCCAGTCCAGGAGGATCTCTCTGGCGGCATTGTGGCCGGGAATGCCTGAGACCCCACCGCCAGGGTGAGTAGATGAACCGCACTGATACAGACCGCCGACGGGCGTCCGATAGTCGGACCAATGGGGCGCCGGCCGCTGCCAGAACAGTTGATCCGCGGTCAGCTCCCCGTGAAAAATGTGGCCCTGCGGCAAGCCCACGATGGCTTCCAGATCGGGCGCCACCAGGGTCTCGATATCGATCACCTGACTGGAGAAGCCAGGCGCCATCTCGTCCAGCACCTGCAGCGCCGCCCTGGTGAGGTTCCCCTTCTGGTCTTCCCAGCTCGCTCCGTCCTTGAGACGGTAGGGGGCGTGTCCTCCAAAAACGTTGATGACGTGCTTTCCGGGAGGCGCCAGCGAGTCGTCGACGATCGTCGGGACGACCGGCGTCAGGAACGGCCTGGCGGAGTACCATCCGTACTTGGCATCGTCGTAGGCCCGCTCCAGATAATCGATTCCGGGCGCGATGTGCACATACGTCGGGTAACGGAACTGCAGCTTGTCGGCGTTGAAGGCCCGGTAGCACGGCGGTTCGTGCGCCGCAATGTTCATCTTGAAAGCGGTAGAAAACGTCCGGAAGGTATCGATGTCCCGCAGCAGCTCGGCAGGCAGATGCTTCGGCGCCACCAAGCGACGAAACAGCGTCCCGGCGGCGACATTGGATACGACCGCCTTGGCGTGAAACTCCCGGCCATCGACAGTCCTGACGCCGGTGGTGCGACCATCTCTCACCAGCACTTCGGCCACAGGCGATTGCGTCAGCACTTCCATGCCGAAGCGCGCTCCCGAACGAGCGATCGCCTGGGTGATGGCACCCATGCCGCCGCGAATAAATCCCCAGCCACCGGCACCCTGATGTTCGCCCATCAGGTGATGCATGATCACATAGGCCGTGCCGGGCGACTTTGGGCCCGCAAAGGTGCCGATCGAAGCGTAATACGCCAGCACGGTCTTGATGACGTCATGCTCAAACCAGGCGGACAGATAGTCATAAGCGCTCTGGCTAAGCAGATCGACCATGCGGTAGGCCTGGTCGCCAATGGTCCGGTGACGCCAGAGCAGCGAAGCACTCGACTTGAAGCTCTTCCAGCTGCGCCGAACCGGGTCCACGGGCGTCTCGAACAGCAACTGCCGCACGAGCTTTGCGGACTCCTCCAGATAGCGCGCGAATTCCGGATAGATCTGCGCGTCGTGCTGCGAGAATCGTGCAAACTCGGCCTGGGTCCGGGCCATGTCGTCGCTGAAGACGATGTAGTCGTCGCCGCCCAATGGACAGAACAGGTCGTTGGCCGGTAATACCTCCAGCCCGAGTGAAGTCAATTCCAGATCCCGCATCACGCGCGGATGCAGCAGGCTCATGACATAGGAGAATCGGGACGCCCGAAAGCCGGGACTGAATTCCTCGGTGACGGCAGCACCGCCGATGATTTCACGGCGCTCGAGTACCAGGGTCTTGAGCCCCGATTTGGCCAAATAGGTGCCGCAAACGAGCCCGTTGTGGCCCGAGCCGACGACGATCACATCATAGCTGGACGTCACGGTGCGCTCCCCCATCGATAAAGTATCCTGGTGGACATGGTCGCGTCTCGTGGGCGGCGCGGCAATACCGCCGCAACGCCTGAGCTTGCGCAGCAGTTCCCCCCAGCGCATTCTTTGACGTCCATATTAATGGGGAGTCGAGCGTGTACGTTCCGGATCATTTTCGCGAAACGCGCATCGATGTGCTACAGGCATTCATGGCCCAACACCCGTTGGCCACATTGGTGGCCAACACGGCCGACGGTCTGACCGCCAATCACATCCCCCTGCAATCGAGTCTGCAGACCGACGGTACGGGCCTGCTCCGCGGCCACATAGCCCGTGCGAACTCGCTGTGGCGGCAGCTTGAAAGCGATTCGCCGGTGCTCGTCATTTTCACGGGCGCCGATACCTATGTCTCACCGAACTGGTACCCGAGCAAGCAGGAACAGGGCAAGGCGGTGCCGACCTGGAACTACGCGACGGTGCACCTTAAGGGCACGATTCGTTTCATCGACGATGCGTCGTGGTTGCGCGACTTTGTCGGCACGCTGACCGATATCCATGAACAGCCGCGCACACATCCCTGGCACGTCAGCGACGCGCCTGCCGACTACATCGAGGGCATGTTGCGAGCCATCATCGGCTTCGAAATAAAAGTCTCGAGCACCGTCGGAAAATTCAAGGGCAGCCAGAACCGCTCCGGCGCGGATCGAGCCGGCGTGAACGCCGCACTACGAAAGGAAGGCCGCGCAACGCACGAAATCGATGAGCTGGCGCCAGGCTCGAATGCGGTCTCGTGAGCAGGCCGGTTGCCGCCATCACCGGTGCTTCGAGCGGCATCGGTGAAGTATTTGCGCACAAGCTGGCGGCCACGCATGATCTGCTGCTCATCGCGCGGCGACGGGAACGGCTCGATGCCATGGCGGCCGAGTTCGCGAAACGCCACGGCACGCAGGTTGTCATCCTCGCGGCAGATCTGACTGACGAAAATGACCTCGCCGCTGTTGCCGAGCGGATAGCCTCCGAACCAAATCTCGAACTGGTCGTCAACAATGCCGGATTGGGCATGCGCGGCCTGCTTTGGGAGTCCGATCCGAAACTGCTGGAAAACATGCACCGGCTCAATGTCTCGGCCGTGCTGCGGCTGAGCCACGCTGCCCTGTCAAACATGATCGTCCGGCGCTCCGGCGTGCTCATCAATGTGGCATCGGTAGCAGGCTTCGTTCGCAGGGCGCGCAACGCCGGTTACGGTGCTACCAAGGCCTGGGTGATCGCCTTTACCGAGAGCCTCTATCTCGAATTGAAGAGCATTCGGTCGCCGGTGCGGGTGCAGGCGCTATGCCCCGGCTACACCTTCACCGAATTCCACGACCACATGAACGTCGACCGAATGAGAATCGCCCCGCGCGCGATGTGGCTGCGCGCCGAATTCGTGGTCGAGGAATCGCTCAGGGCCCTGCACGCGGGTTCGCTCTTTGTAGTGCCCGGATGGCGCTACCGGTGGATTGTGAACTTGAGTTCCATATTGCCCATTCCGATTCGTCTGTTGCTTGAGAGAGCCGCTTCCAGGCGAAGAAGCCGCTGAGGTCGCTCTTTGACGACAATGACCAGCATGAACTGGTTTTGGCCTCACCCCCGATTAGATCGTTTGTCGCTGCGGAATCCAATGGTTATGGTCTGAACCTCGAGCCCCCACTCGATATGGAGCTGACACCATGACCACCTATCTGACTAAAACTCTTGCCATTGCGGCAAGCTTGGCGGCCCTGCCGGCGTTGGGCGCAAACGCCGCGGCCGTCTCCACCCGCGCGGTCTCGCTAACGCAGGATCCCGTCGTCATGCGCCTGAGCAAGGACGAGTTCCGCATAGCGTTCGGCCTGAATGCCGAGCACTGCCTCACCGCCGGCTGCAACGGCGTCATCCGCTATCGTGTCGACTGGAAGACCGAAGACGGCACGATGCGCTCCGAGATAAAGCGCGTCAGCTACACGGCAGAGCCCAGCGCGAATCGCGCGTTGACCGTCGATCGCCAGTACTTCGACACGGCGGAAGGCGCGCACACGACTGATGTGGTGCGTGTCAGTGTCGACATGATTACCTGTGTAGACGGCGTCGAGTCTGCACCCACTCGCACGGCTTCGGCGGCGAGTCTCAATCAGTAATCGGTTGCCGTTGCCCACGTGCCGGCTGGTCGGCTCATCGCCGGCCAGTCGGTGCGCGGGGTTTATCGGCTAGACTCGAGATGTGCCGGCTCTCACCCATTCACCAGCCCTGGTTACCGGCGCCGGTCGCGGCATCGGTCGGGCGATTGCCGAACGCTTAGGCGCCGAAGGCGCGTCGGTCACTCTAGTCGCGCGCACGCGCGCTGACATTGAGGCTGTCGCGGCCGGTATCGTAGCGCGCGGCGGCGCGGCTCATACTATCACCGCCGACGTCACCGATCCGCCGGCGATATCCAATGCCTTGACTGCGGCCGCCGCCCGCTTCGGCCCGCTGCGCCTGCTGGTGAACAATGCGGGCATCCCCGGACCGTATGGGCCGATCGGCACGGTGGATCCTCTCGACTGGTGGAATTCGCAGCGGGTACATCTGCTGGCACCGCTACTGACGATGAACACCGGGCTAATTAAGACAAACGAGACCTTCTCGCGCAGTTACCGGGCGTGGCTGTTATTTGTCCTGAAGCTGTTGAATCTCGTTTTCGGCCTGGTCGGCGTGGGGATCGGTCCCACGTTAATCGGCGTGTTGAGTGATGCGATGGCGCATCGGGCTTTCGGGGTCGGCAGCTTTGCGGCGCTGCGCCCCGGCGGCAAAGCCGTCCCTGGCGCGTATGCATTGATTTCCAATGCCTGCGCTGCAGCGTCGGCCACCGGGATTTTGCAGGCGATCGGAATATTCTCGGTGTTCTTCGCCTGGGCCGCCGTGCATTTTCTGCTGGCGGGGCGCCGACTCGAACGCGATCTGGATAAACTTTACGCATGATCCACGAGTGGCGTTCGGTCCCGGTGGCAGCACTGATGGCGCTCGCAACAACTGGCACCTGGGGTCAATCGGCCACGGCACCGCACTCGGGAATCGACACCCAATTCTTCGATACCAGCGTGCGTCCTCAGGATGACTTTTACCAGTACGTCAACGGCAAGTGGCTCGCGACGACGGACATCCCGCCCGAACGGCCTGCCTATGGCACCGCCATCAAGCTATACGATGACGCTCAGCGGGCTCTCGGCGAGCTCATCACGCAAGCCGCGGAGCATGCGGACGACGCGCCAGGGAGTGATGGGGAGAAAATCGCTGCTCTCTACAGGAGCTTCATGGATGAAGCCCGGGTCGAACGCCTCGGCAGCCAGCCGCTCGCTGCCGAACTGACGCGCATCCGGGCAATCACGAACAAACAGGAAATTCCGGCGCTGATCGCGCATCTTCAGGAGATCGGCGTCAGCGTTCCCTTCAGTGTGTCGGTGCACCTCGACGGCATGGATTCCAGCCGCTACGTGCCCGATCTGCAGCAGGATGGTCTCGGCTTGCCCGATCGCGACTACTACCTGCTCGATGAGGCCACGACGTTACGGCTTATCCGGCGTCAGTATCAGACGCATATAGCCACCTCTCTCAAGTTACTGGGCGATAAGGACGCCGCGGGAGAGGCGGCTGCCATTGTTGCCCTGGAGGCACGTCTCGCGAGGTCGCAGTCGGCCAAGGCTGACGTTCGCGATCCGCTCAAGACCTATCACCGGGTTGAGCTGGAGTCGCTGAGTTCACTGGCTGCCGGCTTCGACTGGCATCGATACCTGGCGGCGGCCGGCTTTAATGGCAGGACCAACTATGTGATCGTCAGCGAGCCAGAGTACCTGCGCGCCTTTGCCCGCGCGATAGCCGAGATTCCGCTGGCCACCTGGAAGTCCTATTTTCGGTGGCACCTGTTGTCGGATTTCTCGCCCTATCTATCCAAGGCCTACGTTGACGAGTCCTTCGCCTTCTTTGGTACGACGCTGCAGGGAATCCCGCAGAACCAATCGCGCGGGCAGCGCGCTGTGGCACTTGTTGACCAGGAAATCGGGCAGGGCATCGGTAAACTCTATGTCCAGAAGTACTTCTCCGAGGAGAGCAAGCAGAGCGCCGAGCGCCTGGTACGCAATCTGCTCGAGGCATTTCAGCAGGACATCGCATCGCTCGACTGGATGAGCCCGGAAACGCGAGCGGAGGGCCTGCGTAAGCTATCCCGCATCGCGATCAAAATCGGCTATCCGAATCGGTGGCGTGACTACTCGTCGCTCAAGTTTCGCGACGATGATCTGGTCGGCAACGTCATGCGCGCGTCGCGTTTCGAATTCCAGCGCAGCCTTGGCAAGCTCGGCAAGCCCGTCGATCGAACTGAATGGGAAAGCGCGCCACAGGCGGTTAATGCCTTCTATAGCCCGCAGATGAACGAGATCGTTTTCCCTGCGGCCATCCTGCGAGCGCCATTTTTCGATGCCACCGTCGATGATGCCGCCAATTACGGTGCTATCGGCATGGTCATCGGTCACGAGATCAGCCATGCCTTCGACGACCAGGGATCCCAGTACGACGGCGACGGCAAGCTGCGCGACTGGTGGACCACGGCGGATCACGAACGCTTTGCCGCGCTGACGGCGCCGCTCGTAGACGAATACAACGGCTTCCTGCCAATGCGCGGCCGCCAGGTCAACGGTGAACTGACGCTCAATGAGAATATCGCCGACAATGCGGGACTGGCCATAGCCCACAAAGCCTATCGGCTGTCGCTGAAAGGTTCTGTTGCACCCGTCATCGACGGCCTGAGCGGCGAGCAGCGGTTCTTCCTGGGCTTCGCGCAAGCCTGGCGTGAGAAGCTCCGCGACAGTTTTGCGATCGAGTTGCTGCAGTCCGACCCGCACGCGATCTCATTCGTCCGCGTGATCGGCACCCTGGTCAATCAAACCGGATTCGACGACACCTTCAGCGTGAAACCAGGCGACCGCATGTACCTGCCCCCCGATCGCCGCGTCATCATCTGGTAACTGCCCGTCTGGTAGCTGCCCGTGGCGGCGGTGAAGCGTTCAAGCTCCCAGGGGATTCGGGTCCCGCCAGACACGCTCGAACGGCAGTCGCCAGGCGTGCGGCGCGACCAGTTGATGGATGGCGTTCGGTCCCCATGAACCCGGACTGTACGGACGCACCGGCGAGGGCGCGCCCAGCAAGGGCTCCGACACTTCCCATAGCCGCTCAATGCCTTCGGCGGTCGTGAACAGCGTGTGATCGCCGCGCATGGCATCGAGAATGAGGCGTTCATAGGCCTCGAGCACATCCCCGATCAGTCCCGTGTCATGCATCGCGAATTGCAGACTCTGCTTATCCAGCCGCATGCCGGGACCCGGGCGCTTGCCGTAGAAGGAGAGGGACACTTTCGAGGCATCCGCAAGATCGAAGGTCAGGTGATCCGGCCCCTGCTCGCCGATTCCCGAGCCCGTTGGAAACATGCTCTTCGGCGGCTGCCTGAATGCAATCGAAATGATGCGTTGACCCTCAGCCAGCCGCTTGCCGGTCCGCAGGAAGAAGGGCACGCCGGCCCAACGCCAGTTGTCGATGAAGCAGCGCAGGGCGATGAACGTCTCGGTGTCAGAGCGCGGATCGACGCCTTCTTCGGATCGATAGCCGGTGTACTGACCTCGCACCACATCCGCAGGTAGGATCGGCTGCATGCTGCGGAAGACCTTGTTCTTCTCTTCGCTGATGGGCGCTGGCAGCAGCGCCGTCGGCGGCTCCATCGCCATGAATCCCACAATCTGGAACAGATGAGTCACCACCATGTCGCGATAGGCACCGGTGGACTCGTAGAAAGCCGCCCGTCGTCCGAGCCCGAGCGTCTCGGGCACATCGATCTGCACGTGATCGATGAAATTGCGGTTCCAGATCGGCTCAAACAGGCCGTTGGCGAAGCGGAACGCCAGGATGTTCTGTGCCGGCTCCTTACCCAGAAAGTGATCGATGCGAAAGATCTGCTCTTCCTTGAACACTTCGTGCAGCTTGGCATTGAGGGACACGGCTGTCTGCAGGTCGGTGCCGAAGGGCTTTTCCATGATGATGCGCGATCGCTCGACCAGCCCCGCATCGCCGAGCAGCCTGACCGCCGACAGTGCGGCATTGGGAGGCACGCTCAGGTAGTGCAGACGACGGCTCTCTCCGCCGAAGGGTTGCTCCGCCTTTTCGACTGCTGCCTTGAGTGCCGCGGGGCCGGCTCCCAGGGACACATAGTCCAGACCTTCGGCGAAACCATTCCAGGCGGCGTCCGTAAACTTGCGGCTGGAAAAATCATCCAGTGCCTTGCGCGCCAGTTTGCGGAAACCTTCCGCATCGAGGTTATCCAGCGAGACGCCAATGATCCGGCTCCCGGGAATGAAGCCTGCGGTAGCCAGATGAAACAGACCGGGCAACAGCTTTCTTGCCGCAAGATCGCCCGTGGCGCCCACTAGAACGACGACCTGGGGGTGCTGCGGACCCACTCCAGCCAGAACTTTAGCCACTGTGCATTCCTTCTATCTGACGTGAGCCCTCCGCGACATGCGGCAGCGCTCATTATTATCTATATTGTATTGTCTCCTCCTCCGGAAGCCACGCCCCGATGACTCCTTTTGCGCCACCGGCAACGCGTGCAGCCAGCAAGCGGCTATTGCCCTGGCTGATCGCGGTGGCATTCTTCATGGAGGCGCTCGACACCACTATTCTCAACACGGCGGTGCCAACCATTGCGCGCGCACTGCAGGTGGCTCCTCTGAGCATGAAAGCAGTGTTGTCCAGCTACACGCTGAGCCTGGCCGTTTTCATACCCGTCAGCGGCTGGACTGCCAACCGGTTTGGCACGCGACGAGTGTTTTCAGCCGCGATTGGCGTCTTCACGCTCGGATCATTGCTCTGCGGCCTGTCGGTCAACATCCATCTGCTGGTGGCATGCCGGATTTTTCAGGGAATGGGCGGAGCACTCATGCTGCCCGTCGGCCGCCTGACCATGGTCCGAACGTTTCCCAAATCGGAACTGATTCGGGCCATGAGTTTCGTAGCGATTCCCGGCCTTGTGGGCCCAATGCTTGGTCCGCTCGCCGGGGGGCTGATTACAGCCTACTTTCACTGGAGTGTCATATTCTTCGTGAACATTCCCATTGGCCTGGTCGGCTTGTACCTGGTCTACCGGCACCTGCCCGACTATCGTGAAGAAGCGACTCCGCCGCTGGACTATATCGGGCTGTTCACCTTCAGTGCAGGCATTGCCATTCTGTCATACGTGCTGGAGGTGTTTGGCGAGCACAGTCTTGGCGCGGCTGCCATCCTTGGCCTGCTCGCAGTCTCCTTTGTGCTGCTGGGCGTCTACGGAGTGCACGCATCGCGCGCCGCTCATCCGCTGCTGCTGCTGAGTCTGTTCCGATTGCGCACCTTTCGTACCGCCGTCAGCGGCAGCTTCTTTACGCGCATCAGCATTGGAGGCATTCCATTCCTGCTGCCGCTGCTGTACCAGGTCGGCCTGGGGTTCACGCCAATTCAGTCCGGCCTGCTGATGATGCCGCAGGCGGTGGCTGCCATGAGCCTAAAACTGACGATGCCCCGCATCCTGACGCGATTCGGTTATCGCGCGGTACTGATTTCCAACACCATGGCGCTCGGCGTCCTGATTCTGCTATTCGCGCTCATCGGTGCCGACACGCCCATCTGGTTCATCGTCGCGCTGTTATTCTGCTTTGGATTCTTCACCTCGCTGCAATACACCAGCATGAACACGCTCGTATATGCCGACGTCTCCGAACGCGAGGCCAGCAGCGCCAGTACCATTGCAAGCACCGCGCAACAGATGTCGATCAGCTTTGGTGTAGCCGCGGCCTCACTGGTAACGGCGCTGTTCATCCCCGACCGCTTTCACGCCGATCCGCCGGCACTCATGCGCGGCATCCACGAGGGCTTCCTCGTACTTGGCGTCATGACCATCGTCACAACCATCGTCTTCCATGGTTTGCGTGCCGACGACGGCAGCGCGGTCAGTCAGCACAAGGCCATTCTTCCCGCGGGCTGACCCGGAGTCGCGCCGCGCTGCCGGATTGAAGGATCTCCGCTACCGTGGTACATTGGTACCATATGCCTAGGAAGCTGAAAATCGAGCGGATTCAGACCGGTGTGCGCATGGAGCGTCGAATCGTCAAAGTGCTCAAGGCGCTCGCCGAGTACAAGAACCTGACGCTGGGGGATCTGCTTGAAGGCATCGTCCTTCACGCCTTCGAAGGCAAGACTCCGTTTGGCGCAGAAACGCTGCGTAAGATCACCGAGCTCAAGGCAGTCTACGAACTCGATCTGGACGCCAGCTCGAGCCATCGGCTGCGCGAGAAACCGTGACAGACAGTGACAGGGCGTTCGCGACGCAGACGTCAATGCGGCGCCGTCGCGCCAGGCGCAATAGGCGGGGCCAGCTGCGCGAGAATCACCGCTGCGAGCCGCTCGGAAAGCGTGCCGAGTGCCGCGCTCATGGCGGCGGCCAATGCAGCCGGCGTACCCGCCACGCAGGACACCGCATCGTGAGTTTTGAATTGCTCGTTGCCGTGCTGACTCTCGGCCGCGGGTCCACGCAGGGTCCAGTCGGCGCGCAGCGTGGCTCCGCACTCATCGTCAGCGTAGAACTCGATCAGGGCAACTGACAGCCGCCGACGCGGCTCCTGGGTGGCCGGCTCGTTCGGATTCGCGAGCAGGTGCGCCGGCAATCGAGCGGCCAGATCATCATTGAGCGTACGTCGGATCTGATCATCGAGCGGCGCTGCCCAACGATCCGAGTCCGCGATGTGCACCCGATAGGGTCCGCCGCGGCTCACGAGCTCGACGCGATCGAGCTCGGGCGGAATGACGACCGGCTCGATGCGCACCACGATCTGATTCGCGGGCGCGACACCCGTCGCCGCGGTGCCGGCCGGCAGGGCCACAGGCTGCAGCGTGTAGTAGCGCTGTGGCGGGCTGCTGCCACAGGCGACCATCAGGCTGCAGCCAAGCAGGTACGGCAGGGAAGAGTAGTTCAATCGGGTCATGGTTTGCCTTCCTGCTGTTCTCCCTTCGCTTCGCCCTTGCGCCCGCGCAGCAGCGACTCGGGGTGCCTTCCGAGGTAGTCGGCCAGATCGCGCAGGGAGCGTGCGGAATCGGTCAGTTCCCGAATCAGTCGGGGCAGATCAGCTCCACTAGCGGCACTGGTCCCCAGGACGTTGTTGGCGGATTGCAGCGTGCGCTGCGCGGCCTCGGCGGTGTCCCGGAGGCTCTGCATGATGGGCTTGATTTGCGGCTCGATCTCACTGGCGAGCTGGTCGAGATGGGTCAACGTGAGATCGAGCTCGTTAATCGCGTGTCCCAGTGCCGGACCCGCCGTGGCCGTGTCCACGTGTTTCAACACGCTCTGCACGCTGGCCAGAATGGTCGCGATGTCGGTAGTGGCGGTCGAGGGCAGCTCGGCCATGCCGTCGACCTGACGAATGTGCGCCGGCGGCGCCTCCGGCACGATATCCAGGGACACTACCTTGGAACTGGTGAGGAAATTTGCGGACACCAGATGGGCGCGCAACCCCTTGGCCACGAGCTTTTCGATGCGTGCACTGAGTGCGCTGACTGGGTCGGTCCCGGGGTCAGGCTTCCGCTCGTTGCGCCGACGCACGATTTCGACGTCGCTCGGATCGATCTGCACGATCGCGCGCGTGATTATTGATTGGCTCTCGTCGTCGTACTGCAGATGCGACTCGGTAATCTGGCCTATGTCCGCGCCCTGCAGTTGCACGGAGGTGCCGGGACCGATCTCGCCGACTCCCCCCTGGAAACTGACGCGGTACTGAAGCGTTGCGCCGCGCGGATCGCGCTGCGCGTCGTATTGATTGTCGTACAGGTGAAACGCCGTTCCAGCCGGGCTTTCGGTCGCAGCCAGTGCCGTATCCGGCGTATCGAAGGAGACGCCACCCGATATCAGCTGTTGCCATGATGAAGCGCGAAAGCGCAGCCCCTGAACGCCGACGGCGAGATCAATGCCACCGGAATTCCAGAAGCGCGTCTGCAAGGTCACGTACTTCTCGAACGGCGAGCGCACGAAGGCGTAGACGTTGATCTGCTTGCCGGAGGCATCGAGCTGATAGCCCTCGACCTCGCCCACGGGAATGCCGCGGTAGTTCAGCGGTGAACCGGCAGTCAGCGAGCCCAGGTCGCCGGTGTGCAGGACAAAGGAACGCCCGGGTATATCGGGCGTCAGGGCGGGCGGATCATCGAGCCCCACGAAGGAACGCTGCTCGGGGCTGTTTCCCGAACCCGGATACATCTCGATGTACGAGCCCGATACCAGCGTCGACAGTCCCGAAATGCCGCCGACCCCTACACGCGGCCGGACGATCCAGAAACGCGTATTGGAAGTCAGATGCGGCGTTACCGAGCGGCGCATGCGCGCACGCACGAAAACCCGCGACATATCGGAGTTGAGATACAAGGACTCGACCGTACCGAGGTTCACATCCTTGTGGCGGATTTTGGTATCGCCAGCCTCGATGCCTTCTGCATCGCTGAACGAGATAGTGATCAACGGCCCGCGATCGGCGAATGCGCGAATCGCCAGTCCAGCGACGATGGCCACCGCCAGCAGGGGCACCACCCACACCCACGAAAACCTTCGGCGCCGCTGTCGCGCCTCGAGCATGGCCGGTTCCCTGTCTCCCGACGATCCCTTGTCGCCGGTCGGTTGCCCGTCCGTCGGGCTCATGCCGTGCGTTCCGTGGCGTCCCACATGACCCGTGGATCGAAGCAGCGCGAGGCGAGCATCGTGACTACAACCACGGCCGCGAACGCAACTGCTCCGCCCTGAGGGCGCACGCGTGTCAGATTGCCGAACTGCACCATCGCCACGAGGATGGAAATCATGAACAGGTCGATGCTCGACCAGCGCCCGATGAAATCGATGAATCGATACAGCTGCGTGCGACCCACGAGCCAACGCCTCGACCGCAAATGCGTCATTAATAACATCAGGCTCAGACCGCACAGCTTCGCGAGCGGAATCAGAATACTGGCCGCGAACACCAGGATGGCCAGCGGCCAGAGTCCCAGGGTAATCAGCTCGCGCACACCGCTCAGGATGGTATTCGGTTCCACGCGACCGAATCGCTCGATGCTCAAGACCGGCAGTATGTTGGCGGGCAGATAGAGCAGGAAGCCGGCTATGACAAGCGCCAGCGTCCGCTGGATAGTGGCGGGCTTGCGGCGGTGAACCCTGGCGCCGCATCGGAGGCATTCCGAATGTTCGTATTTCGCATCCAGCAGCAGGCCACAGGTATCGCAACGCAGTGTCCGACGCGATCGCGCGGGCTCATCGCGAATGGACTGGGAAGCCCACACCGCGTCTTCATTAAGAGTCACCGTTGCCAGCAGCACCGCGAAGGTAGCGGCGATGAGGCACCAGCCGCCGAGGCCGATGCGCACCTCCCCGACGTCCTGCAACCGTGTGTATGCCACGCAGCAACCGACCAGATACACCTCGATCATTGCCCACGGGCGCAACTCGACGGCCCAGCGAAACAGCCTGCCCAGTGGCGCCGGGATACCGAGTCGCAGGGCGCCCAGGACATACACCATGAGTCCCAGATAGACGAATGGAATGACGATGCTGAAGAAAAACACCACGGTGGCGAGCGACGCGAATCCGTCGTTCCAGAGAGCTTCCACGCCCGTCGGCAGCCAGCTGCGCCGCTGCACCCCAAAGGAAGCCAGGCTCATGAGCGGCGTCAGTGCGGACGGCAGCATCAGCACCAATGCTGCGGCAGAGAAGGCCAGTGATACATCGATGCCGGCAACCGCCGGCGCACCCAGCGTATGGCCGCAGCGGACGCATTCGAGTACCAAGCCGGGAGTCGTTTCCGGGAGGTGCTGCAGCAGACCGCAATGGGGACAGCCGATGGCGTTCATGCAACCCCGACAATACCGGAAAACCAGGCTGGCGCCAGCCGCTCACTAGCGGCTAGAGTTGGGGTTGGCCGATCCGAAGGGGGAGGAATTGCCATGCGAAGCCGGTTCATGCCGTGTTTGGTTCTGGGCACCGCATTGCTGGCAGGTGCCAGCGGCTGGGCCGATCAGGCGCCGCCATCGCCGCTCGATGCCATCCCTGACAAGATGCCATTCAACGAGCCGTATGGCGCGCCCATCAGCGCGCAACGAGCGCAGTCCCTGATCCAGGCCGCCGCAGCAGAAGCCACTCGCAGAGGCTGGGCCATGAACATCGCAGTCGTCGATTCGGGAGCCAACCTCGTGGCCTTCCTGCGCATGGATGGCGCGCAGCTCGCCTCGATCGCTATCTCCGAACACAAGGCGCGAACGGCAGCCAAATTCCGCAGACCGACCAAGATGATCGAGAAGGCGATTCAGGAATCCGATATGAAATACATGATGACGCTCGATGACATCGTCGCCTCACGCGGCGGCATTCCACTCATCGAGGACGGCAAGATCATCGGCGCGATCGGTTGCTCCGGCGGCACCGGTTCGCAGGACGAAGTCGTCTGCAGTGCAGCTGCCGCACTGGTCAAGTAGCGCCCAGCCTGGCACCTGTGGATGACCCTACCGCGACAACAGGGCGATCAGGATGATGATTGGAATCGGCACGCCGAGCAGCCAGAGCAGAATTGAACGTCCCATGATGAATCTCCCGTATTGATTGGAACCATTGATTGGGGCGGTCGCCGGCTAGACCTGGTACCGCCACGTGCCGTCGCGCAGACCACCGCCTTCGATGGCAGCGAGACTCGCACTGAATGCCCCCACAAGCAGCGATGCGGTCAGCCATAGCGCGAGTTGCGCTGCGGCCTTGCGCGCCCTGTCGATGACGACTTTGGCCTGCTCAATGGCAGCGGTTACGCGTTGCTCCGCCGCGGTTTCGCTGATGCCTGCGCGTTCCGCCACGACTCGGGCCACATAGGCGCGATCCGCCATCGAGAAGTCGCCGCCGCCCTGCAGCGAGCTCGCAAAAATCTGGGTCACTTCATCGCGCGAAGCCGTGGACGCAGCCGCGTCGCGGGTGCTCGCCGGATCGCCCCGCAGCAGCGCGTCGACAGTTCCGCTGAGCAGATTCGTATGCTGGCCAGCAAGTCTCGACAACGACGCCGTAGTTCCCCCGACGATGGTATTGGCGGCCGAACTTAGCACCGCTGCACTCAGCAAGGTTGCAAATGCCCACGCCAGGAGCCCGTGCGCGGTGTCGCGGAAGAAAACTTCGCGCGAATGCGCGCCGCGCCAGCGGGTGCGCAGACGCCCGGCGAGATAGCCGCCGATGCTCGAGGCCACCATCGCCATGACGATCAAATACAGGCCTGTCGAAACGTGAAATGCTGTGGAACTCGCGACGCTGGACCAAGGGGAAACCACGGAGAATCCCACCCCGGTGCCAAAGGCCAGCAGGATCAGACTGATGGCCGCGGCGGCAGCCCCGCCTGCGAGGATTGCCGGCCACGACACGGCCGAAGCCGCAGCGTCCTCTACGACAGCTGTCTCGACGATGGTTGGAGCGTTCATGGAGCAGTCCCTCGCGATGAATCTTTAGTTCTGCTTGATTCAGCGCAGTTGGTTGATTGTGATTCGCAGTGCCGGTGCGAATTGTCGGCGGCGGCCCAGCGCCGCAATAGCGGCGACCGGCAGGTCAGCGCGTCGGCCCGGGACTACAGAGGCGTCAGCGCAGGCGCCGGATCAGCGGTGATCGCGGAAGATCAGCGGCTTTTCTTCGACCCATGGCAGCGTATCGGCCCGCGCCACGGCTTCGGTAACGAGATGATGATGCGGCGACAGATCGCAGACGGGATCGGCATTGGCGGCATCGCCCGTCAGCATGTAGGCCTGACAGCGGCAGCCGCCGAAGTCCTTATGCTTTTCGGGGCAACTACGGCAGGGCTCCTTCATCCAGGAATCGCCGCGAAAATGATTGAACCCTTCCGAGTGGTACCAGACCGACTCGACACTGGAAGTACGCACGTTCGGAAACTCGATACCGGGCAGCATGCGCGCCGCGTGGCAGGGCAGAGCGGTGCCATCGGGAGTGATCGTCAGAAAGATCGAGCCGAGACCGTTCATGCACGGTTTCGGCCGGCGCTCGAAGTAGTCGGGCACCACGAAGAAAATGCGCATGCGCTGGCCGGGCTTCTCGCGGAAACGCTGCGTGACTTCCTCGGCGCGACGCAGTTGCTCGCGGCTGGGCAGCAGGCGGTCACGATTGCGTTGGGCCCAACCGTAGTACTGCGTGTTGGCAAGCTCAACGTAATCCGCGCCGATTTCCTCGGCCATGTTCAGTATCTGCTCGACGTGGTCGATATTGAGCCTGTGGAGCACGACATTGAGCACCATGGGATAGTCGTGCTTCTTGATGAGCGCCGCGACTTTTGACTTGAGTTCGAATGTCCGCGTGCTGCTCAGAAAGTCGTTCATTTCGCGCGTGCTGTCCTGGAAGGAGAGCTGGATGTGATCGAGGCCGGCCGCCTTGAGCACCTGGATGCGCGACTCATTGAGCCCGACACCCGAAGTGATCAGGTTGGTGTAAAACCCCAGCGAATGAGCCTCAGCGACGATGATTTCCAGATCGTCGCGGACCAGTGGCTCGCCGCCGGAAAGTCCCAGCTGCACTGAGCCAAGCGCGCGCGCTTCGCGCAGCACCCGCAGCCAGTCATCGGTGGAAAGCTCGGTACCCGTACGCGAGAAATCCGTCGGGTTGTAGCAGAACACGCAGTGCAGCGGACAACGATAGGTCAGCTCGAACAGCAGCCACAGCGGCGGACCGGGTCGGGCAATATCGGGCCGCGGCGCACGCGACTCGAGCATCGAATTGGGGTCTGCGCTCACGGTTGGATCTCCAGCCAGTGCTTGTCTACGGCCATGGCAACGAAGGCTTCAACATCCTTCGCAAGTCCCGTGGCGGAAAAAGCCTGTTCGAGATCCGCGGTGATGTCAGCCAGAGATCGCTTGCCATCGCAGCGTTTCATGATCTCGCCGGCGCTGGTGTTGAGTTTGATCATGCCTTCCGGGTAGAGCAGAACGTGCGCCTGCTGTGCGGGTTCCCACTGCAGCCGCATGCCATGGGCGATGGCGGGACGTGCGCTGGTGGCAATGGTAGTCATTGCTGCGAGGCGCCCGGTGAGGCGCCTGCTTCAGACCCTGACAGTCGAGGAAAACGGGCGAGCCCGCCGCTGCGGGCTCGCCCTGGAGGCTTCAGCGATTGGCAATGTACATCGTGATTTCCATTCCGAAACGGAAATCAACAGCTTGCGGGGTAACCCATTTCATTTGCTCTGCTCCTGGCAGTTAACTGAATCACGGCGGCAAGGGGCACCACCGCGACCCCATCTTCCACGGGCCGGGGTCTGGGGAGAAGGCAACGATCATGAATGTCGCCTCATGAAAATCATGAGTTACATAGCTCCAGGCGATGCCGCTGTCCGCGCATCCGGAGCCACTGCTACCATCGCACGCACCGATGAAGCTGCGCACCCGTCTGAACCTCGTCGTGGCCGGTCTGACCGCAGCCTTCGTTATCGTATTGATCCTAGGCGAGTTTCAGGCCGCGCGATCGTCGATTCGCGAGGAAATCGAGGCTGCCAACCGGGTCGCGGCCCAGCTGCTCGGCCGGCTGGCACTGATTTACTCAGCCCAGGGGGGACCGGAACTGGCTCTGCGGTTCCTGGAGGAGACCGGCCACGTGCGCGCCAACGACATTGTGCTGCGCACCATTGGCGGCGACGTTATGTATCGCTCCCCCGATCCGACCTACAAGGCCGGACGCGATGCCCCCGCCTGGTTCGCGCACCTGATGGCCCCCGCTCCGGTGGCCTATCGGTTCATGCTACCGGGGCAACTCGAGCTCACGGTGCAGTCCAATGCGTCGCGGGCGGTGCTGGATGCCTGGGACGAACTCACGCGACTCTTTACCATTGCCGCCGTCATGCTCATCGTCGTCAATGGACTCGCCTTCTGGACCGTTGATCGCGCACTGGCGCCGTTTCCTGTCATCGCGGGAGGGTTCCGCCACGTGCAACAGGGCGACCTCGCCTTTCGGCTGCCGCCAATGAAGGGCTTCGAGGCGCGCGAAATCGCGACCGCGTTCAACCGCATGGCGGAAGCCGTCCAGGACAAGGTCCAGGCCGAGCGCAAAGCCCAGGACGCTGAAGCGCGACTGGATGAACGACGCGAAATGGCACTGCTCATCGAGCAGAGAGTCGAGGAAGAGCGCCGGCTGATCGCGCATGAACTGCACGATGAGTTCGGCCAGTCCGTGACCGCGATCCGCAGCCTCGCGATGGCGATCGCGGCGCAGGGCGGACAGCGCGATCCGCAGACGGGAGATGCCGCGCGCCTGATTTCGGAAGAGGCAGCGCGTCTTTACGATGCGATGCACGGCTTGATCCCTCGCCTGATGCCGCTATCGCTCGACACCCTCGGGCTCGCCGACACGCTGGAAAATCTCGTTCGCGATTGGCAACGCCGCAACCCACAGGTCAGGCTATCCGTGCGCCACGATCTGGCGGCACAGTTGGGACCCAGCGTTACATTGGCAATATACCGAGTCGTGCAGGAAGGGCTGATCAATGCGCTGAGGCACGCCCATGCCTCGCACGTAGACATCGTGGTCAACTCCGATGGACAGCGCATCGTCGTGACTGTCGCCGATGACGGCATCGGCATGATGGCGCCCGAGGCGCCCCCCGGGCACTTCGGCCTGCGTGGCCTTGCCGAGCGCATCGCTCGCCTCGGCGGCGTGTTCAATATCAATCGACGCGAGCCGCATGGCGTATGCCTGGTGGCCGAGATCCCATTGACGGCGAACACGTGAGGCAGTGGTCATGATTCGCGTGCTGCTGGTCGACGATCACGCCGTCGTGCGCATGGGTTTCCGGTTGCTGCTGCAGTCGCAGGCGGATATGTCGGTGATTGCCGAGGCGGAGTCAGGCGAATCCGCCTGCCAACGCTATCTGGAAATGAAACCGGATGTGGTCGTCATGGATCTGGCCATGCCGGGCATGGGTGGCCTCGAAGCGCTGCGTCGAATTCTTGCGCATGATTCGCAGGCACGCGTATTGACGCTGTCTGCGCAGGACGACCCGATGCATGCGCGGCGGGCGCTGCGCGAAGGCGCGCGTGGATTCCTGTCCAAGCGCAGCGCCCCCGAAGCGCTACTGGAAGCCGTGGCGGCCGTGGCTGCAGGCCAATCCTATATCGACAAGGATCTGGCGCAGAAACTGGCGCTGGACGAGATCCAAGGTTCCGCGAAGTCCGTCATCGAGCGTTTGTCCGAACGCGAATTTGACGTCTTCATCCGGCTGGCGCGTGGTGCCACGGTGCAGCGCATTGCCGAGGATCTGAGTCTTTCCCCATCTACAGTTGGCACCCATCTCTACAACGTCAAACAGAAATTGCAGGTGAACAATCAGTCCGAGCTGACGCTGATTGCGATCCGCGAAAGACTCATCGAGGCCTGATCGTCCGAATGATTCCCGTCTCCGATCCGAAGTCGCATCCCAGCGTCTTCATGTTGCTGATTATCCCGTACGGTGCGCTCAGCGGTTACCTCACCGTCACCCTGGGGTACTTGCTGTCGCAGTCCGGCATGGCCGTGGCACAGATAGGACTGCTCATCGCGGTCTCGTACCTGCCGCAAACCTGGAAATTCCTGTGGGCGCCCATCGTCGACACCACGCTGACGCGTAAGCGTTGGTATGTGATTGGAACGACGCTGACATCCGTCGGCATCATCGCCATGGCCGCCTGTTCCACTCACGCCACCGCCTTCAGTGTGTTGAGTGTCGTCGTGTTCGTTGCCAGTCTCGCCTCGAGCTTTACCGCGATGTCGACCGAATCGCTGCTTGCCTACAACACGCCGCCGGCCCTCAAGGGACGCGCCGGTGGCTGGCTGCAGGCGGGATCTCTCGGCGGACAAGGACTGGGCGGAGGCGCAGGGTTGTGGCTCGCGCAACGGGTTTCGGCACCGTGGATGACGGGCGCCGCGCTCGGCCTCTGCTTCATGCTTTGCTGCACGGCGTTGCTTGCCATCGCGGAACCGGCGACCACGCTCCAGGAACAAGGCCCTGTTCGCAAGGCCATCGCACTGCTGCGCGATTTGTGGCTGGTGCTGCGCGCGCGCAGCGGCTACCTGGCGTTGCTGATCGTGTTTCTTCCCATCGGCACAGGTGCGGCATCGAACTACTGGTCAGCAGTCGCCGACGACTGGCACGCGTCGGCATCGACAGTGGCACTGGCGAATGGTGCCTTGAGCGGACTCGCCTCAGCCGTCGGCTGCCTGGGTGGCGGATATCTCGCCGATTGCCTGAACCGACGATTTGCGTACCTGGGCTATGGCGTCCTGCTGGCGCTGTGCGGACTCGCGATGGCGTTATGTCCGCACACCCAGAGCGCCTATGTGACTTTCACGCTCGTCTACGCCGTCATCAACGGAATGTGCTTTGCTGCCTTCTCGGCGGTGACGCTCGAAGCCATCGGCCTGGGCGCGGCGGCCACCAAATATAATTTGTATGCCTCGCTGTCCAACATACCCATTACTTATATGACCGCGCTCGAGGGGCCGGCCCGCGATCGCTGGGGTACCAACGGGTTCCTGTACTTCGAGGGAGTCATGACGGTTGTAAGTGTGGTCGTCTTCGTAACGGCAACACTAATGACCGCTCGCCGAACGGCGCCGCTCGCAGCCAAAGCCGTGTAGGACAGGCGGCATCGCGACATCATGCCGTCGCCAGCGGACGCAGGCGCGTCGGCCGGATCAATCCGGCATCGTCCATCGAGGCCGAGTTGATGCGGGGACTGACTGCATGCGCCTGCATACCGTCGGATCCATAGGCGTGCAGCACCGACTTCGCCTCGGCAGGCGTTCCGCGTAGCCATATTCGATAATCGCGCCTTTTCAGAATGGCGGGCATCAGGAGTTCGGCACTGGCGATTTGCCGCATGAGGTCGTTGGCCGGGACGCACACCACCGAGAAACTCTCGATAACATCATCATCGTCGCCGACCGAGCGATCCCAGATTCCGGCGAGTCCGAACACCGAGCGATCGCTGAGTTGCACGAAGTAGGGTTGGCGATAGCGCGCGGCGGTCAGTTGCCAGACGTAGTAGCCCGCCACCGGCAGAATGCAGCGCCTGGCGCTCATCCATGCTTCCCGATGCGCCGTCGAGCCTTCGAGCTGATCGGCCGCGATGCGCCGTGGCGGATCTCCATCGAACTTACCTTCCGCCCAGCCGGGGATCAGGCCCCAGCGCATCATCACCGCTTCCGATTGCTGCTGGTGCATGCGAATCGCCGGCGCGTATTGGTGAGCCGCAACATTGAATCGGGTGGGAAATTTCCACCAGGCCTGCTCCGGGGTGAATTCACGCTCCGCGGCAATCTGCGCCGGGAGTGCATAACGCTCACACATGGAGGATATCCCAGGGCACGTCGCTAGTCCGATCCGCGTGTGCCGAAGCGCCTGCGTGCATGCGGTGAGACGTCGAGTGTGAAGTCGGTCGTCTTCGCATAAACGCTGCGCATCAGGCGTTCGAAATCCGCCACCGGCACCGGCGGACTGAACTGGTAGCCCTGATACTGATCGCAGCCCAACGTCTTGAGCAGATCCAGTTGCGCCGTAGTCTCCACGCCCTCGGCAATGACTTTGAGTCGAAGATTGTGTGCCAGGGAAACTATAGCGCCGACGATGGAGGCATCGTCCGAACGAGCCGTAATCTCACTCAGGAAGCTGCGATCGATTTTCAGGTGATCAATCGGGAATCGGCGCAGGTAGCTCATGCTGGAGTAACCGGTGCCGAAGTCGTCCACCGACACCAGCACGCCCATCTCGCTGAGTTTCTCGAGCGTCTTGATTGATTCCTCGGGATCGCTCATGACCGCGCTTTCGGTCAGCTCGACTTCGAGGAGTCGCGGTTCAAACTGCGCATCGGCAAGTGCCCGGCGAATCGTCTCCACCAGATTCCCCGACCGGAACTGCGCCGCGGCCACATTCACGGCGATACGCAAGGACGGCAGGCCGGCGAGCTGCCAGGCACGTCCCTGTCGGCAGGCCTCGCGCAGCACCCACTCTCCAATGGGACCTATCAGGCCGCATTCCTCGGCCAGCGGAATGAAAGCCGCAGGAGATACGAGTCCTCTTTCAGGATGGCGCCAGCGAATCAACGCTTCAGCGCTATAGAAGGTGCCCGACATCGTATCGACCTTGGGCTGGTAGTAGAGCTCAAACTCACCGCGCGCAAGAGCGACGTGCAGGTCACTTTCCAGCCGGACCTTGTCGTGTGTTCCGGCCTCCATGCCGGAGGCATAGCACTGAACATTATTGCGGCCACGATGCTTGGCCGCGAACATCGCCGCGTCGGCGTGTGCCACCAGTGCCTCGACGGTGGCACCATCCTCGGGATAGAACGCGATGCCGATGCTCGGAGAGGTGTGAATTGTGATGCCGGCTATCTCGACCACCGGCTGCATTGCCTCGATAATCCGTTGCGCGACTTCCGCCGCATCCTCTCGAGTCGTCCCCGGACTCAGCACAATGACGAATTCGTCGCCGCCGAGCCGGGCCACCGTGTCGACGTCGCGGATGACTTCGGTCAAACGCCGCGCCACTTGCTGCAACAGATGATCGCCGGCGCCGTGGCCGAGCGAGTCGTTGACCAGCTTAAACCGATCAAGATCGCAGAGCATGACGGCAAAGGAGGTGTTGTCCCGGTGTGCATGCGTGAGCGCCTGAGATATTCGATCGTCGAGCAGTACACGGTTGGGCAAGCCCGTCAGCACATCATGCGTGGCTAGATGTCGCAGCTGGCGATTGGCAGCTTCCAGACCCTGGGTACGGGCCGAGACATCCTGTTTGAGGGATGCCACCTGCGCGCGAATCATCCGTTCATTGCGCCATTTGCGTGTCAGCGAGTTAGCGCACTGGAGCACTTCGATTGATTCGAACGGCTTTCGCAGCACCAGCAGCTGATCGGAGTGGCCCAGCCGATGCACGACCTCCATCCAGTCGTAGTCGGCGTGCGCCGAGCAGATGACAACCTGGATGTGCGGATCGATCGCCCAGAGGCGCTCGATGGTCTCGAGACCGTCCCAGCCGGGAGGCATCCTCATGTCGATGAATGCCATGCCGTATGGACGACCCTCTGCCAACGCCTGTCGCGCCTTTTCGACACCTTCCTGCCCCTGGTACGCAGAGTCAATCGCGAACACCGGGCGGGTTGAAGCAGTGTCGACCGCTTCACCGAACAGCGCCGCCTCGGCAGCCAGGAACTCCTGCTCGGCGGCTTCTTCAGCGGTGGTACCAAATATCTTGAGGAAGTCCTGGTGAATGGCGACGTTGTCGTCGATGATCAGCAGCCGCGGCTGATTCGTTTCAACCGGATTACTCACGGGTCTCTCCGATCGCTGATTCGACCGGTGGCTCGATCGGCAATTCGAGCGTGAAGCTTGCGCCGCAACCCAGCCCGTCGCTGTGGGCGGTAAGAGATCCACCAAGTTCCTTGGCCGCCAGCGCCCCGCTGTGCAAGCCGAAGCCATGCCCCGTTTTGCGCGTCGTAAAGCCGTGCCGGAACAGTCGGCTCATGTTATCGGGGCTGATGCCCACGCCATTATCGATGACGGCTATGCGAACGCGCTGTCCGAGCGCATTGACCCGGATCGTAATCTGCTTGTCCTGCCGCTCCGTATCGTCGCAGGCATACTTCGCGTTGCGGATCAGATTGACCAGAATCTGCAGAACCTTGTGCTTGTCGACGCTGATCGAGGAGACGCCGGCATCTGTCTCGCGATTGACCGAGACTCCGTGCCGCGCCAACGCCGCCGCATTCATGCGCAGGCTATCCTCGATTAGCGAGTTGACCGCCACGATCTCCGAGACACCGCAGAGCTTGGCGTAACTCTGCTGCATGGCCACGGTTTCCTTGATGTGCTCGATATTGTCGCGCAGCGCCGCGAGTTCCTTCAGGGCCAGCTTCTGATTGCCCTGCAGATGTTCGGCAAGTTGGGTCAGATAGGCAGGCAGCTTGCGGCCGCGTTCATCCGTGGTCAGGAAGGCGGCCAGATCTTTCTCGCGCTCCTTGAGCATAGCCGCCGCGCGCCCGAGTCCCGCCACCTTTGCATCCCTGACACATTCGGACACCAGGTTGGCCGACACATTGACGCTGGTGAGTACGTTACCAACGTTATGCAGCACATTGGCGGCTACTTCCGCCATCCCTGCAAATCGCGACGCGTCCAGCAATTGCTTGTGGGTACGTTCGAGCTCGAGTTCTGCTTCTTTGCGATCGGTGATGGCCTCCAGGAAGCCGACTGAACAATTCGGGGCGCCGGTTTCATCGAGCACCAGGGTCGCGGTGACGCGTACCCAGATTGGGCTGCCGACTTTGCGCAGGTAGCGCTTCTCGAGGGAATAGGAATCGATTTCGCCGCGCCACAGCCGATCGATTTCGACGGCGTTGTGTCCGAAGTCAGCCTCGAATGTGAGCTTCCCGATAGCGATGTTCTCGAGTTCGGCGCAGGTGTAACCCAGCATTTCGCTGAAGGCGGGATTGACGCGGATGAAGCGCCCTGCTTTGTCCGCATAGGCGATGCCGATGGGGGCCTGCTCGAAAGTATTCCGATGCAGCATCTCGAGCTGCCGCAGGTTTTCAAGATAAGCGGTGTCGGGGGCTTCCTCCGATTCCGCACGCAACCTCAATAGTTCTTCCGTGAGCTCGGCCTGAGAGGAAGCCTGTCTGCCAAGCGTGGCGAGCGCCTCGCGCTCGCGTCGGTCGAGCTGCCGAGGCGCGAAGTCGAGGACCGACAGAATGCCTAACGTGCGGCCATCGGGACTGCGCAACGGGATGCCCGCATAAAAGACGATGGCGGATTGGAACCGGCGGTCGCGCCTGGCGTCTGAGACTTCGAATACGTCGTCGCTGGACAGCGCATGTTCGTCGAATTGTCGCTGTTTGGGAAAGGTCCCCGGCGGACGCCCCGAATCCCTCTGCCACGTGAACTCGATGTCATGAATCACGATGGCCGCGAACGAAGTACGGCAGAGCAGGCCCGCAAGTGCCGCAAATTCACGCAGATTCTGCGCGATCGCGCGAGCCGGCGAGTCATCGCTCGAGATTTCAGCCGTCTCGAGCCGTCTCGTCGGCGATGGCGCTGCGGTCATTTGAATCGATCCCCCATCGAGGCCTGCGCGCAATAACCGATCACGGCGCTCGGGTTCAATGTCTAACGTGAGAAGTCGGCGGTCGATGCCGAAACTTGAGACCGGGGCCTGTCAAGAATGGTGCGATTCGCAGCCGACGTGATGGGCTTCACACACGGAGGTCATACGCGCATTGTCATAACACCGCATGCGCGCGGCTGATCAGCATGGCGCTTTGATCGTCGCGATCGCGACCCTGGGCCGTGGCGGCCAGTTTGGCAAGCCGATCGATGACACTCTCCGGGCTCGAAGGCGAGGCCGGCAGGGCGCGGGTCAATTCGAGGCTCCCCGCGGGATCGTCAGGTTCCGGCCGCAGCAGTCCGTCCGAGACCGCGAGCAGCATCTGGCCCGGACGCAGTTCGATCTCTCGACATGCGTACTCGGCAGAATCCACCAGCCCAACGGGAAAACCGCTGTCCTGCACTTCGCGCCATCCCGAGGCGGGGTCGAAACACAGCAGATTTGGATTGCCTGCCTGGCAGTAGCGCACAACGCCACGTCGCGCGTCGAACACACCCGCCAGCGCGGTGAAGTACATGCCGGGCAGATTGAGACGACAGTAACGACCGTTCAGCTCCTCGATGGCGATCCGGCCGCAGTCCTGCCGTATGTCGGCGTTCGCGCTCTGAAGCAGCACGACAATCCGGTCCATCATTTCCCGAATGAGGCTACAGGAGATCAGGGCCGAGGCTGTTCCGTGCCCCACCACATCAATGAGACCGAAAGCCACACGTTCGTCGTCCACCGGCGCGAGGCCGAGCATGTCTCCGCCGAGCAGCTCGCTGGGGTGATACAACGTATGAATCCGGAAGCCGTCGCGCTCGAGAGTATTTGGCAACATGGCCGCCTGCAACGCCGCCGCCGATTGCAATTCGGTCTGGATAAGGCTGAGCGCGTCGCTCAATTCCGCGCTCTTGTGTTGCAGTGCCTCGTTGAGCGAAATGACACGATCGGCCAATTCCAGTCGCGCGCGAATTTCACCATAGGGAGCACTCATGTCGATGCAGTCGTTGGCCCCGGCGCGCAGTGATGCAATGACCTCATCGCCACCACTGGTCAAGAGCACCAGATAGACCAGCGCCAGTTCCGGGCGCGTCCGCAACGCGCCGAAGAACTCAACTCCCGCCCCATCCGACGTGCAGGAACTGCAGGCAATGATGCTGGGTCCGGCCGAAAGCAATGCTTCAGCCTCCCGCAAAGTGGCGGCTTTCAGGACCTCGAAACCCAGCGAGCGAAATACGGCATCCCAATAGATGGCCTGATCCGCTTCCCCTTCGATGAGCAGAATCTTTCGCCGCGGCGACAGATCGCCCTCCGCGACGGAGGCAGCGTACGGCAGCGGCTCTGGCGCACTCATCCGACGCTCCCGCCGCCGCCTGCCTGATTCCCCAGCGCGCGAACGACCCGATCCAGTGAGCTGCGGACTTGCCAGATTGTGCCGCTACCCGGAAGGTGGCGCGTGGCAGCCTGCTTCTCGATCGAATCGAGCAGTGCCGCCAGCTCGCGAGCGCCTACGCTGAGTGCGGAACCCTTCCACGCGCGAGCAATGTGTTCCAGTCGCGCGAGATCCTCGCATTGGTGGGCAACATGCAGATCGGTCATGCGGCGCTGGGCGTCGGCAATGAACGCAGGTGCGGTTCGCGCCAGGATCACCGGGGCCAGCGATCCGAGCTGTCGATCGAGGTACATGAGATCGACCGAGTCATCATCGCGTTGGATGTCACGCGCTGCTGCCAAAGGCACCGCCACCGGTGAGCCCGGCGTGGCCGGAGAGAGCGTGGCCGTCATCGGCGCGTCGGCGGCACGACGCTCGGACACTGCCAGACGAAAGATGCCCGTATGAGCCTGGTCAACCGCGACTTGCACCGGGAGCATCAATCGTGCGCCGGTTTGTTGCGCGCCCATCAGACCGCACAGCGCGTGCGCCAGCTCGGCACGCAGTCTCGCGAATGACGTGGTCTCCGTCCCGTGGGTGTCGGCACGTTCTGCGCGGTCGCCAGTGTCCACGTCGTCTGCGTGAGGGCCGCGACAAAGCGAGAACTGTATTCGCTTCAGTGGACAGGCGGTAGTCGCCTCGCCGCCGCCGCTTGAATGATCGAAGTTCGTGGAGCCGACCATCGTGACTTCGAGCAACCGGGCCTCGGGTTCCAGTCGCTCGGATTCCTGATCGACGAAGAATGCCAGCAGCCTCGAGAAATGACCTTCATCGGCAATGATGCGCTCGGGAACCTCAGGCGCCACGCGCACATCGACGATGTGCCGAGTCGCGATCCGGGATAGCAGCCGCCCAATGTTCACCGGCTTCTGTGACAGTACCAGCTGGCCGTTGACCGTCGCCATGTAGTCGGCAAAATCGGTGCACACCGTCTTGAGCCTTTCGGCGGCACGTCGCACCGCTCCGGCATTATCTTCGTCACACAGTATTCCCACGTTCGTGGCCAAATCGAACAGATCGGCGCTCACGGCGGTGATCAGCGCCATGCGCTCGCGAGCTGATTCACTCTCCTGGTCACGCTCGGCGCGCAGTGCTTTGATAACCTCTGCTTTGAGCTCGACGTCGGCACGGAGCCGATTGAGCAGTGCCTCGTTGGGTTGGCTCATCGTTGCCAGCGCCTCACGGCGATGAGCCGATTGACGCCGCAATCACTGTGGTAGCGGACGCTGTCCATAACCGACTTGATGATCGCGAGACCCATACCGGATTCCGGAAGCTTGGTAATGTCGGTGGCGTCGAAATCCAGTGCCGAGGGCGCCGCATCAAACTTCCACGGCGCCATTCCCTGGCCGCTGTCCTCGACCATCAGTTCGATCGCCTCTGGGCCTGCGATCGCACAGATCCTGATTTCCGATGCCGGCGCGTGCGCGTAGCTGTGCTTGACGACGTTCACGAGCCATTCCATGACGGCAGTGGCGTAGTCGGCTCGGTCCTGGGTATTGAATCGGTCGCAAAGGCCAACGATCCGTTCGGTTGCCGCCCGCGCGTCCAGCAGCGTCGCGGGCACGACCAGACGAAGCGGCGCGTGGGGGTTCACGGTCTAGGCTGCGATGGCGGCCTGGCGAGTATCGAATGTCTTGAATACCCGATCCATCCGCGTGAGCTTCAGCACCGCCATGACGCCAGGGGTAACGCCGCAGATGTGCAGCCGTCCCGTATGCCCGAGATGCTTGAGCACATAGACGACGGCTCCGAGGCCGCTGCTATCCATGAAGCTCACCTGGCTCATGTCGAGCACGATATTGCGATGACCCTGGTCGATGCGCGCTACCATGGCTTCCCTGAAACTGGCGGCTATGACCGCGTCGAGTCTCTTTTCCTTGAGACTGACTACGAGGCACCCTGCCTCCGACAAGTCTTCCATCAACACGACTATCCCTCCTTCAACAGCACGTCAGATGACCTGCTGCAGATCCCAGATGTCCGTCGCGTACTCGCGAATTGTGCGGTCGCTGGAAAAGCGTGCGCTCCGAGCGACGTTCAGGATTGCGCGCGCTGCCCATTTGTCGACGTCACGATAGTCCTGTGCCGCCTGCTCGTGCTTGCGCGCGTAGTCGGCAAAATCGCTCAGGTGCATGTAGTAGTCGCCCTGGTCGAGCAATGCGCGCGCAATAGGCGCGAACAGATCACGGCCCTCGGGACTGAAAGTGCCGTCAGTCAGGCGTGTCAGGATCCGCTGGACGTGCGGATCGCCGTCGTATGCAAAGCGCGCCGCATTGCCCGCCATGCGACGCTCGATGACCTCGGCCGCCGTGAGGCCAAAGATGTAGATATTGTCGGCTCCAACTTCCCGTGCAATCTCGACATTGGCACCGTCCAGCGTGCCGATAGTCAGTGCACCGTTCATCGCCAGCTTCATGTTGCCGGTGCCTGACGCCTCGTAGCCGGCGGTCGAGATCTGCTCGGAGAGATCCGCGGCCGGCACGATCACCTCGGCGACCGATACTTTGTAATCCGGGTAGAACACCACCCGCATCGAGCGGTTGACGCGTGGATCGGCATTGACGACGCGGCCGATGTTATTGATGAGCTTGATGATCAGCTTGGCCAGCGCGTAGCCCGGAGCGGCCTTGCCGCTGAAGATGAAGGTCTTTGCCGTCGGCAGCGTGTACTTGTCTTCCGTCAGGCGACAATAAAGGTGAATGATGTGCAAGGCATTGAGTAGCTGGCGCTTGTATTCATGAATGCGTTTGATCTGCACATCGAACATGGACGCGGGATCAATCGTGATGCCCGTGACAGCGCGTACGCGCTGCGCGAGATCCGCCTTGTTCTTGAGCTTGACCTCCGCAAACGCGGAGCGGAAGGCAGAATCAGCTGCCAGAGGCTCCAGTTTCGACAGCTGGGCCAAGTCGGCGACCCAGGCCTTGCCGAGGGCGTCGCTGATCAGCGCAGCCAGGCGGTGATTGCAGTTTAATAGCCAGCGACGGGGCGTTACGCCGTTGGTCTTGTTGTTGAAGCGGTGCGGCCATAGCTCGTAGAAATCGGGCACGAGCTGGCTCTTCACGAGTTCGGAGTGCATCTCCGCCACGCCGTTGATTGAATGGCTGCCGACGATGGCCAGGTGCGCCATGCGGATCTCTTTGTGCGGAAGATCCTGCACGATCGACATGCGCTGCAGGCGGGCATCATCGCCGGGGTGTCGCAAGGCGACTTCGCCGAGGAAGCGCCGATTGATCTCGTAGACGATCTCGAGATGTCGCGGAAGCACCCGACCGAATAGCGCCGCGGACCATCGCTCGAGTGCTTCCGGCAGCAACGTGTGGTTCGTATACGCCGTGGTCTGCTGGGTAATCTCCCAGGCCGCGTCCCAGCTCATGGAATGCTCATCGACGAGTGTCCGCATGAGTTCGACGACGGCAAGGGACGGATGCGTATCATTGAGCTGAACGGCATTGAAGCGGCCGAACTCATCGATGCGATGGCCTGCCATGGCGTGGCGACGGAAGATGTCCCGCATGGCACAGGCGACGAAGAAGTATTCCTGGATGAAGCGCAGTTCCCGCCCCGCTTCAGCGGAATCGGAGGGATAGAGCACCTTTGAGACGGTTTCAACCGCCACCTGGCGTTCCATGGCGCGCAGATAATCGCCATCGTTGAAGATGGCCATATCGAACTCCGCCGGAGCACGTGCGGTGTACAGCCGCAGGAAGTTGACGCTGCGGCCACCATAACCGACCACGGGAATATCGGCGGGTACGCCAATCAACGTGCTCCAGTCCATCCAGTGCGGGTTGTACTGACCGTCGCCGTCGAGATCCCCCTCGACACGACCATAGATCGGAATCATCGAACTCTGTTCGCGGCGCTCGACGTGCCAGGGTGTGCCGTGCACGGCCCAGTTGTCGGGTTGCTCGCGCTGATAGCCGTTCAGGAACGTCTGGCGAAACAATCCGAACTGATAATTGATGCCGTATCCGTAACCCGGGTACGAGAGACTCGCCAGAGAATCGAGAAAGCAGGCGGCCAGGCGACCGAGGCCGCCATTGCCGAGCGCAGGGTCGCACTCGGTTTCGAGCACGTCGGCCAGGTTCAATCCCATATCCGATGCGACTTCCGCACAGATGTCGTAGAGACCCAGATTGCGCAGGTTGTTGGACAGCAGTCTGCCGATCAGAAATTCCATCGACAGGTAATGAATCTGCTTGGCGCCCGACTTGATGACGCGTTCTTCGGTCGAGTTCATGGCTCGAATTACCGGCTCGCGGATTGCCAGCGCCAGGGCCAGGTGATAGTCCTCGGGATCCGCGTTGTCGGCGCTCTTGGCGAGCGTGACTTCCAGGTGGTAGTCGACCGCGCTGCGCAGTGATTGGCGATTCGGACGTGCGCCGACTTTGAGTCTCGAGGTCATGACCGGGAGGTTAACGGTCAACCGAATCGAAACCTTTAGGCGGACCCCGCGCCAACGCCGGGAGGCCGGCAGGGCGACCCGCAACCCGATGAATTGATTAGCCCAGTGTCACTTTGGGATCGACTTCACAGTTTGCTAACCAGGCTTCGACGGGCGCATCAGGGGCGCAAGCAAATCCATGGGCAGCGGAAAGACTATCGTCGAGCTTTTCTCATTGGAGATGTCGGCAAGTGTCTGCAGGTAGCGCAGCTGCAGCGATGCGGGCTGGCTCGAAAGCAGCTCGGCCGCTTCGGCCAGCGACTGTGCCGCCTGTTTCTCGCCCTCGGCATGAATGACCTTGGCGCGACGTGAGCGCTCGGCTTCCGCCTGACGAGCCATGGCGCGAATCATGGTTTCGTCGAGATCAATGTCCTTGATCTCGACATTCGTGACCTTGACACCCCAGACCGCCGTATTCAGATCGAGCACCTGCTGGATAGCCGCATTCAGCTTGTCCCGCTGCGACAACAGTTCATCCATCTCGTGCTGACCCGCCACCGATCGCAGCGTGGTCTGCGCAAGCTGGCTCGTGGCCTCGTAAGGATTGACGACCTGGAGGATGGCTTTCTCAGGATCGACGACGCGAAAGTAGACGACCGCGCTCACTTTCACCGAGACATTGTCGCGCGAGATGACATCCTGCTTCGGTACATTGAGAACGACGGTGCGCAGTTCGAGCGTTTTCATCTGCTGAATCACTGGCAGCACCAGTCGCACACCCGGTCCCTTGACACCGGTAAAGCGGCCCAGTGTGAACATCACGCCGCGCTCGTACTCTTTCAGTATTCGTATCGAACTGAAGGCGATCAGCAGCAGCACCACGACGACGATCGGAAAGGATAGGCTCATGTGTGGTCTCCTGCTGGTTCTATGCGGGCTCTATCCAGAGCGTGAGTCCGGAAACCTTGACGATGCGCGCTTGCTGACCAACGTGCAAGGCAAAGGACGCATGCGCATTCCAGAGTTCTCCGCCGTAGCGGACCACGCACTCGTTGCGCGACAGCGACACGACTTCGACCAGCTCCCCAATCATCGCCTCAGCCCCGGTTGCCACCGGCCTGCCGCGGGCACGCGCGGCAAGCCAGGTGATGGTGGCAACCATCAGCGCACCGGCAATCGAAATGCCAACGATCAGAGGCAGCGCCATATGCAGTCCCTGCGATGGATTGTCGAACAGGATGATGGATCCGATCACAAACGCGACGAGCCCGCCGATGCCCAGCGAACCGAATGCCGGCATGAAGAACTCCAGCACGATCAGTCCCGCGCCCAGGATCAACAAGGCCACGCCAGCGAAGTTGACGGCGAGCAGCTCGAAGGCGTATAGCGCCAGCACGAGCGAGAGCGCACCAACGACCCCCGGCAGGACCGCGCCGGGGTTGTAGCCCTCGAGCAGCAGACCATAGATTCCGATCAGCAGCAGGCCGTAGGCGATGGTCGGATGCGTCAGCATCATGAGCAATTCATCGCGCCAATCCGGGCTGACGCGGGTCACCGCCGCACCAGCGGTATGCAACACGATGTCACGCTCGGCAATCCGTACCTTACGACCATCGAGCTGACGCAGCAGATCGGGCACATCGATTGCGATCAGATCGATCGCATGTTGGGCGAGTGCATCCTGCGCGGACAGACTGGCCGCACCTCGCACCGCGCTCTCGCCCCAATCGGCATTTCGGCCGCGCAACTGCGCCAGCGAGCGAATGTAGGCCACGGCGTCGTTGACGGCCTTGCGCTCGCTTGCCGTGTTGACCTCTGGCGCCTTGGATGATTCAGGTGTGCTGATCGGAGCGCTTGAGCCCTTCGGGGTGTTCGGTGTCACCGGGGATGCCGGTGAAACCGGTGCACTCGGCGTTTCGCTGCCGCCGATCGAAATCGGCGTGGCGGCGCCGAGGTTGGTTGCCGGCGCCATCGCCGCAAAGTGACTCGCATACAGAATATAGGTACCCGCGCTGGCCGCTCGCGCGCCGCCCGGCGCAACGTACGTGACGACCGGAATCGGTGAGGCCAGGATGGCCTTGATGATGGCGCGCATCGAGGTATCGAGACCTCCCGGCGTATCCATCTGCAGAATGATGACGGAGCTGTCCCGAGCCGCAGCGTCGCTCATCGCGTGAGCGACGTAACGGCTCATGGCCGGCGCGATCGGACCATTGAGTTCGATCAGCGTGGCCGTGCCATCGCCCGCCACGACCGGATCAGTACTCTCTGCGCCGGCGGAACCCCCAAGCAGTAGGCCCATCACGAGACATCGCGTGATGTAATGCCAACGCCTGCTGCTGGATCGAACCGCGCTCACGATGACCCCCTGCGGCCGCCATCGGTACCCGCTTACGGATACTAGCCCCGGACGGTCTCGCTGCGAAGCCGCCGCTGTGGTCAAATGAACGGCAGATGACCCTCGAGCGAGCACTCAAGACCCGCGACATCGTTCTGTTCAACGTGGCAGCCATCGTGGGGATGCGCTGGGTGGCACTGGCGGCGGCCAATGGGCCTTCATCGCTGCTGCTATGGGTACTCGCCGCGTTCATGTTCTTCATTCCGCAGGGCTTCGCGGTGATCTCACTGGCATCGGCCGTGCCGGAGGAAGGAGGTCTGTATGTGTGGACCTCCCGGGCGTTCGGCGCGCGGCAGGGATTCCTGGTGGGTTGGCTCTACTGGGCGTCGAATGTTCTTTATTTTCCGACCCTGACACTGACCACGGCAGTCTTCGCTCTGTATGTATTTGGCCTCAAGTACACGGCGCTGGAGCAGAGTGCCGGCTACATCATGGGTGCGTCGATGGCACTGCTGAGCGCGGCACTGCTCATGAATCTGTTCGGTTTGAAAGGGGGTCGATGGCTCCAGAATATCGGTGGACTCGCCACCTGGCTGCCGGCCGTTGCACTGGCGGTCGTCGGCGTCGTGGCGCTGACGCACGGCGGTTCGGCGACTCCCATTACGATGGCATCCCTGGTACCGCAATTCGGTCAGCTGCCGACAATTTTATTCTTCGCCAGCCTCTGTTTTGGATTTGCCGGGCTCGAACTTGCCCCCATGATGGCAGGCGAAGTCGTCGATCCGCGCAGGACTTTTCCGCGCGCCATCGTCATATCCGGCATCACCATTGCGGCCTGCTACCTGATCGGCACGATTTGTCTCATGTGGGCCATGCCCACGGCTGAGACTTCGATCATCTCGGGCGTCAATCAGGCGATCGCCACGGCCGGCGCGCGTCAGGGACTTGCCTGGCTCGGACCCCCAGTCGCACTGATCATGGCCATAGGCGGTCTTGGCGCGATCGGCGCGTGGCTGATCGGATCATCGAGATTGCTGTTCGTCGGCGGTCTTGATCGACTACTGCCGGAGATCATGAGCCGGACGCATCCGCGCTGGAAGACGCCCTATGTCGCGCTCATCGTGCAGGCCGCGCTCTCGGCGCTGTTCATCGTGGCCGCGACTCGGGGTGACACGGTCCGAAGCGCCTACCAGAAGCTCGTGAATGCGACGCTGATCGTGTACTTTATTCCTTACCTATATATGTTTGCGGCTGCCATGAAACTGCGACGCCAGATCGCAGGCAGCGAGGGCGCGATACCTGTACCCGGAGGCGCCGCCGGCAGCCTCTTCTGGAATGGACTTGGCTTCCTGACGACTCTCATCGCCATCGTTCTGGCGCTAATCCCGCCCGCGGATGCCATCGATAAAACCGGCTTCCTGGTGCAGGTGCTCGGAGGATCGGTCGGTTTCGTCGCCGCCGGCTTGATTCTGTACGCGCTGGCCGCGCGTCGACCCGCCGGGCACCTCTAGGTCCATCCACTGTCTGGTACCGCACAGAAGCAGACCACTTCAAATTGTATAAGCGAGGATCCAAGCATCGAGGCGGCCGGCGCTAGGTTGCATTGAGTCTGCCAAGCGACGAGGACAGCGCCATGACCGATGCCTTCATCAATCGTATCGCGACCGCGCTGCCGCCCCATGACGTGCATCAGGGTTTTCTCGACTTCGGGCGCCGGATGCTTGAAGACGACAATCGCCGTCTCGCCCTGTTCAACCGAATGGCGGAACGCTCAGGCATTTCGCACCGCTATTCCCATTTCGAGCCGGAGGGCGAAGGCGACGCCGCTCATTTCTATCGGCCCGGCGCCTTTCCCGGCACGGGCGCGCGCATGAAGCTGTTCGAGAATTTCGCGCCTCATCTTGCGACCGAAGCGGCCGAGCGGCTGCTGGCCGGTGAGGACCGCGACCGCATCACCCATCTGATCGTTACCTGCTGCACGGGATTCTTTGCACCCGGCATCGATCTGCAGCTGGTCGAGCGCTGCGGACTCAGTCCCGCTATCGAGCGTACATTCGTTGGGTTCATGGGTTGCTATGCCGCGATCAATGCCTTGAAGCTGGCGCGCCATATCGTACGCTCCGAACCCGGCGCGCGGGTGCTGGCGATGAACCTGGAGCTGTGCACCTTGCATTTGCATGAGACCAGCGACCTCGAGGAAATCCTATCGTTCCTGCTATTCGGCGATGGCTGCGCTGCGGCGCTCATTTCCGCCGATCGGATAGGCGCGCGGATGGATTCGTTCAAGGCGGCACTGCTACCCGGTACCGCCGAACTGATCCGTTGGAATATCCGCGAACAAGGTTTCGACATGGTGCTCTCGGGCGGGGTACCCGGCGCCATCCGCAGCGGTCTTGCCCAGGCGCGCTCCACCTTCCTCAGCGATGAGGCACCGATCGAGCTGTGGGCGGTGCATCCGGGCGGTCGCACGGTACTGGATGCGGTGGAGGGCGCCCTGGAATTGCCGTCGACGGCGCTGGCGGCGTCTCGCGGCGTACTCAGGGATTTCGGCAACATGTCCTCAAGCACAGTGATGTTCGTGCTCGACCGGCTGATGCGGGACGCCGCCCCCGGCGCCAGCGGCTGCGCCATGGCGTTCGGGCCGGGCCTGGTGGCGGAGACGATGCGGTTTCGTATGGCGGCGTGAGTGGGTTTGTCGCGCACCCTCGAACCGGAACTGTTGGACCTGCTGGCGGCGGACGACCCGCGCGCGCGCGCTTCGCGCCGCGACCTGGTACGGATCAACTTCGTCATGCGCCAACAGGGGATCATGGCAGCGCTGCTGCGGCCGCTTGCGGCGCCGCGGAGACTGGCCGATCTCGGCTCCGGCGACGGGCGTTTCCTGCTGGGCGTTGCGCGGCGCATGGCGGCGCACTGGCCGGCCGTGACGGCGCTGCTCGTAGACCGGCAGGACATCGTGAGCCCGCAGACGCGCGCTGGCTTTGCCGCACTTGGCTGGAAATGCGAAAGCGTCGCAGAAGAGATATTCGAGGC
>Ga0182016_10000675_pt1 | contig 42355 bp, 33 predicted proteins | sample 712S2MmetaG_FD_120491 | JGI IMG/M metagenome (GOLD analysis project Ga0182016, IMG submission 120491) | Permafrost microbial communities from Stordalen Mire, Sweden - 712S2M metaG | ecosystem: Environmental > Terrestrial > Soil > Wetlands > Permafrost | place: Sweden: Stordalen | collected...
GACGAGCCCGAGCCCGAGCCCGACAACACGCCGGCTCCCGCCGATCAACCACTCGGAATCGACGCCGAGGGGTCGGCAGGCGGGGACGCCTTCGGTCTTGCTGCGCGGCGCGGCGGGAGCGACCTGGTGGGCGGCACGGGCAGCGCACCCTTCGCCTGGTATACGAACAAAATCACCGATGCGATTCGCGAACGCTTGGCGTCCACGGCATGTGCCAAATCTGCCAAGGGTTCGTTGTCTCTGCATTTGCTCCTGGACGCGGACGGCCGCTTCAAGCAAGTGCAATTGGCCACCACGACGGGCAATAGCCAAGTCGATCACTGCATCGACACCGCATTGAGTTCCCTGCCCCGCCTGAGCGACCCGTTGCCGCCGGGCATGCCGGAACAGGTCACCATCAAAATCGTTGCGCGGATCTGATTTCGAGGACTTAAGGAGTCGATGAACATGCTGACGGCGAAAACATGGCAGGCCGTGATGGTCTCACTGACGCTCGCACTCGCGCCGGTCGTGACCTGCATGGCCGCAGACGAGCGTCAATCGCTCGAGGAGTTGCGCAACACCGTCATCAATTTGCTGCAGACGTTGGTGGATCAGGGCGTCATCAGCCGCGACAAGGCCGATCAGATGGTCAAATCCGCACAGGAGAAGGCTGCTGCGAACGCCGCGGCTGCGGCGAAGGCGGATGAGGGCGCTGTGCGGGTGCCCTATGTGCCGCAGATCGTCAAAGACGAGATTGCCAAGCAGGTGGCCGAGGAGGTCAAGCCGGCCGTGGTCGCCGATGTGGTGAATGATGCCAAAACCGAGAAGTGGGGGGTGCCCGGCGCACTGGCGGACTGGCTGACCCGAACGCGTCTGTCCGGCAGTCTCACACTGCGGGAGGAAGATATTCTTTTCTCCAAGGACAACGTGCAGAACTACTATCTCAATTACTATGCCATCAACAGCGCGGGCGGCATCGCGCAGGCGGGGCTCAATGCCTTCGAGAATGTCGATGTGGATCGCGCCCGCTTTCGCGGCCGTGCGCGCCTTGCAGTGGATTCGGACATCACCGACTCGTTCACCGCGGGACTGCGAATCACCACCGGAAACACCTCGGACCTCGTGTCCGAAACGCAAACGCTCGATGGGACCGCGCCCTATGCATTTGGACTCGATGAGCTTTATATCCGCTGGGATGGGCGCAACGCACAGAAATTCCCGTGGCTCTCGGTGGTGGGCGGCCGGTTTGTCAACCCCTACGACACACCGACGGATCTGATCTTCCACAAGGACTTGACCTTCGAGGGCCTCGCTGCCACGGGCCGCATCGGGCTGGGCGACGGGAGTGCCGAGCAGTCGCATCTGTTTTTCACCGCTGGCGCGCATCCCCTGCAGGAGGTTGCGTTGTCGGGTCAGGATAAATGGCTGGTGGCCGCTCAGGCGGGTGCCAACCTTCGATGGGGCGACGGCCAGCGGTTGCGGATTGCAGGCGCTTTTTTCGATTACATGAACGTTACCGGGCGGCTCAACCCGCTCGGCAGCACCGTCTTTAACTACACGGCTCCGCTGTACGAGCGGCAGGGCAATACCTATTTCGATATCAGCAACAGCGGCACCAACACGACCAATCTGTTCGCCCTGGCATCCCGATACCGGCTGGTCGATCTCAATGCAACCTACACGCTCCCGGTCGGACCCCGCACTTTCCGTGTGGCGCTGGATGCGGTGAGGAACTTCGGCTACAACACCGCCGAGGTCTCGGCGAACGTCGGAAGCTATGTGGCCGCGCGCACCAAGGGGTATCAGTCGGAGGTCAGTTTCGGTGACCCCGCCGTCCTCGCCCTCGGGGCCTGGCGCGCGCTGGTCGGTTATCGATACCTGCAGCGCGATGCCGTCATCGACGCGTACACCGACTCCGACTTCCACTTCGGCGGGACTGACGCGACCGGGTACTATTTCGTCGGCGACGTGGGCGTGGCGAGACGCGTCTGGGTGCGGCTGCGCTATCTGAGCTCGAACGCCATCGACGGGCCCAATCTGGGAATCGACACCGTGCAACTCGATCTCAATACCATCTTTTGAGGTGCCGGTATCATGAAGCCTCGTGACTTTAACTCCGCGCTGGTCATTGCCCTGACGCTTGGCACGGTCGGCACGGCGTACGCCCAGGTACAGCGCAGCGGCGGCGAGGCGCAGAAGTTCATGCAGCAATACCAGCAAATGGCGGCCGAGAAGACGGCGTTACAGGGACAGGTCGAGCAGATGAAGAAAGATCTGGACGCCGCCAACGCCTCCCTGGCTGCCGTGAAAAAGGAGCGCGACCTCTTGAAGGCGCGTCCCGCCGGCGCGTCTCCCGCCGATGTGGCGGCACTGACTGCGTCCAAAGCGGCCGCGGAGCGAAGCTTGGAGGAGTCGAAGCAGCGTACGGTGGAGCTGGTCACGAGATTTCGCGAGACCGTCAAAAACCTGAAGGACGTGGAGGCCGACCGCACCAAGATGCGAAGCGATCTGGAGGCAAGAAACACGGCCTTCGACAAGTGCGCGCAGAACAACCAACAGTTGCTCGACATCAACGCCGATATTCTAAATCGCTACGAGCATGTGGGCTTGTTCACCAAGGTCGGCACCGTCGAGCCGTTCACGAAGCTCACGCGCACCCGCATGGACAACCTCGTGGTGGAGACCCGTGCTCGGGCTGAAGAGTTGAGGGTGAAGGCGCGCAATCCGTGAGAGGCGAGCCAGGAGCCGACTCGGCCTAGCAGGGCGAGAGATTTTACGGCGCGCCCCGGCAGGGCCGCCGCCATTCTTCCTGGACCATGGCCAGCGCCGAGGTCCCGTCGGCGAGATCATCGCAGCGGCGTATTCGACCGCGAGCTCGCCGCTATTCGTAAGTCAAACGATCACCTCCCCGCACTCGTCCTGGCGACGGAACACCATGCGCATCCGCCACGGAACACGGGGTAAACGTCACATAAGTGCCATTCTCACGACATACTTTTTACTTAATATCTCGCTCGGGATCGTGATACACATGAATCTGTTCAAGGGAGGGATCAGTGGTCGATCAACGGAAACAGGCGGTTTCGATCCGTTTGGGAACGAGCGACGTGCGCAACATCAAACGGATTGCCGGGCGGTTGGGAGTTCGCGACTCGGACATCATCCGGTTCGCCATCAAGTCATCGCTGGGCCGGGTTGCGCCGCTCTGCGACGAATCGATCCGAGGACGCAGCCTCGTGCCGGTTTTGGTCGAATCCGGCGACGAATTGATCCGCTACTTCGAGCTCGATGCGTTCCGGCTCGAAAGCATCATCAACGAGCGAGCGGAACCGGACCAACTGGTCGACCGATACGACATCGCGCTGCTGGCCATGAGCGGATTGCGCGAGGGTTACCTCGCGATGCGCCTGAAGGAGGGCGATGGCGGGGGAAGCGATGCGCCGCCAAACGGGTCCATGCGCGGCTATCTCTACGACAAATACGTCTATCGGAGCGGCGAGCCCCGCCGCGAAACCACCCTGCGCATCGACGCGGAAAAGCTGATGCAAGACCAGAGCGTCCAAGCTCAGCGCCGTCGTCCGGCCTGAATTTTCAATGAAGGAGAAGCTAATGAAGCTCAAGAGCCTGGTCGCAGCGACCCTTTTGCTGACCACTTGGATGATGTCCACGGCCGCCCGCGCCGACAGCGTGCTGTACGATGGCTCGGGATTCGTCGTCGGCACGCAGTCATTCGTGCAATCGTTCGATCTGTCCACGCCCGGCACGCTCACCGTCACGTTGACCAACGTGGCATGGCCGGAGCAGCTGGCCAGCTTGAATATGCTCTTGGGCACCGCCAACGGCGCGATGGGACCCGAGATGAGCGCAGGAACCTCGAGCTTCAACGTCAAGGCCGGCGATGTCTTTGCGCAGTGGTTCGGCACCGCGCAGGGACCGTTGGACGCCGGGGTCTTCTCGATGAAAATCGACTTCACCCCCGCGGGCCAAAGTGTCGTACCCCTGCCCACCTCCCTGGCGCTCCTCGCTTCGGGGTTGGCGTTGCTCGCCTGGTATCGACGCCGGGCGGGTGCCCCTCTCCTCGCTTGAGGGAGGGGCGGACGTTTCGCTTCCCGATGTAAGCGAAACGTCCACACCTGCAATGAAACCCTCATAAACCCCCCTTAAACTCTGGCACCTCCAATGCGGCCATAATTGCGGCGATGCAATAAGGGTTGACGACTTTGATAATGCGTGTTGCTCGGCTGCTCGCCCTCCTGGCGATGGGTATCGCTTACACCTGTGGCGCCGACGCCGTCTCCGGCTCAGAGGGCTATCGGCTGCAGCCGGGTGATGTACTGCAGGTCGTCGTTTGGAAGGAGACCGACCTGCAAAGCGAGATCGTGATCCGCCCGGATGGCGGCATCTCGTTCCCCCTGGCGGGAGATATACACGCCGCAGGTCACACGACCGATGAATTGCGAGCGGAGCTCGAGGTGCGCGTGCGCAAGCTCGTGCCGGATGCGGTCGTCACCGTGGAAGTCAAGGCGCCCAATGGCAACCGGGTCTATGTCATCGGCAAGGTGAACAAGCCCGGCGATTTTGCCCTGAACCGCCCCATCGACGTCCTGCAGGCCATCAGCCTGGCCGGCGGGGTGACGCCGTTCGCCAGCACCAATCAGATCCGCGTTCTGCACCGTGAGGGGGCGCGACAGATATCCGTTCGCTTTCGCTACAGCGATGTGGCCAAGGGACGGCATCTCGAGCAGAACATCGTGTTGCAGAGCGGAGATACGGTAATCGTGCCGTGAGGGCGCGATTACTCATAGCGATGGGGTTGGGGGTGGCGGTATTTGCAGGCAGGGCTTCGGCCGAACCCTGGAGCATCGAGCCAAGCGCTGGTGCTGCCGCCGATTACGAAAGCAACCCGGGACTTCGTACTTACGATGAGCGGGCGGAAGAGCACATTGCTGCGATTCTCGACGTGCCGCTGCGCTACGATGCCGACGAGCTCGAGCTCATGCTCAGACCCAGCGGCCGCTTGAGCAATCGTGCGGGTTATGACTCGCTGGCGTCGAACTATGTGCACGTGGACGCAGCGGCGCAATACACCAGCGATCGTTCCTCGGCCACATTTCAAACGGAACTGGCGCGCGATTCTTCGCTGCTGTTCATCGGGCCCGACCTGAACGGACTGGGCGTGCGGCGCGATAGCGCCTCAACCGCTCTCGACTGGACCCATTTGCTGACGGCGCGCGAACAATTGCAGCTCGAAGCGAGCTGGTCCCAGGTGAAGTATGCGCTGCCGCAGACAGCCGCTCCCTATCTGGTCAACTACCGCTACCTGAGCGGCGGCCCCACCTGGTCGGTTTCCGCGACCGAGCGCTCGACCATCAAGTTCAATGCCGTCGTGGCGCAATACGATGCACTCGACGGCATCACCGCAAGCCGCTCCTACAACCCGCAGCTCGAGTGGGTCCGGCAATTGACCGAGATCTGGTCGCTCACGGCAACGGCGGGCTACGCCCGCGCCATCAACAGCGAGAAGTTCTACTTCGGGCCGTTCTTTCTCGGGTCGTTCAAGGCGACCGAGAACAGCACCACCTATTCTGCGGCTCTCGCGCGCCGGGGCGAGCGTTTCAACTTGAGTGCCACCGCCTCGCGTGCGCTCGCGCCCACGGGGTTTGCGTACCTCTCGCAACTCGAAAGCGCCGGCATCACCGCCGGCTTCACTCAATCGGAGTACTGGGACTATCGGCTCAATGTGACCTGGCAAAAAGCGGTAAATCCGGTGTCCTCCATCGAAAGAACGACGCAGCACTACATCAACGCACAGATCGCTGCGGATTGGCACTGGACGCCCCAATGGCTGGTGACGTTCAGCCTCGGGCGCGTCAGTGAATCGTTCAACAACAGTGAGGCTTTCGCTCTGCCCACCACGAGTGCGGCGTCGAATATTGGAATGCTTACCGTGACCCGGCAATTTTTGCGGACTGATTTGTGATGAACGCCGCAGTCGAGCGCATGGCGCCGATTCCCGGCATCGATTTCCGGGAAAAACTGCGAAATTACTGGCGCCAGCGCCGGATTTTCTACATCGTCGGCGCCCTGGGGGTTGCGCTCACGGTCGCCTTGGCGCTGCTCCTGCCGCCCACCTACCAGGCGGGTGCGACGATACTGATCGAGCAACAGGAAATCCCGCAGGATCTGGTGCGCTCCGCCGTCACCTCTTTCGCCGACCAGCGCGTGCAGGTGATCAGCCAGCGTGTCATGACGACGCAGAATCTGCTGCCACTGATCGAGCGCTACAACCTCTATCCCGACATCCGGATGAGCAAGCCGCGCGAGGTGTTGCTGCAAAAAATGCGCGACGACATCGCGATGAAGATGATCAGCGCGGATGTCATCGACCCGCGCAGCGGAAGACCCACCCAGGCGACCATCGCGTTCAGCGTGTCGTACAAGAGTCATTCGGCGGAGCTGGCCCTCAAGGTGGCCAACGACCTCACGTCGCTCTATCTGAACGAGAACCTCACTTCGCGCACGCAGATGGCTGAGCAAACTTCCTCGTTCTTCGCAGAGGAAGCCAGTCATCTGCAGAAGCGCATCGTCGAGCTCGACCAGCAGCTGTCGGACTTCAAGCAGAAGCATGCGGACCGATTGCCCGATCAGCTTTTGCTCAACGAGCAGATGAGCGAGCGCACCGAGCTCGACCTGCGCGATGCCGAGAACCGCATCTCCGCGCTCGATTCGCAGAAAGTGCTGCTGCAATCGCAGCTTGCGCAGATCAATCCGACGCTGCAGGTGTTTTCGGACACCGGGCAGCGCGTACTGAGCACGGAGGACCGGCTCACGACGTTGAAGTCGCAGCTCGCGGAATACAAGGCGCGATACGCGCCCGGGCATCCGGATATCGTGGCCGCCGAACGTGAAGTGGCCGGCCTGGAAAAACAGGTGAATGCCGATGATGGAACCGGCGATCTCGCGCGCCGGCTCGAAGAGGCTCAGGGACAGCTGGCGCAGGCCAAGCAGAAGTACGCCCCCGACCACCCCGATGTGATCCGCTTGACGCACCTCGTGGAGGGGCTGCAAAAGGACGTGATCGCGCAGCCCGCGAGCGGCGTGCCGGGGCGGGTCCGTGCCCATCCCGACAATCCCGCCTACATTCAAATCCAGGGGCAGCTCGATTCGGTGACCGTGGAGCGCGAAAGCGCGATCAAGAAACGCGACGAATTGCAGGCCAACCTGAACGACTATGAGCGCCGGTTGGCTCAGGCGCCGGCGGTCGAGCGCCAATACCGCGAAATCGCCCGCGATCTCGATTCGGCGCAATTGAAATACCAAGAGATGTTGTCGAAGCAGACCGAGGCGCAGGTCTCGCAGAATCTCGAGGCGGAGCACAAGGGCGAGCGCTTCACGATGATCGAGCCGCCCTTGCCGCCCGAGAAGCCGATCAGCCCGAATCGCTTCCTGATTCTGGCCCTGGGGCTGTTCCTGAGCATCGCGCTGGCTGCGGGGTCCACGGTGATGGGGGACAATCTGGACGCATCGGTGCGCGGTGTCAGGGACGTGCGCGCACTGCTGGCGGTGCCGCCCCTCGCCGCGATCCCGCATATCGGCACGCAAGCGGAACGCAGGCGTCGACGGCGCAGGAAGGTGCTGAGCTGGATCGGCGGCGTCGCCGGTCTCGCGGCGCTGCTTGCGGTCGTGCACTTTTTTGTCCGGCCGCTGGACGTGGTGTGGCTCAGCTTGCTGCAGCGATTCGGAATGTAGCTCATGGACCGGATCCGCAAGGCGCTCGATCTGGCGCGCGAGGAACGGGAACATCCCTTCGGTTCCGCGTCGGAGGCGCCGCGAGCGCAGGCGCCGAGGCAATCGAGCCGCCTTCCGGCCCCGATTCAGTACACCAAGACCCGCATGTTCTCCCCGTCGGCCAGCTTGCTCGAGTCGAACCGAATCATCGCGCACCCGGGCGTCACGAGCACCGATCCCGCTGCTGCGGCGTTTCGGATGCTGCGCACGCAGGTCCTGCAGCGATTGGACGAGAACGCCTGGCGTGCGCTCGCGCTCGTGAGCCCGGGTAGCGAAGATGGCAAGACGACGACTGCCATCAACTTGGCGGTGAGCCTCGCCAACGACGAGCAGCATACCGTGCTCCTGGTCGATTTCGACCTGAAGAAGCCGATGATTGCCAAGATGCTGGGCATCGAGGCGCAAGCGGGTACCGACGACATCCTGCGCGGCACGGCGCGCGTGGAAGATTGCCTGTTTTACCCGGAGGGGTTCAACCGCCTGGTGGTGTTGCCGGCGGTGGCTCCCATGGCGCACTCCTCGGAGGCGCTGACCGGGCCGCGATGCCGCGAGTTGGTCGCGGAGCTGCGTGGCCGATACCCGGAGCGGATTTTACTGTTCGACTTGCCGCCGATCCTGAGCGCCGACGATGCGCTTGCCTTCGTGCCGCTGGTGGAGTGCGTGCTGATGGTCATCGCCGAGGGCGCTACGCGGCGGGAGGATCTGCTGCGCGCGATGGAGCTGTTGCGCAAGGTGCCGATCGTCGGGACGGTGTTGAACCGAGCCACCAGCGTGGCATCTGCCTACGGATAGGGCCAATTTATGTACCTCCGGCATTTCGGCTTGAACGCCAAGCCATTCGCGATGAATCCCGACCCGACGTTTCTCTACGCCTCGGAACAGCACGCCGCGGCGTTCACCATGCTCGAATATGCCATCGAGTCCCAGGCGAGCTTTTGCCTGCTCACGGGCGAGATCGGCTCCGGCAAGACGACCCTGATCCGGCACCTGATCCGCAAGCTCGGCGATCAAGTGACCGTCGGCCTGGTCAGCAACACCCATCAGTCCTTCAAATCGATCCACCCTTGGGCGCTGTCGGCACTGGGAATCGTCCCGGACGGGGACTCGGATATTGCGCAGTACGAGGCGCTGACCGATTTCGTGATTCGCGATTACGGCAGGGGACGGCGCACGCTGCTGATTTTCGATGAAGCGCAGAATCTTTCGGTACGCACCCTCGAGGAATTGCGCCTGCTGTCCAACGTCAATTCCGAGAGCGACGTCGCCCTGCAGACCCTGCTGGTCGGCCAGCCCGAGCTTCGCGCCAAGATGGCACGGCCCGAGCTGATTCAGTTCGCCCAGCGAATCGCCGTCGATTTCCATCTGAACTCCCTGTCGCTGGAAGAGGCGAAGGCCTACGTCGGCCACCGGCTCAAAATCGCCGGCGGCGCCGAGGGGATTTTCTCCCACGAGGCGATCGCGCTCATTCACCAGCAAAGCGGGGGCATTCCGCGGCTCATCAACCAGCTCTGCGATGTCGCGCTGGTCTACGCCTTTGCGGATCGGCGCCGGCGCGTCGATGCGGCCCTGGTGGGCCAGGTGCTCAAGGACCGCCATGCGGGCCGGGCGACCGAGGGTTCGGCAGAGCGTGCGACCGCGCTCGCCTCGACACTCGAGCCGGACGAGCCGCGGTTTTCCGGGCGCCTGTAGCACTTGTGGTTCCGGGGCCTGTGGGTCGTGGGCAGCTTTCTGTGGGCGGCCCTGCTGCATGCCGAAGGGCTTGCCGAAGGGCTTGCCGCCGCGCGGCTCGGCGTCATCTACAGCCTCGACGATCCGTCGAGCCGGCAAGTGGCGTCCTATTACGCGAAACAACGGCTAATACCTTCCGAGAACCTGATCGGCATACACATCCCGAACGCCGGCGTGATCACGCCCGAGGCGTTCGCGCCGATCCGTCGACAGGTGATCGAGCGGCTGCCGATTGCCGTCCAATCGTTGGTTCTGATCTGGTCAGCTCCCTATGCGGTGGGCTGCATGTCCGTGACCACCGCTTTTGCCGCCGGCTACCGTTCCGACTTTTGCTTACCCGGGTGCTCGCGCACCGCCTTGAATCCGTTATTCAACACCGAGGGATGGCTGCCGGCCGACACGGTGGGCTGGTGGCCGGCCATGCTGTTGCCGAGCGCCGACGTTGCGCTCGCGCACGCCGTCATCGATCGGGGCATCGCGGGTGATGGCACAAGGCCCCCGGGCACCCTGTATCTGGTCCGCACGACGGATGGCGCGCGCAACGTTCGCGCCGCGACCTATGAAGAGGCGCAGCTCGTGCTTGCCCACCGGCTGACCGTGGTGGGACTCTCGGCGCCGGTAAACCGGGACATTCCCGATGCCATCGGCTATTTCACCGGCGCCGCGCAGGTCGAGGAGCTGCCGCAGCTGCACTTTCGACCGGGTGCGATCGCGGATCACCTGACCTCGTACGGTGGAGTGCTGCAAGGGAGCCGCCAGATGTCCGCCGTCGCCTGGCTCCAACAAGGCGCGACGGGCTCCTATGGCTCGGTCTCCGAGCCATGCGCGCTCGTTGAAAAGTTTCCCGACATCCGGGTTTTGTTCGCGCACTACACGCGCGGCGAAACGCTGCTCGAGTCGTATTGGAAAAGCGTTGCGATGCCCGGTCAAGGGTTGTTCATCGGCGAACCTTTGAGCAGGCCATTCGCCGTCCGCGACTGATGCTGCAGGCCGGTCTCGCGTGCCGCGCAAGAGTTAGTCGCGCGGCTGTCACACCCGGCTGCGAGGATGACGGCATGAACGGCCACCCGCATTCCAACCTGCCAAGCCCGCCGAGCCCTGCCGCGAAACTGGTGTTCGTGAATCGCTACTTCCATCCGGACTGCTCCGCCACGAGCCAACTGCTGACGGACCTCGGACTGTCGCTCGCTCGCCTGGGATACCCCGTCCACGTTGTGTGCTCGCGTCAGCTCTACGATGATCCGGCCACCGCCCTCCTGGCGAGCGAACTCGTCGACTTGGTGCAGGTACATCGCGTTTGGACCACTCGCTTCGGACGTACGCGGCTGATCGGTCGGGCGATCGATTACGCAACCTTCTATGCATCCAGCGCGTGGGTGCTCATCAGACTCTTGAGCCGCGGCGACACCGTGATCGCCGAGACCGACCCTCCCCTGATATCGATCGTGGCGATGGCGGCCGCAAGGCTCAAGGGCGCTCATCTGATCAACTGGTTGCAGGATATTTTCCCCGAAGTGGCCTCGCAGCTCGGCGTGAACCCGTTGCCCCGCGTCCTGATCGCTTTGCTGGGCCGGGGGCGCGATCTCGCGCTGCGCAATGCGACGGTGAATGTCGTGCTCGGCCAGCGAATGCGCGAGCGGCTGCAGGCATTCGGCATCGCCGAAGGGAAGATCCGCATCATCGAGAACTGGGCCGAGCGGGATCCGCCGCAACCGAAGCAGTCCGCGTGCAGCGAGCTGCGGCACCGCCTGGGCCTTGCCGGCCACTTCGTGATCGGCTACTCGGGGAATCTCGGCCGGGCACATGAATTCCAGACGCTGCTCGGCGCGGCGCAAGAGCTCGAGTCGGAAACCGATGTGGTGTTTCTGATGATTGGCGGCGGCAGCGGCATGGACGAGTTGCGCAAGACCGTGACGGCCAGGGGACTCGGCAACTTTCGGTTTCTCACCTATCAGCCGCGAGAACGGCTGTCCGACTGCCTCGCAGCGGCTGACGTTCACTGGGTGAGTTTGAAGCCGGCGCTCGAGGGATTGATCGTCCCGAGCAAATTCTACGGCATTCTGGCAGCGGCTCGGCCGGTGGTGTTCATCGGCGATCCTGACGGCGAACTGGCGCGCCACATTCGGGCGAGCCAGTGCGGTGCCGACATCGGTGTCGGCGCGAGCGAGGACCTCGTTCGGCTGCTGCGGCGTTGGAAGAGCGAACCCGCACTGCGCGACCGGATGGGGCGCAACGGCTACCGCTTCTATCAGGATCACTACGCTGCCCGGCGCGCCGTCGAGCAGTGGCGGCGTATGCTCACACCGTCAGGCCGCGCTGACGGCGCCTTGTCTCCAGCACCTTTACATCGATGAAGAGCTCGTACGCTGCGCGCATCCGGCTGAAGTAATAGCCGGCGCGTCCGTCAAGCAGCCCCAGGCGGACCACGTAGAGATACAGAAAGATGATGGCCGGCCGCAGCGGGACCCGGTACAGAAGCCGCTTCAGGGCGCGACGCCGTGCGATCGGGTCCAGACTGAACAGGGCGAGCGATCCCAGCGGCTCGCCCCGCAGGGCGACGGAAGCCAGTGCCTCCAGCGTGGAGTACCGGTTGTGGCGCTCGAACCAGTACGCCACGCCCTTGTTGAAGGGGTAATGATGAAAGTGCGAGTTCAGATGCCCGATTTGTCCATCGGCAACGTACTCCTCGTTGACGTCTCTCATGACCTGGACCTGGCCGGGGCGTACCAGCCGGCCGAACCAGGTGGGATAGCCGCTGGCGCGCCTGAGCCATTGTCCGAGGAAGAAATCCTTGCGCCGCAGGCGAAACATGACCTGGTCGGAAGACGCTGCGGCCACGCGCTCGGCAATTTCATCCGCGAGATCTCGCGGAACGCGTTCGTCCGCGTCCACCATCAGCACCCAGGGATGCTTGTAGGCCACCGTGCTCAAGCCCGCATTGCGCTGCGCAGCGTAGTTGTCGAACGCGCGCTCGACGACGCGCGCACCCATGGCGGCGGCGATTTCCCGGGTGCGATCCTGGCTCAACGAATCGAGCACGACGATATCGTCCGACCAGCGGCAGGAATCGATGCAGTCGGCGATGTTGGACTCCTCGTTCAGCGTGAGGATGAGCACGGACACGCCGTTCACGCGGCCGCCACTCGCGCGATTTCCAGTACCTGCGCACTGCGTTCGACAAATCTCGCGAACGTGAAAGCGCCGTCGCCCGTGACGGTGGACCGGCCGGCTTTACGCAGCCGCTCGCGCAGCACGTCGTCGCTGCAGATGCGGTCGACCGCCCGCTTGAGTGCGATGCAATCGCCGAATGGCACCAGCAGACCCGTCTCGTTGTCGCGCACGACGTCGAGTGCGCCCTTCTCGGCGGCGGCGATGACCGGTGCGCCAAAGAACATGGCTTCCAGGAATACGATTCCGAATCCTTCCTTGCCGCTCGGCAGGACGAATGCCTGACATCGAGTATAGAGGCCGGTGAGTTCCGGGTCGGTGACGCCGCTCCAGAAATGTACGCGTTCGCCTACGTTGAATCGCGCGGCGACCCATTGCAAGAACGGGCGGTCGCTACCCTCACCGACGATGATGTATTGCAATGACGCGTCCTCCGTCATGCTGAGGGCCTCGATGACGCTCACGATTCCCTTGTAACGATCACCCACCTCCAGGCGGGTCACCGACAAGATGTATCGCTGCGGCAGCGAACGAGGGAGCGCCGACGGGGATGCCTGTGTCCAGGTGTCTCCCAGTGCGTTGGGGAAAATCTTCAATCGCTCGGGCGGCAGCCCGGGTGTCTGGTCGAGCACGCGGCTGCGTGTATAGGCGCTGACGCACAGGATGCTGTCGACCCGACGCAATGCCTGCCGGCGCATCCGAGGGATCCGGTACCAAACCTCGATCCCATGCGCAATCAGCACGGTGCGGGCGCGCATGAGCGGCTGGGTGGCGATCACCGCCATCACCAGCGTCAGCAGATTGATGTGGCCGATCAGTACCCAGTCGTATTTCCTGCTCCAAACGGCGCGCATCGCGGCACAGGCAAAGCGCACCCGGCTTCCTGAGAAGCCGATCGCATGCAGGTTCGGGCCGCGCCCTCTCGAGCCGATCGACGCGTCGGTATCGTGCATCGACAGCACATCGCACTGCACGCCGAGCGAGGCCATGGCAGCGATGAAGGTCTGGTTGAAGCGCTGGATGCCGCCGTTGGCGTACACCGCAGTGAACAGCAACAATATCCGGCGCGCCGGCCGAACCGATGCCATCAGGCCACTTCGCGATAGGAGAGTTGCGTGCTCGCCCGCCTCGGGTCGTGCTTCTGGACGAAACAGAGCAGCATCAGCACGCTCCAGAGCAGCGGATGCGCCTCGCGCTCTGCGCTCAGGTGCTGCTGCAACAGGGCGCGCAGCCGTGAGCGATCAAGCGATGCATGGTCAACCAGCGCGTCATCGTGGATCAGTTCCTGGGCCCAGTCACGCAGAGGGCCGCGCAGCCAGGCGGCGATGGGCACGCCGAAGCCCATTTTTTTGCGATTGATGTGCTGCGCCGGCAAGTATCGGGCGAGCACCTTCTTGAGCAGATATTTTGTCTGTCCGTCCCGCAGTTTGAATTCTTGCGGCAGGCGCATGGCGTATTCGACCAGACGGTAGTCGGTCATCGGGCACCGCGCCTCGAGCGAAAAGGCCATGGTCGCCACATCGACTTTTTGCAGAAACAATTCCGGCAGCGTGAGCCCCGCGTCGAGGCGCATGCCGGTCTCGGCGCCGGTCAAGTCGACCGCAAAACCTGCCGCATATTGCGCGAACCAGGTGTCCGCATCCCCGAGCGCATTCATCACCTCGCCCGACAGGAGCGCGGGATAGTCCTTGCCCACGCCGCGCAGATACCCGAAAAGCGCAACCGGGTCGTTGCAGCGCAATGCCCCGGCCAGCAATTTGGCGCGGTGGACCGGAAACAGGCGGGCCAGACGGGCGATCAGGTGCTTGGCCTGCCGTCGCCAGCGCAACGTCGCGCTCAACCGGTCCATCAACGGATAATAGTGGTAGCCGCCGAACAGCTCGTCCGCGCCGTCGCCTGACAACGCCACCGTCACATGCCGGCGCGCAAGCCGCGCAACCGCCATGGTGGGGAATGCCGAACTGTCGGCGAGGGGCTCATCGTATTCCTCGATGTACGTCGGCAACAGGTCCAGCAGGCTGTTGACGTCGAGGGTCTCGTGAACGTGGTCCACTCCCAGATACTGCGCCGACTTGGCCGCCGCGGGACCTTCGTCGAATTCCGCCTCCCGAAACGCAATCGTGAATGTGCGAGGGTGAGTGACGCCAGCCGCCTTCATTCCGGCGACGACCAGCGCGCTGTCGACTCCACCGGAAAGAAACGCCCCCAGCGGAACATCGCTCATCAAGCGCGCCTTGACTGCATCTTTGATCAGCGCATCGAGCTCCTCCACGAGGTCGCCCTCCGAGCGCTTGTACATTCCCGGATCCGGACGGATGGCACGAAAGTCCCAATAGCGTTGGATGCGCGTGCCCCGGGTGTCTACCGTGATGAAATGACCGGGAGGGAGCTTGTGCATGTGCCGATGAAAGGCAAGCGGAGCGGGGATATAGCCGAGTTCAAGATACACCCGCAGGGCATCCGGATTGAGCTCGAGGCCGGTATAGCCCAGCGCTGCCATCAATGCACCCGGGCGTGAGGCGAATGCAAGGGTCCCTTTCCTCTCGGCATAATACAGTGGCTTGACACCCATGCGATCGCGCGCGAGAAACAACCTTCGGTCGGTTCGATCCCAGATCGCGAACGCGAACATGCCGTTCAGCCGCGGCAGGCAGTCCGTCCCCCACGCCCGGTAGGCTTCGAGCAACGTCTCCGTATCGGATGTGCCCGCCCAGGCGCCACGCGGCTGCAGCTGGCGGCGGAGCTCGCGATGATTATAGATTTCGCCATTGAAAACAATGACGTATCGCCGGTCGACGGATTCCATCGGCTGATGGCCGGCGGCCGATAGATCGACGACGGCAAGCCGCCGGTGCCCCAAGCGCACGCACGCATCGTGCCACGTGCCCACGTCATCGGGACCGCGCCGCTTCAGCCGGTCGAGCCCCGCAGCAAACCCATCCAGGTCGGGAGCGATTCCGGCCGGGTTATGTATTCCCAGTATCCCGCACATGTTCCCGAGTATCTCCGTCCAGTGTGACGCCGATATGATCGGCCTGTAATCAGGGGTTCACGAATCGGACGCACTCTTCTCGCCCCATGCGCCTCCATGTTGCCGCGATCGTCACGCTCCTGCGCCCCAAGCAATGGGTCAAGAATACTTTCGTCAGCGCAGGCGTGCTTTTCGGCGGGCAGCTGCAAAACCCGGACCTGGTCCGCTCGATGCTGCTGGCCGTGATCGCATTCTGCCTGATGGGCTCGAGCGTCTACGTGCTGAACGACTTCCTCGATCGCGAGGCCGACAGGGCCCACCCCAAAAAGCGCAAACGTCCGCTCGCAAGCGGTGCGGTCACGCCCGCTCAGGGATTCATGGCGGGACTCGTGTGCTTCTCGGCGGCGCTTCTGGCGGCATGGCTCGCTGATCCGCGAGTCCTGCTCATCGTGCTCCTGTACTTTGCCATCAACTGCGCCTATTCGCTCGGGTTGAAACACCAGGCTGTCGTGGACGTGTTTTGCATCGCGTCCGGATTCATGCTCAGGATCTTGGCGGGCACCTGGGGCATCCATATCCCCCCCTCGGGCTGGCTCATCCTGACGGGCATGTTCCTCACCCTCTTTTTGGGTTTCGCGAAGCGTCGGGCCGAGTGGATGGATGCGGGCGGCTCGACCAAGCGGCGCGAGGTGCTGACTCATTACTCCCAGGCGTTGCTCGATTCCTTCCTGTCGATCACGGCCACGGGCACCGTGTTGAGCTACGGCTTGTATACGCTCGATCCGCAAACGATTGCCCTGCACCATACCGACAAGTTGATCTACACCATGCCCTTCGTGCTGTTCGGACTGTTTCGCTACCTGCAGATCCTGCACATGGGCAGCAAGGGAGAGAACCCGAGCGTCGATGTATTCACCGATGCGCCGATTCTCATGTGCGGTTCGGCGTATGCGGGTGCCGCTGTCTGGCTATTGATTCGATGAGACTGAAAGCGGTCACGGTGTCGATCGCGCTGGCCGCGACCGCTTACCTGGTGGCCGTGCTCTGGGCGGGGCGAGCGGACGTGGTCGCGGCCATCGGCGGAATCGGGCTGGGGACGCTCGCCATGGTGCTCGGCCTTTCATTGACGAACTATGGCCTGCGCTTCTCGCGATGGCACTATTATCTGCACAAGCTCGGATGCAGGTTGCCGATGAGAGCTGACCTGCTGATCTACATCGGCGGCTTTGCGCTGACGACCACGCCCGGCAAGGCCGGTGAGCTTGCAAGAACGCTGTGGCTACAGCCATACGGCGTCGCACCGAGCCGGAGCATTGCAGTTTTTTTCTCGGAGCGCTTGCAGGATTTCGTGGCGATCCTCCTTCTGTGCTGCCTGGGGCTCTCTTGGTATCCGGGAGGGCGTTGGTTGCTGCTGGCCGCTCTGGGACTGCCCGTCGCGGCCCTCGTGTTGCTGTACCTGCCCGGCAGTGCCCGAGCGATGAACCGATGGAGCGAAACAAACCGGCAGGGCCAAAGAAGCCGCATGGCCGTTCTCGTTCATCGCATGACGGAGATTCTCGCGCATACCCGAGGTTGCCTGACTCCCGTTCCACTGCTGATCGGGCTGGTGATCGGTATCGCCGCCTGGTCGGCCGAAGGCTGGGGCTTCGCAATCCTGCTGGTGGCGCTCGGGCACCCGCTGACATTGGCCACTGCGTTCTCGATTTATGCCTTTTCGATGCTGACCGGGGCGGCAAGCTTCTTGCCGGGCGGCTTGGGTGGCAGCGAGGCGGCGATGATCGTCTTGCTGCGGCTGACAGGAGTGCCGCTGGGTGTTGCCGTTTCGGCCACGCTGCTGATCCGTCTTGCCACGCTTTGGTTCGCGGTACTCCTGGGCATCATCGCCTTGTCCATCCGCACCAAGACATCGTCGATCGTTCCGGCAGCCGTGACTTCCTCGGTCGTGACGGAAGCGGCCAAGTAGCGGCGATGCGCATCCAATCGTGGGGCGGGATGGGCGCGGAGATCGCCAGCCTTGCCCGGCCGGCCTTCTCCTGCGAGCTGGCCGCATGCATCGCCCGGCCGCGACACACGGAAGCAGCGAAGTGCCTGGTGATCGGCAATTTGCGCAGCTATGGCGACGAGGTGCTGAGCGTCGACGGGCGCTATGTACAGACCACGCGATGTGACCGCGTGATCGCCATCGACCGGGAAAGCGGCACCCTGACCGCCGAATGCGGCGTCAGCGTCGACGCGCTTCAACGGCTGGTGGAACCGCTTGGTTACGAGCTCCCGGTTACTCCTGGCACGGCTTTTCTGACGTTGGGTGGAGCGATCGCCAATGACGTACACGGGAAAAATCACCATGTCGCCGGTACGTTTGGCTGCCATGTCGAGCGTTTCGAGCTGGCGCGCTCCACCGGCGAGGTCGTGCAATGCTCAGCCACCGAAAATCCCGACTGGTTCTGCGCGACCGTCGGCGGTATGGGCCTCACGGGCGCGATCACCTGGGCAACCATCCGCTTGCGCCAGGTGGCTACGCCCTGGTTGACGGTGCAATCGCAGCGATTCGGCAACCTCAACGAATTTTTCGAAATCGACGAACAGAAGGGGCGCTCGAACGAATACACGGTGGCATGGATCGATTGCCTGGCCACCGGCAAATCCCTCGGCCGGGGAATATACAGTGTTGCAAATCCCACGTGCCCGGATGCGGCGAACGCGGCGCCGGCGCCTCGACGCTCCAACGGCTTTCGTGCCAGTGTTCCCATGCAGCTGCCGGTGTCGCCGGTCAACCGCCTGACCCTGTCGCTCATGAATGCGGTGTACTATGAGGCGCACCGCGCGAAGCCGCGCCAGGTACATTACAGACAATGGCTGTATCCCCTCGACTCCATCGGACATTGGAATCGTCTGTATGGACCTGCCGGCTTCCGTCAATTCCAGTGCGTGGTCCCCCCGCACCGGGCACGGGATGCCGTCGGTGAAATGCTCGCCACCATCGCCGCCCTGGGACAGGGGTCTTTTCTGGCCGTGCTGAAGAATTTCGGCGACGCACGCTCGCCCGGATTGATGTCCTTTCCGATGCCGGGAACCACGCTCGCGCTGGATTTCGCCAATCGCGGCGTGCGAACCACCGAATTGCTCATGAAGCTCCATCAGATCACCGCAGCCGCCGGCGGGCGGCTGTATGCCGCGAAGGACGGATGCTCACCGGCCGATAGTCTTGCGGGCGGCTATCCGAATTTCGCGCAGTTCAAGGGTATGATCGATCCGGGTATGGGGTCGGTATTCGCGCAGCGGCTGCAGCTGATCGGGTAGCCCGTGAGCAACCCGCCAAAAAACGTCCTCATCATCGGGGCGACGAGCGCGATCGCCGAAGCGACTGCCCGCTATTGGGCGGAGGAGAATGCGCACCTCTATTTGGTGGCGCGGAATCCGGCCAAGCTCGATCTCGTGGCCGCGGACCTACGGACCCGCGGGGCCACCGTGATGCAGGCGGTGCTCGATGCCGACGATTTGGAGCGCATCGAGCCCACGGTTACCGAGGCATTCCACGTGCTCGGTCGCGTGGATGTCGTGCTGATTGCGCACGGCGTGCTCCCGGATCAGGCGAAATGCGAGAGAAGCGCTGCGCACACGCTCGAATCGCTGCAGACCAATGCGATCTCCACGATTTCGTTGCTCACGCAAATCGCCAACATACTGCAGCACCAGGGATCGGGCGTGATCGCCGTGATCGGGTCGGTCGCCGGTGACCGGGGACGCAGGAGCAATTACATTTATGGCTCCGCCAAGGCGCTGGTCAGCACCTTCACCGCTGGCCTCGCCGGCCGTCTGGATGCTCACGGTGTGCGAGTCATCGAAATCAAACCGGGGTTCGTCGACACGCCGATGACCGCAAAATTCAAGAAGGGCGCGCTGTGGGCCACGCCGGAAACCGTCGCCAAAGTGATTCACGATCGGGTTGCGGCCGCGCGTTCGGGCAGCTTCTATGCACCGAAATTCTGGTGGATGATCATGGCCGTGGTGCGGCGCATTCCCGCGCGCATCCTTTATCGAATGAACATTTAGGATCGCGGGCCGTCGGATGCTCCGGCCGAAAAACGGTATATGCCCGTGATGGTTGCCGTATCGTACCGGGAGCGGTGAAAACTCCAACCAAGGAACGGCTCAGCATAGCTGAACACGCGCACGGCATCCGCCTCTGCCGGATCGCCACCAATGTAATACTGCGCTCCCTGCGCCTTGGCCCAGCGAATGGCCGAGGGAAGATCGTTCAGATAGGGCAGCACCCCAGGCCGTGTGATGCCGCCGATGTCGATCAGCGGATGGCGGCTCTCGAAGGCGAATTGGCCAATGCTGTATACGGCGATCGGGGCTCCCGGAGGAAGTTTCTCGCGGATGAACTCCGCGGCGCTCGCGACGTTCTTCACCAGCCGGGCCTTGTTGGTCACGTGTGGAAATACGATCAACGCCAATTCCAAGATCGAGACGACCATGATGCCGGCGAAGCCGGCGCGCACCCACGAGGACGGCCTGGCTTCGGTCAGCAACCAAAGAACGGCGATGGCGAAGCAGGGCATGGACAACAGGCAATAGCGGGTTTGAACGGCCGTGTGGTTCATGAGATAAAAGGCCGCGCATGCCACCGGCCAAAGCAACAAAATCCAGACGACCCTGGGCACCCCGGGCTTCATGAGCCGCCGTGCGACAAACGGAAAGGCCGCGAGGACCACGCCAAATCCGACCAGATAAACGGAGCCGAGCCGTGCCGCTATCGACGCAAGGCCGCTGCCGCGCTTGGCGGCGTTCGTGGTGGGCACTATCGCGCCGAAGGAGTGCACCGCATAAGTCATCCAGAGCAAGGTGGGCAGCGCCATCAGGACACCCAACGCGATGATCACGACCACTCGCCGCGTGAGCCCGGATTCTGCCCCCAGCCGCCAGGCTCGATAGAGCAGCGCGGGTCCGCAGACCACCGCCAGAAGTGCGAGCTCCGGTCGGAGCAGCGGTGCCACAGACAGCAACACCGCTCCGATCCACACGCCTCGCCAGCCCGGGTCGAGCGGGGAGAAAGCCGCCCAGATCGCCCAAAGACTGACTCCGAGCGCCGCCGCGGCCTCCATGCCGGAGAAGGACCAATGAACAAAATACGGGTTGAAGCCGATCATCAACACCGCAGCAGGCGCCAGGTACCGCTGCGACGCGCTGCCGGCGGCGAGATCGCGGGCGAGCCGCCAGACGCCGGTCAGTGCCAACAGGACTCCAATCGAATCGAGCACTTTTACGGCCGTGATCCAGCCCAAACCCATGGCGTGGACTCCCGCGAGCAGTACGACCCAGAGCGGAGCCGTGTCGCCGTTGACGAGTTCGCCGTTGAACGAGAAACCATGTCCCTCGCTGAGGCTGCGCGCAAATTCCAGATGAATGAACGCGTCATCCTCGACATAGCCATAGCCGTAAAAGAGCCACGACGCCATGCCAATCAACAGGCCTATGGCCACGGGGGCGATGTGTGAATTGACGGCGGGCGCGGCCGGTTCGACACCCGTAAAAATGACGCTCTCGCGCAGCAAGCGATCGGCTCCGGATCTCTGCAACATGATTAGGGCGATGGTCGTCGATGCTGGTAGCAGGGAGACGCTACTCTGCTGTCAAGATGTTGCAGACGCATTACTGTCGCGTGCTACGTTTGTCCGGGCAGGGACCCGCACCTCATCGGCCGGTGATCAGTATACTGTCGACATTTCAAACACGGAAAACGGTTGCATGAATGTCTTGCCGGTCGCGAGCGACGATGCCCTGCGCCGGCAATTTGCCGGGATGCGCGTCCTCGTCATCGGGCTGAATGCCGAGGAAGACTCCTTCGAGTGGCACGTGGGAGATTCGCTTCGCCACATGCGGTGCACGGTTGAGCTGTTCTTCAATCGGGACGGCATCTCTCAATGGGGGGGACTGACTCGCAAAGTCACCGAAAAGATTTCCCGAACCCTGCTTCGCGAGCCCGAGCGCACCAACGAGCGGCGACTTCTGCGCGCGGCCGCCGAGCTGCAGCCGGATGTGATCCTGGTGCTTCTGGGGAGCCATCTTTCACCCAAAACGGTGGCCGCTCTGCGAAAAATCAGCCGTGCGCCGATAGTCTGCTGGTGCCAGGATCAACTCTCGACGATGGGTCGGCAATACATGCTCGGCGCAGGCTACGACGCCGTGTTCGTCAAAGACCGGTACATGCAGGACCTGTTCGCACGAATGATTCGCTCGACGGCATTCCACTATCTGCCGGAGGCCTGTAATCCGCGCGTTCATCGTCCCCTGGAGTTGTCGGTCGCGGATGACGCGGCCTACCGTTGCGAGCTCATGATTGCCGGGACGCTGTACTATTATCGGCAGGAAATCCTGCAGGCGCTCAGCGGGATCGACATCAAGGTGTGGGGCGCTCGGCCGGATTGGCTGGTCGATAGGCTTCCGGGCCGATTCATGGGTCGCGCGGTGCGCTGTGATGACAAGGTGCGCGCCACGCGAGCGGCGATGATCTGCCTCAATACCCTGCACTATGCCGAAGTCAATGGATTGAATTGCCGTGCATTCGAGATCGCAGGTTGCGGCGGATTCCAATTGATCAGCAACGTGCCCGTGCTGCCGGAGCATTTCGAGCCGGGCATCGAATTGGTCGCCTACCATTCGACCGACGAGCTGTGTGACCAAGTGAGATATTATCTCGACCGGCCGCAGCTGGCACGCGAGATTGCCGAGCGCGGGCGCGTGCGGGCGCACCGCGACCACACATACGAGCAGCGGCTTGCGCAGATATTGCGCATAACGCTGCATCGACCCTGAACGGCGAGGCGGAGCCGGGGACGCGGGTGCACGGCCCAAGAAAAGGCGCTCTATCCTGGCGAGCGGCGCTCGTGGTGGCGCTGCTGCTCGCGGTCACCGAATGCGTACTGCGGCTGGGTTTCGGATTCGGCCGCCCGCTGTTGTACACCCCGGATGCGCGCGCGGGCTACATCCCGGCGCCCAACCAGGAGTTACGCAGGTTCGGCGCGCGGATTCACATCAACGAATACGGAATGAGGTCGGCAAGCGTACGTCAGCCGAAGCCGGTGATGGAGAGGCGGCTCCTGTTCATCGGAGATTCCGTGACTTTCGGAACGACCTACGTCGATCAGGGGAAAATCTTCACGGCGCTCATCCAGAACGCACTCGATACGAGTGGCGGCGGGCAGGCCGAGGTCCTCAATGCCTCCGCGGGCGGATGGGCGCCAGAGAATGAGTATCGATACCTGATTTCCCGCGGTACTTTCGACTCGGATTTTGTCATCTTTGTCGTCAACACCAACGACCTTGGACAGCCGTTCGAGCAATTCAAACCGTCGCCGCAATTTCCGATCAAAGATCCTTTGACCGCGATGGGGGAGGTCTTGGAGCGATACGTGGCACCGCACCTGATCTCCGGGATTCAAACCAGCGATCCAGGTTCCGTGCCGACGAGCGAGCCGGATCCGGCGATCGAGACGCGGGTGCTGCAGGTGCTGTCCCAGGCCAGCGGCTTTGCGAAGGCGCATGGCGCCGTATTCATGCTCGTATTCTCCCCCACCGACGCCGCGGAACTGAAGACACCCGCCTGGAACAAGGCCATTGCGGATTTCACGAGGTGGGCGCAGGAGTTCGATGTGGTTTTAATCGACATGGGCTCGAGATATTCCCAATACCCACGCGAACAGGTGTATTTCGACGGAATCCATCTGCGCCCTTTCGGTCATCGGCTGGTGGCGGAAGAATTCCTGCGCGAATTCCGCATCCAGTCCGGTCGGCTTTGATTCACCCGGAGTGTCGTCTGCGTTCAGGGTCCGCGCGTCAGGCGCGATCACATTCTCGTAACAGTAATGCGCTATCCACGAGGTCCCGTGCAATATCCGACGACCTCACAGGTGGCGGCCGCAAACAAGTCGCGAGAGCACCCGACGCTGCGTGCGATTGCGCCTTCGACACGCCATATCCCGTCCTTGGATGGCCTGCGCGGTATCAGCTTTTTGCTGGTTTTCCTGAGCCACGCATGGGGCGAGATATTTCCCGGCGGTTTCGGGGTGACGGTGTTCTTTTTTTTGAGCGGATTTCTGATCACAACCTTGATGCGCACGGAGTACGAGCGCAACGGGCACATCAATTTGAAGCACTTTTGGATCCGCCGGGCCCTACGGATCCTGCCGCCATTCTATTTGGTGTTGATCGTCGCCACGCTATGGACTGTTTACGCCTATCCGCCGGGAACGCTGTCGTTTTCCGCAACGGCGGCACGGGCGCTGCACTACACCAACTACTGGACCATCTATCGCGGTGAAGGGGGAGAACCCGTTGGGACCACCGTATATTGGTCATTGGCCGTGGAGGAGCATTTTTATCTGCTGTTTCCGTTGCTTTATATCGCCCTGCAGCGTCTGGGTGCATCGCCGCGCCGACAGGCGCTCATTCTATGGGGTTTATGCGGGATGACGCTGCTGTGGCGCTGCGTGTTGGTGGGGCTGTTTGATGCCTCCGACATTCGCATAGGCCGCGCCAGCGACACGCGTCTGGACTCGATTCTTTTTGGCTCCGCGCTCGCCGTGTGGAACAATCCCGTGCTGGATCGTTTCCCCCTCGCGGAGAAGCTGTGGAAATACGCGCTTCTGCCCGCCGCCTTGCTCGTGCTGGTGATCAGCATGCTGGTTGCGAACACCGGCTATCGTGAAACGGTTCGCTACTCGATTCAGGGCGTCGCGCTGACGTACGTGTTCATTGGCGTGATCCGGTTCCACCGCTGGGCCCCGTTTCGCATTCTCAATTGGCCGCCGCTCGCATTCCTGGGCGTCCTCTCTTATTCCTTGTACCTCATGCATCACGCGGTCATTTTTGCCTGCCGGAAACTCGACCCCTCGTTGGGAAAGGCCGGACTCGGTGTCCTTGCGCTGGCGATTTGCCTCGCCCTGGCCTGGCTGATGTATGTTCTCGTCGAGCGGCCTTGCGCGAAGCTGCGCAGACGGCTGACGGACTGACCCCGGCACTCGAAGTGCGAATGTCACGCATGTGGGCGACGATGGGGCTGTTGTTGACGGCCTGTGTCTGCCGCGCGGACCCTCCGGTCCTCTACAGTGCACCCGCTTATCAGAGTCCGGTTCGCGCGTCCGCCGATGATCTGCTGCTGCTCCCGGGATATGGCTTCTCCGGCACGGATATCGTCGTCTACCGCGCCATAGGGGACGCGGCGCCGCTGAAGGCTCCGGCCGTCATCCCCCCGAGTTCGGACGCCGCAGCCGGCGTCGCCGACATGGTCAGCGTCCTGGATGCTCCCTTCTCGCTCGCGATACATCTTCCGCCCGTCATCAACAGCGATCTGACTTATGCGCTCTGGGTCGTCAACTCGAAGGGAGAGTGGAGCAACGGCATCAAGATCAACGACGCGCGTCCGCTGTGGGTCACGCCGGACGAGGTGTATTCGACTGCCCCCATGGGCTCCATGCCGCGCGTGCTGAAGGTCGTCGGCCGGAATTTGCGGCCGCAGACTGACGGGGTTACGCGCGTCCAACTGATGGGGCCGCATGGCACCTACACCTTGGCGGCCGCCTCTCAGGATGACCCAAATCGAGCCATCGACCGCTACGTGGCGGCCGTCAATCTGCCGCCGCATCTGCCGCCGGGAGATTATCGCATCAGGGTCAGCCGCGACGGCCGTAGCTGGACCACACTGCCCAACGACACGAACAACCTGCCGCAAGTGTTTCGGGTGCTGCCGGACCCCCCGGCCGCGGACCGATTTCCTGTCGGCGGCTATACCTTCGGAAATTGCGGCCCCGAAAGCGCACGCTGTGCCGCCGTGACCGGCACCTGTACGCCGGATGCACATTCGCAAGATGATGAGACCCTGTGCATCGTTGCCGCGATCGCGGCAGCGCGCGGCGCCGGCGGGGGCGTGGTCGTGTTCGGCCCCGGGAAATGGAGTCTCGGCGATCCGGGGACCTGGTCGCCCGGTCGGTCTTATTCGAGCAAAGGCGTGAGCTTCGATGGGATCCTGGTGCCCGAAGGGATCAGCCTTGAAGGCTCCGGACGCGGCACGACCCATCTGGTGCGGGGCACGGGATGGGACATGCACGTTCCCAGCTTTGCGCTGCTCGGTCACAACACGGTCTCCGGGTTCACATTCGGCGATGCTCATCGCTACCGGTCGGCCGATCAGGGAACCGGCTTCCTCATGCTGGGCGCCCGATGGGATCGCGCAAATACCTACGGCTCACCGCTCGACATCAGTCACGTCGTGATCAGCGACAACGAATTTGACCGGCCCTTCATCGCCATCCGCAACGATGGCCTCGCCATCGATCATCTGATCGTCGTGCACAACATCTTCGGCGCATTTTCGACCGCGTTGAACTGGGAGGGCAATCCGCACAACATCGGCAGTCGATATCATTACAGCGACTCGATTGTCGCGTACAACCGCTTCTTCCCGGGCAGCTATCTCGATCTGGGAATAGCTCAGGGAACGATGGCAAGCTCACTCTCGGGCAGCTACCGCACCGACTTCAGCCATAACATCGCCGACGGTACTTCGAGCGCCTACCTCAATGATGAAGCCGACCCCAAGGGGTGGCGGGCGGCGCATTTTTGGGGCATGAACGACAATGTGGAAATGCTGCTCGTGTCGGAGAATATGGCGAGCTGCACGGGTGACAAGGATGGCGACGGCGAGGCGCTCGCTTACGATAACAACCATAACCGCCCGGATTTCTCATCCATCGTGGTGCCCGTGGTGGCTGCACACAGCGATTCGAGGCGTAACACGAGCACCGTAACCGTGCGCGGCGCGCTCATCGAGAAGCAGGTGAGCTACGGCTCATTGATCGACGTGAGGCCGGTGAACGACTACTACGTGGGCGACTGGCTGCAGGTCGTGCGCGGGCAGGGCATCGGGCAGGCGCGCAAGATCATCCACATCTCCGCCGGATCGGACGAACGAGGTCCGCTGGTTTCGTTTATCGTATTTCCGAGCTTCGATGTTCTTCCGGATCCGCGCGGCCTGGTGGCGGCGGGAAGAATATTTTGGCAAAGCTACACGGTGGGCAATACCATCGACCAGCGCACTCCGGCCTGCCTCAAGAGTAATCGCACCCGGCCGTCGGGGGGACTCATCACTCTTTATGCATCCACGGTCGACTCGGTCGTCGAGGGAAACAAGCAATACGATACATCCGGTATCCTGCTGGCCCATGCGTACCAGCTCCCCGAGCCGGCGGCCGGGATTTCCTTTCCTGAAGCGTTCCTCCAAAGTTCCAACGAGGTTCGGGGGAACGAGATCAACGGTGCCTACGACGGCGGCGACAAACCGCTTGCCGATAGTGGAATCTACATCGGCTACGGCGCCACGCCTCATGCGGCGCCGCCGCCCACATTGAGCTACGCGCTGTCGATTTCCCACAATCTCGTGATCCGGGCCGGCGCGGCGAAAGGCGCCATCGCGCTCAACCAGGGGTGGTATGCGGGTCCACCCAGCCGGGTATTCCGGGGAGACTTCACCCCATGGAAAATCGCGGACGCCACGCTCGTCTTCAACAACACGTTGACGGACGCCGGTCAACGCGGGGTGGCCCGGGTCGGCATCGGATTGGACGCGATTTCACGCAAGTCACCCATCGAGTGGCGTTCGGTACTGTACGGCAATGTCTGCAACGGCTCCTCGCCGCCGCAGGCGGGACTTGCGGATTTCGCCACGCAAACCCTGGTCTACTGCCCGCGCCGGGACACGGATTCGTGTGAATGCAGCGCGCCGCCGATCGACCTGGCCCTGCAAGCCCCTGCCGCAACCGAGCCGCAACCGCTCGGCGGCACGGTGTCTTATGTCGTGCGCGTCATCAACCGCGGACCCGCCGCCGCCGTGGGCGTGACACTCTCCGCGGAGCCTGCGGGCGGAGTTGAAATCAAGTCGATGAGCGGTATGAATGCGACCTGCGATACCGAGGACCTCAACGTCAACCTCTGTCATCTCGGGGCCATCGCCGCCGGGGCCAGCATGAGCATCGATGTCACCGCCGCGGTAACCGCCGCCCCGGAGGCGCGCACGACGTTTTCAGTCTCGCATCAGGGACCCGACGTCGACGCCCACGATGACAGTGTCGTCGTGTCGACGCGCGGCGTGGCGCCTGTCGCCGGCCAGGAAGGTTCGCCGCCCTGATGTTTCACAAAACTGCCACACCAAGAGCCGATGATTAGCGGTTAGCATGCCCCGCGATAGCGTGGCGGACACGGCAGCGTCCCGGCGACAAGCGTCGCTGCCCCCTCCACCTCCCGGTTAGGATCGATGACCAATAATCGTTCAGCTCTTCCCCCCCTGATTCTGCTGCTTCCCTGTGTGGCCGTCTCGCTTTTCTTCGTGGTCGCCTACTGGGGCCACACGCTCGAAGATGCGATGATCAGTTTTCGCTACGCACTTCGAGTGGCCGAGCACTATCCGCTCGGCTACTGGAACAGGGTGGGTCCGGCGGTCGAAGGCTACACTTCCATGCTGTGGGTGTGGATTCTTTCTCTTGCCGGCCCGAATGTCGATGCGATAACCACGTTCTCGAAAATCTGCGGCGTGATGGCGTATCTCGCCATCCCAACCGCTCTGATGCTCATTGGCGGCAGGAGGGTGTTACTGCCTCACGTCGAGGAGCGAGCATTCAAGCGCGCGTGTTCATTGTCGGCCTTGGCGATCCTGCTCTATATCCCGCTCATCTGGTACGCAGCGATAGGCATGGAAACGACGCTGTTTGCGCTGTTGGTCACCGCAGTCATGCTGGCGCCCGTTACCGTCGATGACGTTCCCACCCTCACAGCGCTGAACGTACTCGCCATCACGACGCGGCCGGACGGCACGGTATTCGTCATTTGTTCGGCGCTGTCGTATCTCGCGATCGATGAGTCCAACCGGCGTCGTCGAGCGTATGTCCTGGGTTTGGCGGTGTTGGCGATTGCGGCTCTCTTCACCTGGCGGATCGCCTATTTCGGATATCCGATGCCCAACACGTATTATGCCAAGGCGGGCGGCGCCGGCCTGACGCATGTGGGCGCGGGAATTCACTACGTCGGCACTTGGGCGCTGTCGCATCCATTTTTGATCGTACCTCCGGTTGTACTTCTGGTCGTTACGCGGTTCGGCCGGCGTAAGCACCTGCCGGCTCTGTTTCTCGCGCTGCTGGGTACGCTCTGCCTTTTCGGAGTTCTGATCGTCAAAGTCGGTGGCGATGACTATGCCGCCTTTCCTTATTGGCGGCACGCACTTCAGATCACACCGGTGCTCTCGTTTTTGACCTTCTATTCGCTGGAGCAACTTCAGTCGCCGTCAGCCGTCACGGCCGTAGTGCTCGCGTCCTTTCTTGCATGGCCCCTGCTCGGGCTCGTACCCAACGTGCAATCTGCCAATCTCCGGGACCAAGCCTTCGAGGGCCTGCGGCGCGATCATCCGATGGCGAACCAGCCGTTCAATCCATTTTTTCTTTGGATGCGTCCATTGACGGACGCCCATACGGTGGTCTTAACGAGTCTCGCCGGGGAACTGCCCCTGGCTGTGGATGCGATCCATATCGATGCGCTCGGGTTGAACGACGAGTTCATCGCGCACCACGGCAGCTTCGATCCGCAGGGCACCATCGATTCCAAATCCGACATGGCTTATGTGCTGTCGCGGCGGCCGGACATCGTCGAGGGCTATGTGAGCGCGTCTGCGATCCTGGAAAGGCGTCCCTGGTCGGAATTGATGAAGACGCGGCCCAAGATGGTCATGGATATGTTCTCCAACGAGGTGTTCAGGAACGACTATGTATTCGTGACCAACGCCCCGTACCAGTTTTTTGACAGGGCCATATTCATGCGAAAGGATTTCTTCGAGGGACGCTTGCGCCGCGGCGACCGGTTGCAGGCCATTTCCGTACAGCAGGCACTGGACGCCTATGGCGAACTGGGACGTGTGGTCACGGTTGTCGACGATCACAGGTAATCGCACATGAGAAAACTGATCGCAGCGTATCTTCTGACCTTTCTCGCGTCCTGCGGGCAGGTGCAGCAGGCATCCATGAGTGCTCCCGGCACCTCGCTCGCCGCGGCCGGTTCTCTCTCCGGTTCGACCACCTCGGTGGGCGCGGGCGGCTCGACGTCCGGCGGCTCGAGTTCCTCCGCCAGCAGCGCGACAGCCAAAGCCGGCTCGATGACGGTACCCTGCGGAAGCACCGACGTGCAGATCAGCGCCGCGGAGGCAGCGCTCGCATCCTCCGGCGGAACGATCGCTCTCCAAGCCTGCGAATATGTGATCAATAAGCCCGTGACGCTCAACAGCGGCGTTTCAATCCTCGGCGTCCCGACCACGAAGAGCACGACGAACGCCTTGATTGGCGGGGGCGACACCCTATCAGGGGGCACGATCCTGATCGCCGGGGCGTCGACACAGGCCCTGATCGCGAACACCACCGGCACGCCGACTTGGGCTGCCGGCACGATCAGCGGTGTTGAGATCGGCAATCTCAGCTTCAAGGGCTTCAGTGGTGGAGGCATCGTCATCGGAGCCAACGGCAATGGGGGGGTATCTTTCGGTTACTTTCACGACCTCGATTTTTACCAATGTGGATCGCAGTCGACGATCTGGGCCGAGAACCGCTACTCCATGTCGATCGAGAATTTCGCCACCATCAACGTGGAGCGGGTGAGAGCGCATTCTGCGCTCAACGGCTTTCAGTTCCTGGTGGGCAATGCCGTGGGGGATGAGCTCGGCAACAGTCAGTTTACCGACATGCTGGTGGACTTCGAGACCGAATCGAGCTCGATTCAGCCATTCGTTCACTCGTACATCTTTGGTTCGGATCCATCTGCCAAGACCTCCACGCTCAATGAGATCAAGGCCTATCAGCTTGCCGCCTATGGGTTCAACCGGCCGGCCTCGGGAATCACCGACACAGCCACGTTCTCCGGAGGCACCTCGTTCAGTGTGGGCACGGGAACGAACTTTCCGGTCGGCATGCCTGTTCTCTTCACGGCGGGTGCCGGCAATATTCGTGCGGCGGTGGCCTATTTCGTCCAATCGCAGTCCGGCAACATCCTGAGCATCGGCACGTGCCGCTCGATACCGCAGTGCCCGGCGGTGGTTGTGCCGTCATCAGGCACGCTGACGATCGAACAGTTCGGATTCCCCCTTCTTGACCTGGGTGGATCGACGCCGACCGCGTCGCTGGTGGATTCACAGTTCACCGGGCTGGACCTGGAGGGACCGGTGGAATGTTCGATCTACCTGGAGAATGTAACCAACGTTTCCATCGGCCTATCGCAGGCCAATGCCGATGGCGACGGGGTATTTACAGCGGGGCTCTGCTCCAGAAAATCCTCCTTATTCCAGGTGGACTCACCGGGAACGATGACCCAGGATAACGACGGGTACGGTTACAGCCAGATGTACGGCGCCGCCGACCAGGGGGTCGGTGGTGTGATCGGGGACGGCATCTTCGACTGGTATCCAACCGCGGGCAGCGGGGCCAACTCGGTCCCAAGTCTCAATATCGGCGGCGGCTACAATTCGAGCACCGGCCCCGACATTCAGTATCGCGGCAATTCCTACCTGTATCCCAATACGCCCATGGGCGAGCGCATCAACAGCGCGAACGGAGCCGGCAAGCCAACACAGCTGGCGATGTATCAGAGCGGATTTTACAGTTTGGACCAGAGCGTTGCGACCACGTACTACATACCGTATCTGGTCAGCAACACCTCCCAGTACATCACCTACAATCTTGGTCAGGTCTGGGAGTTCTTCAACCAGGGCACCGGCACCGCCATCATCGCAGTCTGCAACGACGGCGCGAATCGCTCATGTACCGGAGGTACAAACGCGAGCGGCAACCTGTTCAACAATCGGACGCACACGAACAACCAGCTCGTGCTGTCGCCAGGACAATCAGCGCGCCTTGTCTCCGCTCAAACCGGGAGCGGTGTGAATTACTGGGCTGTCGTCCATACCAACGGTGTGGTCAACTAGCTCATTCCAACAGGTTTTCGAAGCGCAGAGGTCGGGTGGACATGGTGCCCGATCCCACCCGGCCGGCAGCCTCATCGACCGGCTTCGCCGTGTGTCTGGTCGGTCGCGCCAGCAACAGGTGCATGAGCCAGATCAGAACGAGCATTCGAATCCACAGCACATAAGCCAGCTCGATCTGGCCGCCCTGCCCAATGGCGGTCTGATAGAGAGTCACTATGATGACCAGAACGCGCGTGATGGATGTTCCGGTTGACGGATCGAAGCGCTTGACGACATATCCGAAGATGACGCCCAGCAGGGCCGTGCCGAGGACGGCGCCGGCGTAGCCAAAATTCCAGTAGAGCTCTCCAAGAAAAGTCGGCGAGATGTGGGTGTCGGGGTCTTCCGACAAATGAAAGTCGCGGTTGAAGGTCTGCGAGGAATTGTCGCCCGGCTTTTCGGACCAGGCCACCCTGGGCACGAACACGTATAGCAATTGATCGAGCGTCGCGCCCATTTTATAGGGCTTATCTTGCCCAACGTGCGCGACGAACATCTCGATCGCACCTTTGTCCGTGGCGCGCTCCAGAAACGACTGCGACTTCTGACCGTATTTTCCCTGACGCACCTCGCCTTGTTCCGTAATTGCACGCCAAAGGATTTCTCCAACATGCGACAAGGCCTGCGCCCGGGTTAGTCCCAGGTACTCCGTCACAATGATTCGCTTCGCCGTCAACACGGGAAACACCAGGACAATTCCCAATATCGAAGGAATCACCCAGCGCATGGGCACGCGGCCGAGGGTGATGAATCGTGTGAGTAGGATGATGAAAGGCGCGCCCACGGCGACCTCCTTCGTATCGATTATCCAGCCGACAACGAATTGCGTCGCGATAATAACGAGCATCAGCACCGTGCTGCCGCGTCGCTTCCAAACCGACCACCAATAGGCCAGCATCATGATTCCCATTGGTCCCATATAATTGGTGATCAGGAGAAATGCGTCCGTTCCCCAAGGCCCAAGCTTCGTATACGCCGAGCCAAGGGCTGCATTGCTGTTGTCGATCTGCAAGTACAGTGCCTGGTACAGGTTGAGAGCGGAACTGGCCAACCACATGCAGATGCCAAAGAGCAGCAGGATTTTCGGCGGCCAGTCCTTGGAGTCTCCACGATTGGCGCCGGTATTCGTAAACAGCATTACCGCCTGAAAGCTGATCACCTTGACCAGGGCGCCAATGACGATCAAAAGCTCACCGGGAGTGACGAAGCCGGTGCTCGTTGGCGTGTTCGTCGTTGGATAGAACAAGTGCACCACATCGAGGAGGCCGAATTCGACAAAGTGATACATCATCGCCACCGCCAGCACGGCGTATGCGCCGTTCAGGGCACCGATGAACGGAAGCGGGCTCGAACAAATGGCGAATAGCAATAACAAATATGGAAGCTCTGCAAAACTACCACCCATGGCCGCGCCGACCGTCAGGACCGCACCGACGACTAAGTTCAGAGCGGCATACAAAAGCCAGCGAGAGTCACCCAGGAAATACCTTGGATGCGCCGAGTCCATGGCTCTCGTATCGTGGAGCATCATGAGCTGACTCGATCGGTTTGCATCAGATCCGCTGGTCCTACCGCCCGGGAGACCGGCACGATTGGAAGGTCTTTGGGCCACCGACACCCAGCTCCATCGGTCATCCTGGCGTAGGCCCCATCCGCGATGAGTACCTCCGTCGGTCGCAGGCATGACAGGGGTCTAATGTCCATCCTGATCCAGGACAACTCTGGGCTCGGCGTCGGCGTTGCCGCCAGGGCGGCAATCTCCGCACGCGCGCGCGTCCGATACCAGGTTGCCTGGGCGCGATCGTTGACCGCCTTGGGAGCCAGTGCCAGGCATTTCTCCAGAGTCTGGCGAACCGACTCGGTGCGCCCCAAACGGCTGAGGGTTGCGCGAATCATCTGACGTGTATGGCTGGAAAAGCTGGAGGGTGAGCCGCGGGGCACTATACTCGGCTGGAAAGGTTGGCCGGAACAGCGCCCCTCGAAATCGTACACCTGGCGCCAGCTCCACTGCGGAACGTTGGTGAGGTCGTACGCACCGGGCCGCTCCTTCCCGGCAAGAATCGATGCGATCGCATCCACGATGGTGACCGTGTAGACGGTGTTGGACGGCGTGTCGACGTCGGGCAATACGACCTGACCTGCCGCGATCTCCCGGCGGATCTTATTGGAAATGTTTTGCAGCGGCCCGCAAACGTGGCCGAGGCGCAAGGTATACCCCGGCTTATTGAAGCGTCTGCTCTCGGCGCGCACCCGTCCTTCGGCAGCGAGTTTTGCCCGGCCATAAGGGTTTCGATATCGGATCCATCGTCCCGGGCGCGGGTCGCCATGGACCATGAGGGTGCTGCAGTGGATTACGACGGCACCCTCCGGCGAGCTGGCAAATAAGTTATGCAGCAGATTGCGATCGAAGGCGCGGATCTCGCTGGGAGTGCCGGTGCCGAGGGCGCAGTTGACGATTACGTCGCAATCGCCGATCAACCGCGGCGCCTCGCGGGAATCGGCGATCAGGCCGTGGCGGCAGGCAATTCCGCTGTAACGCAAAAATGCCGATCCCGATGGGTTCCGGCAGACGGGCACCAGATCGATGCCGGGCAACTTCCGAAGCAGCAGGCACAGCTCCGCGGCGACCTGCCCGTTGGCGCCGATCACCGCAACCTTAGGCACTGGATCTTCCCCGTTCATAAAGCGCTTCGATCAACCTCGTGCCCAGCAGCGCGCTTCGTGCCGACACTTCCGATTCCGTTTTCGAGCAAAACCCGTCGAAGAAAGCTCGCCATTGAAGAAAAAATGCCTGGTTGGTCGTCATCGCTCCCCGTGTTGCAGGCACCAGTGTCATGGCGCCTGAAGGCTGTTCGATCGCTCCCATCCGAACTTCGGATCCCGGACCGACTTCCGCCCATACGGTGGAGTTCTCGAATTCCAGCACGATGCTGTTTTCCTGACGATCGAGCCAGCTCACGCAGTACTCGAGCGCGACGCCGTCCTTCGGCAGATAGCTCGACTCTGTCAACCGGATGCTCGCCGTGATTTTCCGATCCACCGCGCCATCCATGGCGAATTGACATGACCGCACCTCGTAGCCGCCCGCGCCGGTCACATGCAATGCGACGTCGAGCGAATGGCAACCGAGCTCGGAGAGGATGCCTCCGGAGGAGGACTGTCGGGGGTCGTCGATATAGGAGCGGTCGACGCGGCTCGCGGTGGAGCGATTGCCCTCCGAGATGACGATACGGCGCAGCGGGCCGAAAGGTGCGTGCTGGACGAGATGGCGAAATAGCTTCGTGGAGGAGTAGAAGCGACGCATATATCCGCAGCCCAGGCTATGGGGCTCGTACCGATCGCTGAGCGAGCGGTGATCGTCGGCGGACAGGGCGAACGGCTTTTCAGCAAGAACACCGGTGCCGCGCTTGGCAAACGCTTCGTAGTAGGCTGCACGAACGCCCACCGGTATGGCGAGCAGCGCGATATCGCACTCCGGTAGATCCTCGGGCGAATCCGCATCGACCGCGCGCAGCCCGTGTGCGCCCGCGACAGACCGGCCGCGCGACACATTCGCGTCATGGATCCATTGCACGTGCACGTTCGGCATGCTCAACAGCACAGGCAGGTGCACTTTGTGGGCAATGTCGCCGGCGCCCACGACGCCGACAGAGAGTGTTTTCATCGAATCCTCTAGACTATTGACAATGTCGGCCTCATGCGTTCGCTCCGGCAAAGCGGGCCTTACGCGCGGAAACTACCACCTTCGGGAGAAAATCACATGACAAGGGCGGGCTCACCCAATGGCGAGCGCTGACCCGGCTGAGGGCGGAATCCGCGGGCTCGTTACCCGATATCGGGGAATCATCGGGCAGGGCGGCTGGGTAATCGCCGGTCAAGCGGCAACGGGTATTTTGACCCTGGGTGGTAACCGGCTGATAACCCAGTTCGTCAGTCCGGAGCTCTACGGTGCCGTCAACCTGCTGCAGAACTCCCTCGTATTGTTACGGACATTGTTCTGCTCGCCGACCCTCAACGCGGGATTGCGGTATTACCCCGAAGCGGAGCGTGGTCGGTACGTGGCCAGTCTTCGATCCCATCTCCGGCGAAATATTGGCCGTTCCCTCGTATTGATGGAGATTCTGACCGTCGGCGCAGCTCTTTTTTGGTGCTGGAGCAGGGGCGCACCGCTCGATGTGGTGTTTGGACTGGCCCTATTTGTTGCAGCCGACGTAACTCGCACTTTCGAGATGTCCCTGTTCAACGCTGCCCGCCGACAGCGTCCGGCGGCGATCTTGAGTGCCACCGAGACACTGGTCAGGCCGTTGCTAGTGGTGCTTGGCGTGCTGGTGCTCGGTCCGAGAATTGATGTCGTCATGGGTGCCCTGGCGCTCAGCATTGCGGTCACGTTGGTATTGCTTTTCGCAGGTTTCGAGCCTGTCGGCGCCGCCGCCGCCCCGAAGCTCCTTCCGCCGGCCATGGCGGATGAAATGCGCAGATATGCCATCCCGCTCGTGCCTATTGCCCTGATGAACTGGTTCACCTCAGTGAGTGATCGGTACATTATCGCCTGGTTTTCTCACGACACCTTCATGGTCGGCGTATATGCCGCCGGCTATGGTCTGGTGAGTCAGCCGTTCCTGTTGATGCACGCCGTGATTGCGTTGACCCTGCGCCCCGCGTACTTTTCGGCCGTCGCCAGCGGCAACGATGTGCATGCCCGGCACATGTTTCGTGTCTGGCTGCTTATCGCGGTCGTAATCTGTCTGATCGGCGTCGCTGCTTTCTTTGTGGGAAGTACGCTGGCGGTCGATATCTTGCTGGGCCCCCGCTATCGAGGGGCCATAAGCTTCGCGCCCTGGATAGCACTGGGGTACCTCTTTTACGTGGTGGAGCAGGTATTGGAACAGAAACTGCTCGCCTATAAGCGCACAGGGGCCGTTCTCACCGCCCAAACGAGCGGCGCAATAGCCTCCGTCGTCGTGACAATACCGTGCGTTCTGAGGTTCGGCGCGAAGGGGGCCGCATATGCGTGCCCGATTTATTTTTCGATTCAATGTCTGATCGCAGGAGTGCTGTTGTGGCGTTCCAGCCCCCCTGATGTACCTGGTGGAGCCCGCGCGTCCCCCTAGCGCAGCAGGGAATCACCCCTTGGCGTCAATTGTAACAACCGGGCGCTACGCTTGGCACATGGAAGGCTGTTTTTTAACCGACGAGGCACATCGATGGCGCTGTTAGCTCGGCGATGGATATGGCGCTTGGGACGCAAGTTATACATGGAGGCCCGGCGCGAAGCGCCGAACCACATACTTAACAACGGGGAACGGCGATTGCAGCGTCTCGTTTCGGACCGCGTACGTCCGGGTTCGCGTCTCGTCGCGTTCGACGTAGGTGCCCGAATTGGCGATTGGTCGAAGGGGCTCTTGGACATCGCCGCCGCGCGTTCCAACGGCCTTGAAATTCACGCTTTTGAGCCCGTGCCGGACAGCCGGGAAAGAATCGAGACATCATTTTCACAGCAAATCAGTCGCGGCGAACTGCGCATCAATGCAATGGCGTTGTCCGATTGCGCGGGTACGATGCCGATTTATGTGCCCCATTGCATAGCCGGAACGAGCACCCTTCACCCGGACTCAGCGGTCAAGTACGAGCGGGTGTTGCCCGTTGCAGTGGATACAGTGGATGAGTATTGTCGGACCCATTCCATAGGCAATATCGACCTGCTGAAGGTCGATACGGAAGGAAACGATCTTCGGGTCATCCGCGGTGCAATGGAGCTGCTCCGACGCGGTCGGATCGGGACCTTGCAGTTCGAATACAATCACCGCTGGATCTATTCGCGCGCCTACCTGAAGGATGTGTTCGATCTTATTCGAGGCACGCCCTATCGCATCGCCAAAATTTGCACAAGTTCGCTTGAGATCTATGTCGAGTGGCACCCGGAGCTCGAGCGATTCTTCGAGACCAATTATGCCCTTGTGCACGAGGAACTGAGAACGACGCTCGATTGCAAGACCATGCGCATCGGAGCGGCGAATGCCTGTGAGCTCGTACCTGAGGGCGAACTCCAGCCGCTCGAGCCGGCTACCGAAGCTAATACGGCAGCTGCGTGAGCTTTGCGCCGACTCATGCCACCGAGCGCCGCCGGGCGCCACCCCGGGTCATGATTTCGCGATAGATCGATTCGAATCGATCGGCGACCGATTCGGAAGAGAGGTAACGGCGCGCGGTCAACCGGCCTTGATCCCCCATCGCGTGACGGCGCGCCGGGTCCCGGCGCAGGGCATTGATCGCCTGGGCGAAGCGCCGCGGCTCGCCTTGGGCGACCAGGCCGGAGCCGGAGTGCTCAACGATGCGGGCAAGACCCACCTCCGGCGTAATCACGACGGGACACCCCATGGCCATGGCTTCGGCCACTACATTCCCGAAGTTTTCCGAATAGGACGGAAGCGCGAACATGAGCGCATTTTCGTACAGAGCCCATTTGTGCACATCGGTCACCTGACCCACGAAGCGGATGCGATCCGCCACCCGGTGTTCGGCCGCGATGCTCTCCAGCTTTCGCCGATAACCGTCCTCGTCGTTGCCGGCGATGACCAGAACGAGATCGGGCACCCATTTCCAGGCCTCGATGAGGCGGTCCAGACCCTTTTTCCAATCGATGCGGCTCAGGAACAGGACGTACGGTCGAGGGATGTGTGCGAACGGTCCCTCGAGCAGGGGCGAGTGCTTCGCCGGCCAGCTCACGCTGTTCGGAACGCAGAAGATCTCTGGCAATTGCAGGCCCAGCGCCTGGATCTCATGGGCCTCCAGCTCGGTTGTGACATGAACACCCGCCGCGGCGCGCAGTGTTTTCTGCTCGATGAGCCGGATCCAGGCGGTTTTCGCCCAGCGGCTCTTGCCGCGGATGACGACCTCGCCGAGCATTCCGCGCGGCGCCACGAGATAAGGGAGCCCGACCGACGCTGCGATGCGTGCTGCTGCAAGCGTCGGCCACAGGAATACTGAATGCAAATGCATCACATCAAAATTGGGAGCATGCTCCTTTAGCGCCGTGAGCATGGCGGGGCACCAGCATAGCCGCCGCAAAAAGGGCACCCGAAAATAATGCACCAGGACTCCGTCCACGTCCACCGGGATGGCTTCTTCCACCTGGAGGTCGTGCGGGCCGTCCATTGAAGAGGTGAAAACATGGACTTCGTGTCCGCGCGCGGCCAGTCCTTTGGCCAGTGCATGCACCGAGCGGATCGGGCCGCCGTAGCGGACTGCCGGAAAATAACTCGGAACTACCTGTAATATCCGCAAGCGCTGGTTCGGGGCGGCTGCGGAATCAGATCGAGGCGGAGCGTGCATGGTGTCGAACATCCAACCAGTGTGTAGCGATTGCATGACAACAATCTTGCAGCAGAGGAAGAGGTAGTTGCCGCGTTCCTATCCCGCCATGCCCGCATCGATCACGCGGCAGAACCGGCTCATGAGGGTGGCGTGGAATATCGTACAGGCCACCGTCTACCGTCATAGCCCGACTTTCCTCCATGTCTGGAGGCGCTTTTTACTGCGCTGCTTCGGTGCTCGTGTCGGGAAGCAAGCTCATCCTTACCCGACGGCGCGCATTTGGGCCCCGTGGAACCTGACGATGGGCGCCCATAGCTGCATGGCGCCTGATGTGGACTGCTACTGCGTCGCCTCCGTTCATCTCGGAGCGCATGCCACGGTTAGTCAATATTCCTACCTGTGCTCTGCGAGTCATGACTACCGCGATCGAGCCATGCCGCTCATCGTCGCCCCCATCATCATCGAATCGGAGGCCTGGGTGGCGGCAGATGTGTTTGTCGGCCCGGGCGTACGAGTAGGGGAAGGTGCGGTTATCGGTGCTCGTTCGACCGTAATGAGCGACGTAGAACCTTGGAGCGTGGTGTTGGGTTCCCCGGCCGCCAAGCGCGGCGTCCGCGAGCGATTCCGGCGCACAGACGAGTCGGCCTAGCTGAGCTAACGAGGGGTACATCTGGCGAGTGCCCGCGCGGCGTGTGTCACCACGCTGAAACAATGGGTTGCCATCGTGTGCCCATGTCCGTTGAGTCCCTTCCTCCGCTCGGCAATCCCGGCACTATCTGGAGACTTCCGTGGTCTTCGATCCTGGCAGTCGCTTGTGCGCTCATTCTGAGCACATGGCTGTTTTGGGATGGGCTGCTTTTCATGTGGGGTTGGTGGATAGAGCTCCCGGAATACAGTCACGGCATATTGATTCCGCCGATCGCTTTGTTTCTGGTCTGGCAGCAAAAAGATCGCCTGGAGCGAGAGGTGTTCACGGGCAGCTGGTGGGGTGTGGCGCTCGTGCTGCTCGGCGGTTGTTTGCTGTTGATGGGACAACTTGCGACGATTTACACGTTGGTGCAATACGCCTATCTCGTGACGCTCTGCGGATTGGTGCTCGCGTTTACCGGAGTCAAGCCATTTAACCTATTTGCGGTCCCCCTGGCAATTTTGCTGTTCATGATCCCTTTGCCGCAGTTCCTGCTCGCCAACTTGTCGACCAAGCTGCAATTGCTCTCATCCCAGATCGGCGTCTGGTTCATTCGGCTCTTCGGTATCAGCGTATTCGTCGAAGGCAACGTCATAGATCTCGGCGGCTACAAGCTGCAAGTGGCGGAGGCCTGCGATGGCCTGAGGTACTTGTTCCCCCTGATGACCTTGGGATTCTTGATGGCGTATTTCTACAAGGGCGCGACCTGGAAACGCTGGGTGCTTTTCCTATCGAGTGTTCCGCTCACGGTGATCATGAACAGCTTCCGTGTGGGCACGATCGGTCTGATGGTGGAACATTGGGGCATTTCGATGGCTGAAGGATTTCTCCATCAGTTTCAAGGCTGGGCGGTATTCATGGCGAGCGCTGCGTTGATGATCGGTGAGATCGCGTTCCTGAATCGCCTGGGTCATGAGTCGGGCAACTGGCGCCAGCTGTTCGGCGTGGAATTCCCCGCACCGACGCCCCGCGGTGTTTCGATTCGGAGCCGCTCGCTACCGAATTCGTTCCTCGCCGCATGCATCGTCTTGGCCATCTTCGTCGCCGTCAATCTTTTTGTTCCCCGGCCCGCCGAAGTGACGCCGTCACGAGCGACGCTCGTCGAATTCCCGATGAATATGGGCCCCTGGGGCGGCAAGCCCCAGTCGCTTGAAGGTGTCTACACTGACCAGTTGAAACTCGATGATTACTTGCTCGCCGACTACGACGATGGTGCCAAGTGGCCGGTGAACTTGTACGTGGCTTACTACAACTCGCAGCGGAAGGGAGAGGCGGTACATTCGCCGCGCTCTTGTCTTCCCGGCGGTGGTTGGCAAGTGCGCCGGTTTGACCAGCAATCCATAGGCAACGTCAAAATCGACGGAGTGCCGCTGCGTGTCAATCGCACCGTGGTCGAGCTCGGCGGCCAGCGTCAGCTGGTGTACTACTGGTTCCAACAGCGGGGCCGCATCATCACCGACGAGTTCGCCGTCAAGTGGTACCTGTTCTGGGACGCGCTGACCCGTCATCGCACCGATGGTGCGCTGGTGCGTTTGATCGTCTCGTTGCCACCGGCGGTCGACGAAGCGAAAGCGGATCGGCGGCTGACCGACTTAACCGAGCGAATTGCGCCGCTCTTGACCCGTTACGTACCCGACTAGGCCCGGCGATGCCGTATGCATTTCCGTTCCTGCTGGCCATGGTGGTCACCATGGCATGGATGCCCGCGTTCGGGCGTCTGGCGATCCGATGGGGAATCGTCGACCGTCCTGGCCAGCGCAAGGTGCATGCGGTGCCGATCGCGCGCGTCGGCGGCCTGGCGATGGCCCTCGGCGTGCTCATCGCAGCCCTCATCGTCATTCCGCTGGGACCTCGCGAGCGCTACTTCCTGGCGGCGGGCCTCGTCCTGACGCTGTTCGGCGCGGCCGATGATCGGTTCGACCTCGACTACCGCGTCAAGCTGATCGGCCAGTTCATCGCGGTGATGCTCGTCGTGTGGGGCGGCGACATCCAGATTCATTCGATCACCCTCGATGAACGCGTGATGCTGCCGCCCTGGATATCGGTGCCGCTCACCGTGCTTTTCCTGATCGGCATCACCAACGCGATCAATCTCGCCGACGGTCTCGACGGCTTGGCGGGAGGCACGACGTTTCTGTGCCTCGGCGCGCTCGCGTTGCTGGCCCACAGCGGCGGACAGATCGTCTGTGCGGCGCTCGCGCTGGCCTTTGCGGGAGCGGTGCTCGGATTCCTGCGCTTCAATACCTTTCCAGCGAGCATCTTCATGGGCGATGCCGGCAGTCAGCTGCTTGGCTTCGCCGTGGGCGTGCTCAGCTTGCGTGCCACGCAGACGGGCGACACCGCCGTCAGCGCCGCTACCCCGATCCTGCTGCTCGCGCTGCCGCTGCTCGACACGTTGAGCGTCATGGTGCAGCGGATCAGCGAAGGGCGCTCCCCATTCAGCCCCGACAAGAATCACATTCATCACAAGTTGCTGCAGCTCGGTTTCGATCACCACGAAGCGGTGATGATCATCTATATCGTGCAGGGCGACCTGTTCGTGCTGGCCTACTGGATGCGCTACGAGTCGGATCTGGCCATCTTGGGCGTGGTCACCCTGTTCTTCGTGGTATCGATCGCGCTGCTGCAGGGCGCTGCGCGCTACGGGTGGCGTTTTCGAGCGCGCAGC
>Ga0182016_10000676_pt1 | contig 42314 bp, 34 predicted proteins | sample 712S2MmetaG_FD_120491 | JGI IMG/M metagenome (GOLD analysis project Ga0182016, IMG submission 120491) | Permafrost microbial communities from Stordalen Mire, Sweden - 712S2M metaG | ecosystem: Environmental > Terrestrial > Soil > Wetlands > Permafrost | place: Sweden: Stordalen | collected...
CCAATGCTCGCAAGCGTCTCCTCAGGCTATCCATCCGCCTCATCAAGATCCTCGCCGAGATAAAAAATCTCCAGAGCAACTGAATGAAAATGGGAAGCGATTGGCCGCTTATGGCGATTTGGCGCCAACCGAGGACGCTGACCACATGGGCGTTTTTCGGGAGTGATCCTAGGCTTGGAGGGGTTTGTGGTATCCCAGGTCCCCAAAAGCGACCGACCTGGGGCAACCACGGCAGGTCAGAGCAATTTCGGTTTCAAACGAAGCCTCGGATCGGTTCATGCGCTAAGGCCCGAACCGACAAGCTTCTGGAAGAAGCGCTGCATTTCTTCTGCTGTTGTCTTACCTCCGCTGTTCAACGTGTGTGCGACGACCCCGAGCAGCGAGGAAATTACGAATCGCTTCACCAACGGTGGAGGGATGGTGCCATCGATGCACCGGGAAGGCGTGATCAAGGCACTTTCGAGATGTTGTTCAAAAGTCTCGCGTATCACACGGATGCCATTGCGCTCACGGCCTCCCATGAGCGCTTTGTAGATATGTGGCGCGGTGCGGACGTGCTCGAAGAACCTGCGGCAATCCATCAGGAATGGCTCCGCGAGCTGCACTCGCAGCATTGGCAACACCACGCGCTGAAGCTGCGAGCGGAGTAGGTCGTCCTTAGAGGTGAAATGCGCGTAAAAAGTGGCGCGGCCTACACCGGCTTTCTTAGTGATATCGCTCACGCGCATATTGTCGTAGGAGCGGCAATGAAGCAGCATGGCGAAGGCGCTATCGATCTGCGCGCGGGTGCGGACGGCGCGGCTGTCGGCAGGCTTCGCGTCACCATGGCGTCGTGCATCCGCTTTCGAGACACTTTTCGATTTTTGTTTCATACCGCTCATGGATGTCTCTTTTCCATTGCAATCATAGTGCCTTCGGCGTCACCATCAGCTGCATGACTTCCATTTCTCCAGCCTATGGCCGCAAGGCGAGCGCCGTTGCGATGATCCTGTTCCCACTCTTGTTCATCGCGGTGTTCCTGATGCACTTTCAACATCCCAGCGACTTCTTCCACTTCAGGCTGCACTATGCGCCGCGGGATCCGGTGAAGGTGGTGACTAGCCTCATACGCGCGGAGAATCGTTGGCCCTTGCTTGCCGATCCACATATGCTCGGATACCTCGGATTACCGCTGCTTCCGCTTTGCGCGTATGCGCTGTATATGCTGGGCCGCGCGAAGCGTCCTTTGCTCAGTGGTGCTGCGTTGTTCATTACGATCTCGGGCACCATCTTCTTGGGAGGGATCTTTGCGATGTGGACAGCGTTCTATCGAGGCTTGGGCAATGTCGATCCGCAATACACTGAGGGCGCCATCGCCACGTTTCAAGGCATGACCGCGCCGCACGGAGCATTTCTACTAACCACAACGCTGGGAAAGCTTGCGATCGTGGGTTTTGCTCTACAGGCGCTTACGCTGCTGGGGGTCAGTGGCATACCGAGATGGGCAGTGGCTTGCGTGGTCGTGGGCTGCGCCATGTTCCTGCTTTTTTGGGACCTCGACAATTGGATGTTGATCGGCGTCGCGCTCATGCTGACGGGATTCATTCCAGCTTTTCGGACGCTGCGGAGCTCGGCTGGGCCGGAAGCAGAACCCGCTCGTTCCGCTCGTTAGTCGGAGAGTCTACACGAATCAATCCCGCTAAGTCGGCATAACCGATCTGCCTGCGCATGATCCTCGGATGACGAAAACAGTCCAAAGCGCGCAGCGAGCCCCTCGACCACATTTCGCAGTTCCGCATGGATGGCCGGCAGGGCACCGTCACCTCAGCGGGCCAAACGGGCCCCATTCCCACCCCGCCCCACCCCAAAACCCGGCGCCTTTTATACCCCGACAAAACAGCTCTCCATTGCACCCAAAAACACGATTTTCCACCCAAAAAACACCCCAAAATACGCCGTTCCGCGCACCCTTCGTCCCCCCTTACCCCGACCATCCGCCCCAAAACGTCCTCTTATAAGCCAACATTTTTCCGCCAAAAACTTACTCCCCAAAATTCGTCCTCCTTTACCACCACAAATCCGCATCTTTCGTCGGCTTTTAAAGTCATCCGCGCCGCAGTTTCCTTCGCCTTTCAACCCCTTCCCTGTTCCCTGACCCCCGTTCACTCCTTCACTCCTTCACTTCTTCACTTCTTCACCTATTCACTCCTTCACTCGTTCCCTGACCACTGACCACTGATGCCGTAAAATCCTCTTATGACTGACCGCATGGCTCTCTCCCTCGCCCAGACCGACCCCGATATAGCCACCGCCATTGACCACGAAACGCTCCGCCAGCACGAGGGCCTGGAGATGATTGCCAGCGAAAACTTTGTCTCCGAAGCCGTGCTCGAGGCTGCCGGCTCCGTCTTCACCAACAAATACGCCGAGGGATATCCCGGCCGCCGCTACTACGGCGGCTGCGAATACGCCGACGTTGTCGAAAACCTGGCCCGCGACCGCGCTCGCCAGCTCTTCGGCGGAGACCACATCAACGTCCAGCCCCACTCCGGCTCCCAGGCCAACGCCTCGGCCTACGCCGCCGTCCTCCAGCCCGGCGACACCATTCTCGGCCTCGACCTTGCCCACGGCGGCCATCTCACCCACGGCCATCGCCTCAGCTTCAGCGGCAAGCTCTATCGCCCCACCTTCTACCACGTCCGCCGCGACACTGAAACCATCGACTACGACGAGATGGAGTCCATCGCCCTTCAGGAAAAACCCAAGGTCATCATCGGCGGCGGCAGCGCCTATCCCCGCCTGTGGGACTTCGCCCGCATGAGGCAGATCGCCGATAAAGTCGGCGCAATCTACGTCTTTGACATGGCCCACATCGCCGGCTTGGTCGCCGGCGGCGTCCATCCCTCGCCCGTCCCCCATGCCCAAATCACCACCACGACTACCCACAAAACCCTCCGCGGGCCCCGCGCCGGACTCATCATCTGCACCCAGGACCTGGCCACAGCCGTTGATAAAGCAGTCTTTCCCGGCCAGCAGGGTGGTCCGCTCGTGCACATCGTCGCCGCCAAGGCCGTCGCCTTCGCTGAGGCGCTGCGCCCCGAGTTCAGCGTCTACACCGCCCAGATCGTCGCCAATGCCAAAGTCCTGGCCGAGTCCCTCCAGCAGGCCGGCTTCCGCATCATCTCCGGCGGCACTGACAATCACCTCATGCTGGTGGACGTATTCGCCAAAGGCATCCTCGGCTCCGAAGCCGAGCTCGCCCTCGGCAAAGCCGGCATCACCGTCAACAAGAACTCCATCCCCTGGGACGCCAACCCCCCGCTCAAGCCCTCCGGCATCCGGGTCGGAACGCCCGCCCTCACCACCCGCGGCATGAAAGAGGCCGAGATGCGCACCATCGGCGCCTGGATCGCCCGCGCCCTCGACCAGCGCAACGACGATGCCGCCCTCGATCGCATCCGCCTCGAGGTGGCCGAACTCGCCAACCACTTCCCGCTCTACGCCTGGCGTCGCCCCCTGCCGAACTAGCCTTCTGCAACGGCTGGTACCTCGCCTACAATGTCCGCCTTGTGTCCGCTTCGCAAGAACGCATTCTCATTCGAGGCTCTCCGATGAAGAACAGCTCACTCCATCCGCTCACATTTTCATTTCGCAGATTTGCTCAACTGCTCTTTTGCGCAGCGATTTTCGTTGCCGCAACCGCCTCTGCAGCAACCCCGCCCGCGCCCATCGTCCTTACCGGCGCTGATCGCCGCCCATCCACTTCGCTCAACGGCGAATGGGCCTCCATCGTCGATCCATACTTCAACGGCCTCTTCAGTTTTCATCACGAGATCAAGTCCAATGGCTGGTTTCTGAATCGCAAAGCTCAGCCCAACGATTCCTTTCCCACCGAATACGACTTCTCCACAGCTCCCAAACTGAAAGTGCCCGGCGACTGGAACACGCAGCGCGAATCGCTCTTCTACTATGAAGGCCCCATCTGGTACGAGCGCGATTTCACTTATCAACCCCAAGAACATACGCGCATTTTCCTTCACGTCGGCGGCGCCAATTATCACTCCTGGTTCTGGGTCAACGGCCAGGAGGTCTGCGAGCACGAAGGCGGTTACACGGCATTTAACTGCGACGTAACTTCGGCCCTGCAGAATGGCGCCAACTTCATCGTCGCCGCCGTCGATAACACCCGTCACGATGACAACGTGCCCTCGCTCGAAACCGATTGGTGGAATTACGGAGGCCTCACCCGCGAAGTCTCCCTCATCGCTGTACCCGACGCATTCATCGATCAGTACGACCTGCACCTCAGCCGTTCTGAGAATTCAGTCGTTGTAGGCTGGGTCCACGTAGTCAATGCAGGGCCCGGCGCAAATGTCGAAATTGAGATACCTGAGTCACACGCAAAAACCAGCGCCACCGTCGGTGCCGATAACCGCGCCCTCATCCATTTCAGCGCGCCTGGCCTCCAACTCTGGTCGCCCGAAACTCCAAAACTCTATAGCGTCGGCATACACTCGGGCCAGGATTCCATCACCGATCTCATCGGTTTTCGCACCATCGAAACGCGCGGTACCGAGATATTGCTCAACGGCAAGCCGATCTTCCTGCGCGGCGTATCCGTTCACGCCGAAGCTCCTTATCGAACCGGCCGTGCATATTCTGACAAGGATGCCGAAATCCTTCTCGGCTGGGCCAAAGAGCTAGGCTGCAACTATGTCCGCCTCGCCCACTATCCGCACGACGAAACCATGCTGCGCGCCGCCGACCGCATGGGATTGCTCGTGTGGTCTGAAAATCCCGTCTACTGGGCCTTGCAGTTTGATAACCCCAAGGTCCTCGCCAAGGCCGAACAGCAGCTAGACGAGGAGATCGACACGTCGCGCAATCATGCGGCCATCATCCTCTGGTCCATGGCCAACGAAACACCCAATACACCGGCCCGCACGCAATTCATTGAAACTCTCGCCGCCCGCGCGCGCCTGCTCGATCCTACGCGCCTCATTACCGCTCCCCTGCTGGTCCGCGCCGAAGGTCACACGAAAATTATTGATGACTCACTCGGCGATGCCCTCGATGTGATCGGCTTCAACGAATATATAGGCTGGTACGAGGGGCGTCCTGAAAGTGCTGACATCACGCAGTGGCGCGTTGCCTTTGAAAAGCCGCTCATTGTCAGCGAATTTGGCGGAGGCGCCAAGGCCGGCCTCCATGGCAGCCTCGATCGACGCTGGAGCGAGGAATACCAGGCGGATATCTACCGTCATCAGATTGGAATGCTCAACCGCATCCCACAACTTAGAGGAATGAGCCCGTGGGTGCTGATGGATTTCCGCTCGCCCAACCGCCCGTTAGTGGGCATTCAGGATGAATTCAACCGCAAGGGACTTATCTCCGATCAGGGCCAGAAAAAACAGGCATTCTTCGTGTTGCAAAAAGCATATAAGGAAAAGGCCGTTGGAAAACCCGAATGACATGCTCGGTATTGCCGCTTCTAAGTGGTTAGAGCCCTTACTGCGCCCGTGCATAAATCAGATTCTTGAGTTATTCTTTACTTATGGCTATTGAAAATATTCTTGCTCAGATTGACTCGGAAATCGCACGGCTTACGCAGGCACGCTCCCTGCTGGCCAACCTGGGAACAGCAACAACCGGAAGCAAAGCGAAGAAGGCGCCCGCCAAGGCCAAGACCAGGAAGAAGCGCGTACTGAGCCCGGAGGCGCGCAAGCGAATCGCCGACGCACAGCGCAAGCGCTGGGCCGCTCAAAAGGCCAAGGCAAAGGCCAAGTAACAAGCGTACATGACTGCCAATCCTCATTTTCCGCATTCATGCTGGTCGTCGCCATCCGGTGTGCCCTACGGATATCGCATTCGTCCATCATCGGCGAGGCGTGGGAATCTCCCCATTTCCTTGCGGTAAGAGCGTGTCCGCGCACAGCTCTTTTTGTATCTGGCGCCGCGATGTCAGCGTGCAATCGAATCTCGTCGCGCGCCGCCCCTATCCGATCCCTGCCATCACCAGCATGCGCGGCTCGGTCATCTCTTCGATGGCCCAGCGAATGCCCTCACGGCCCAGGCCGGAGTCTTTCACGCCGCCGTATGGCATCGGATCCAGACGCCAGGTCGGCGTGTCGCCGGCAATCAACGCGCCCACTTCCAACTCGCGAAACGCGGTCAGAATCCGTCCTGCATCGCGCGTGAGCAGCCCCGCCTGTAGCCCGAACCGCGAGTGATTCACGTCCGCCAGTGCCTGCTCAAAATCTTCGTAAGGCTCAATTGCTACCACCGGACCAAACACTTCTTCGTCGCGCACTTTCATGCCCGGCTTGGTTCCGGTCAGGATCGCAGGCGTCACCACGGAACCTTTTCGCTCCCCGCCGGCCACCAGCTTCGCGCCGCCTTCCACGGCTTCCTTCACCCACGCCTCCACGCGTTCCGCATCGCTCGGCCGGATCAACGGGCCCACCTCTGTGGCTTCTTCTGAAGGATCGCCGGTGACCAGCTCCGCCGCGCACTCAACCACCTTCCACAGGAAGGTCTGGAAGATGTTGCGATCCACAAATACGCGCTGCACGCTGATGCACGATTGTCCCGCATAGGCAAACGCCGCATGCGCGGTGCGCGTGGCAGCTTCGTCCAGGTCCGGCCAGTCATTGTGAACAATCAGCGCCGCATTCCCGCCCAGTTCCAGCAGCACGCGCTTGCGTCCCGAGTGAGCCTTCAGCTCCCAACCCACCTTCGCCGATCCTGTAAAACTCAACAGCTTGATGCGCTCTTCTTTCTCCGCCAGCCAGCACGTGTCAACGTTGTCCAGCGGCAAGACTGCCAGCGCCTCCTCCGGCCAACCCGCCTTCAGAATCACTTCGCCCAGCGCCAGCGCCGTGAACGGCGTTTGCGGAGCCGGCTTCAGAATCAGCGGACATCCCGCAGCCAGCGCCGGAGCGGCTTTATGCGCCACCAGGTTCAGCGGAAAATTGAACGGAGTAATGGCCAGCACCGGCCCCACCGGGAACCGCTGTACCAACCCCCAGCGGCCTTCGTTGCCCTCGGCCAAATCCAGCGGAACGCTCTCGCCGCCCAGCCGCACCGTCTCTTCAGCCGCGGTCCTGAAGGTCATCACCGTCCGATCCACCTCGGCCCGCGCCAGCCGCACCGGTTTGCCCGCCTCCGCCACAATCAGCTGTGCAAACCGCTCCTTCTGCTCCGTCAGAGCTTCCGCCACGGCTTCCAGAATCTCGCGCCGCTTCCAGCGCGGAAGCGCGCGCGTGCGCCGCAGGCTGGCCACCGCGTGGTTCACTGCCTGTCGCGCGTCAGCCCGCGTGGCCACGGTCACCCGGCCCACCAGTCCCTGGTCCCACGGCGACCGCACTTCCAGCGCCTCTCCGTCGGTCCATTCCTTACCGCACATCAGAAATCCCGTTTGCGTACCCGGCCGCATCTTCATGGCTCTGCTGCTCCCCGTCTGTCAGCTTCAATGTTACAGGCGCGGAGCGCGTCCAGCGGGCGAGGTCGAAATTGCGCTCCATCACAATTCCGGAATGAAACTCCCAGGAAATTGTTTCCTGCGCGAGCTCGAACGGAAACCGCGCCTGAATCCAGCTCTCAAGCACTCAATGCATACCGCGCCTTCACGTCCTCGCCGTACCACATGATGTAGTTTGTTCCCCACGCATTGTTGTACAGGCAGGAATGGATTCCCTTGCTTAAATCCGGTTGCTCATTCGAAAAATAAAGCGGGCTCCGTTTTCCCAGCGCCACCACCGGAGCGTCGACCGTCTCAACCGCAAACCGGTCTCCGCCGGCCTCGTAACCAAATCCAGTTTGAAGGCAGTGCATGTGCCGGTTTCCCGAAATCACCACGTCGAACGGCCTCACTGTCTCGCCCGATTTCTCCAGCCACCACCCATTCTCGTCCTCGGCAACGGGATTGAAGCTCAGCCACAGCGATTCCGGCATCCGCGTCGCGGGCTTCCCAAACCACGCCACGCTCAACTCAATCTCCTTCCTCTTTCGCGGCAGCCGCAATTCCACACAAACCCTGCGCGGAAACGCGGCACGCCCCGATCGAAACGCATCTTCGTCCTCGAACTTCGGGCAGATCAGGATGCGATGCTCCTCCGCCGTCTCCTCCACGCGCACCTCCGCAGACGTCGGCTGCCACTCTTCGTTTTTCGCGCCAAATCTCTCGATATTCGGCTTGCCGAAATCCTTCTGCGCCCAATCCGCTTTCGTCGTCAGATAACTGCTCATGAAGCTCTGATAATCCTCCTGCGAAAGCGTCTGATACGTCAGCAGCGCAATCGGATTGCTGGCGCCGGCCCACTCGCGCCCCGTCGCCTTGTTGCATAGACGCGTGATCGCTCCCGTCCGCGGATCGATTACCACGATGAATTTTTCGGTATCGATCGCCTTTCCGGCTGGATGCGCGACTCCCGCCATCACCGGCTCGCTCGGCTTCACGTTCTCGATCGCCTGCTCCGCCTCCGCGCGCAGTGCTGCGGGCAGCGTCGCCACTCCGTCCAGCAAATCTTTTCGTTTTTCCTCCCAACTGAACTCCACCACCTTGTAATTCTTCGTGTCCAGCATCTTCGCCAAATCCGCGGGCACGTAGTTGTCAAAGTCCAGCCACGTCTTGGTGTCGGTCCCCCAGGTGTGCTCAGCCTCCAGCAGCGCGTGGCGCAGAAACTGCAAATCAACCGCGTCGCCGAGCTTCAACCTGCCATTCGCAATCCACTTCTCGCGCAGCCTTGACACCGCGCGATAGCGCGCTACCTTTAGCGGGTCGCTGGCTACGCCGTAAATCCACGTATCGCCAATCTCTTCGGTCACCACCGGCAGCTTGTCGCCATGCGGCTCCATGGCATTGGCCATCTGGGAAAGATTGCTCGCGTGTATCTCCGCATTCGGGAAACGCGTTCCCAGATCCGCATAAATCGCCGCAATCTCTTCCGGCGTATGCGGCCCGCTGTTATCGCCTCGCACCTCCGTCACCAACGCCAGGTCCGATCCGGGAACCACTGTGACGGCGCCGTATTCGTGGTGATACATCATCGCCAGGCTCGCGCCTGAAGGATCCTTCCACAGAAAAATCGGCGGCAATTTGGCCGGCATTGAGCCTCCGTTCACGCCGATCTCCAGAAACTTGATTCCGCCCTTTGCCAGCGGCGGGATAATTCCCCGCGTGTGACCCGGAACGTCCGTCATCTTCGCGCCCGTCGTCACTTTTCCAAACCGCCGGTCCAGCGAACGCGCCAGCGCCAGGCTTCCCTCGATCATCGAGGGCGCGAGCATCTCCGTCTGCCAGGTGAACGGCAGCCCATGCCACGCAATGTCTCCGCGCTCGATCGCTTCCTCCATCGTCTTGCGGTCGGCAGCCGATGCCTGCTCGAGATATTCAAACACCAGCCACGAACCCGTGGTCCACACATAGCGCCGCTTGCCGCCTGCATTCTCGGCCTTCGCAATCTCGATCGCACGGGGGAAATACTGGTTGAAGTACTTGTGCACCACGTTATATTGCGTATCGATGAAACCCGCGTCGAAGTGGCACTTGAACATCACCAGCACCCGCTTCACACTCCCCTCCGCACTTGCGGACTGAGCGCGCAGTCCCAGCCGCGGCAACAGCAATCCCGTTCCCGCAGCTGTTATCGTCTTGACGAATTCCCGCCGTTTCATCCTCAAATCTCCTCACACCACCAAACCGCCCGAAGTGTACCACCCGCAGCCCGCATCAACACTTCATCCACCGTGCCGCGTGCGATAAACTCCTTTCATGATTCACGACGGCCGCAGCCGCAAACTTCCCTTCGACCGCGACGAGGCGCTGGCCCATCTCCGCTCCCGCGACGCCAAACTCGCCGCGCTGATCGATCGCGTTGGCCCCTTCACGCTCTGCCTCGATCGCTCGCCTTCGCCCTTCGAGTCGCTGCTCGAGTCCATCCTCTACCAGCAGTTGCACGGCAAGGCTGCGGCCACCATCCATCGTCGCGTCCGCGAGTTCTTCGGCGGCGATCCCACACCGCAGCAGTTGCTCTCGACGCCCGACGATCCCCTCCGCGCCGCCGGCGTTTCCGGCAACAAGATCAAAGCGCTTCGCGACCTGGCCGCGCGCACCATCGACGGCACGGTCCCTACCCACGCCGCCATCCGCAAAATGTCCGACGCAGACATTGTCGAGCGGCTTACCGAGGTGCGCGGCATCGGCCCCTGGACCGTCGAAATGCTCCTCATCTTCCGCCTGGGACGGCCCGATGTCCTCCCCGTAACCGACTACGGCGTGCGCAAAGGGTATGCACTTACATTCCTGCGCCTGCCCAGGTCCCGGCCCATTGAAGCCTCCGATCTGCCTAAGCCCGACGCAGTGTTCAAGCGCGGAACCCGCTGGTCGCCGTTCCGCTCCGTAGCCAGTTGGTATCTGTGGCGCGCCTGCGATCTCGCCAAAGACACTCCACCCGCCGGCAGATCGGCCCGGACTTAGGGCCATGATTCGGCACGTCCTTCGAACCCTCCTCCGTTTCGCCGTAGAATGATCTATGCGGCCGGCGCGCGCGCGGCTGCGATGGATGTTTTCATGCCTCCCAGTAAACGCTTCATCTGCATTCACGGCCACTTTTATCAGCCGCCTCGCGAAAATCCCTGGCTTGAGACCGTCGAGACTCAGGATTCCGCCGCGCCCTATCACGACTGGAACGAGCGCATCTGCGCCGAGTGTTACGCCACCAACGGCGCCGCGCGCATCGTCAACAATCGCAACCTGATCACCAGCATCGTGAACAACTACGCACGCATCAGCTTCAACGTCGGACCCACGCTGCTGAGCTGGCTCAAGGAAAACGCCCCGCGCACCTATCGCATGATCCTCGACGGCGAGCGCACCAGCCGCAAGAACTTTCAAGGCCACAGCTCCGCCATTGCCCAGGTTTATAACCACATGATTCTCCCCCTGGCCAGCACCCGCGACCGAGTCACGCAGATTCGCTGGGGCATCGCCGATTATGTGAGCAATTACGGTGAGAGGCCTGAGGGCATGTGGCTGGCTGAGACCGCGGCCGACGCCGAATCGCTCGAGCTCATGGCTCAAAACGGCATCAAATTCACAGTGCTCGCGCCCCACCAGTGCAAACGTATCCGCCCCATTAAAGACGCCGCCGCTGCCTGGATTGACACCCCCAATGCCAGCGTTGACACCACGCACCCTTACCTGGTCCGATTTGCCTCGGGAGCATCCATCGCCGTCTTCTTTTACAACGGGCCTGCCTCGCGCGCCATCGCCTTTGAAGGCCTGCTCAACTCCGGCGAGAACTTCGCCGCGCGCCTCAAATCAGGATTCAAAGAGGGCTCTCAGCCGCAACTCTCTCACGTCGCCACCGATGGCGAATCGTACGGCCATCATCACAAGTACGGCGAAATGGCTCTCGCCTGGGCCTTGAATCTGCTCGAACGCGACAAGACCGTCACGCTCATCAACTACGCCGGCTTCCTCGAGCAGTTTCCTCCCGAATACGAATGCGAAATCGTCGACAAGACTTCATGGAGCTGCGTCCACGGCGTCGAGCGCTGGCAGTCCGACTGCGGCTGCAACGGCGGCAAGCCCGGCTTCAATCAAAACTGGCGCGCGCCGCTGCGCCAGGCCCTCGATGAACTTCGCGACTCCCTCGTCCCGCTCACTGAGCAGGAGGGCGGAAAGCTCTTCCGCGATGTGTGGGCCGCGCGCGACGGCTATATTCAGGTGGTGCTCGACCGCGGCACTGAATCCGCCGAGCGCTTCTTTCGCCGGCATCAGGCCCACTCGCTCTTTGGCCCCGAGCGCGTCCGCGCCCTCGAGCTCATGGAGATGCAGCGCCACGCTCAGCTCATGTACACCAGTTGCGGCTGGTTCTTCGACGATATAGCCGGCATTGAAACTGTGCAGATCATCGCCTATGCCGCGCGCGTGCTGCAGCTCGCCGAGCAAGTCTTCGGGCCGCAGGCCGGCTCGCTCGAACCCAGATTCCTCAACCGCCTCGCCGAGGCCCGCTCCAATGACCCATCCGCCGGCGACGGTGCGCAGATCTACGGGAAATGCGTGCAGACCATGGAGCTCCATCTGGAGCAAGTCGCGGCCCACTACGCCATCAGTTCCATCTTCTCCTCGTATGCCGATGAGACGGATCTCTTTTGCTACCACGTCCGCCGAATCTCCTACGAAATCCACACCTCCGGCCGCGGACGCCTCGCGCTCGGCCGCGCTCACATTGCCAGCGCCATCACCGGCCACGCGCAAACATTTTCATTCGCCGTTCTCCACTTCGGCGATCAGAACATAACCGCCGCCGTAAAAGTGTACGATGATGCCGATGCGCCGGTCTTCGAAGCCTTTGCCAAACAGGCCGCCGAGCACGTGCTCCGCGCCGACTTTCCTGAGGTCATTCGTCTGCTCGACCGCTTCTACGGGCACGCAGACTACTCGCTCACATCGCTTTTCTCCGACGAGCAGCGCCGCATCGTTCAGCTCATCCTCAACTCCACACTTTGGGACATCGAGAACTCCCTCACCACCATCTACCAGGATCACGCCAGCCTGCTCCACTATCTTTCCCAGGCCGGCCTTCCCAAACCGCCCGCGCTGGCTCTGGCCGCGGGTTTTGCCATTAACGCCGGGCTGCGCCGCAATCTCGAGAGCGACCCCATCGACCAGGCTCAGTTGCGGTCTTTCCTGTCGCTGGCCAAGGCTGATCAGGTTCCCCTCGATACCACGACCCTCTCTTATAACGCCGATCTGCGCATGAAGCGCGCCATGGTCGAGCTGCAGATGTCCGCGGGCTCGCTCGAAATGCTCGACCGCGCCCTCGCGCTCGCCCGCACCCTCGTCGAGCTGCCCTTCGACCTCAATCTTTGGCAGGCACAAAATATCTGGTTCGAAATCCTGCGTACCTCAAGCTACGCGCTCACATCGCTCGAAAGCGGCGACCGCCCGCGTTGGGAAAAGGATTTCGGTGAGCTGGGCACTTGCCTCTCCATCGCCATCGAATCCATCCGCGCAGAAGACCGGTCCCTCGCAGCCGCTCCCGCCGCCGACTAGCACAACGACGCGCCGACTCGCTGACTCGTTGGCTCCGCTTACCCCGGTCCCGCCTTCGTCAACCGTCCATTCTTCAGCACAAACCGCTCCCCGCGCCACACAATCGTATCCCCGGCAAATCCCGCTACCCACAGGCCCATCGCCACCACGTCGCGCAACGGGAGCAGCCACAGAAACCCAAGAACCTGATGATCGCCCAGCACCTCCGCGCCCACCGTCATCGCCAGCGCCATGCGCAAAAAGAAGCTCATCGCCAGCAGCCAGAGGCTCACCGGGCTCAACCCGCTGGCCACCACGTTCAGCAACGCCCACCCCAGCCCATGCGTAAAGATCAACCCCGCGTAGCCCGCCGGCCGCGCATCCCGCACGGTCCTCATCCAGCGCAACTGGTGGTCCACAAATCCACGCCATCCGTATGCCGGAACGCTCGTCTCCACCACCGTCGAGCTCAATTCCACACAATATCCGGCCCGGGCCACACTCGCGCCCATCTCGTAGTCGTCCGCAAGGTGATCCGCAAGCGCCCTCAACCCGCCGGCTTTTTCAAGCGCTTCGCGCCGCACCGCCAGCGTCGATCCCAGCCCGTAATGCAGTCCGCCTTCGATCGTTTTTGACAGCAGCACGCCGGCTTGAAAATCCGTGGCAATCCCCAAAGCCTCCAGCCGCGAAGCCAATGTTCCGTGCGCCCGCCCGCGATAAAGCGCCGTCGCCAGCCCCACCTGCGCCGGCTCAAGACAAGCCATCACCCGCTCCAGGTAGCGCGGCTCAACCGTAATATCAGAATCGTTGATCAGCAGGAAATCATAGGAGGCGTGCGCCTCCAGTTGCATCAGCGTGCTCACCTTGCCGTTGGTTCCCAGCCGCTCCGGGCACTCCACCAGGCGGATAGCCCGCTCCGGAAACTCGGCCTGGAGCTGTTCCACGGCCGCCGCCGCGGGGTCGCTCAGCGAAGCCACTCCAAACAGCAGTTCATACTCGCCCGCGTAATTCTGCCGGCAGTGGCTGCGGAAGGCATCCAACATGCCGGGGTCCAGCCCCTTGAGCGACTTCAGCACGCTTACGCCCGGCGCAAACGCCGCCAAACGCGCCCGCCGGCGCACCAGATAGACCCGCGCCGCCACCAGCGCCGCCAAAAAGTATCCCAGCCCCGCCACGGTCAGAACCGTAGTCGCCATCTCCACAGCAAAGGCCAGGGCGTGCGGCATCACAAGAGCAAGTGTAGATGAAGGGAATAGGAAAAAGGGAACAGTGAACAAATAGGGCCCGGCGTCGAATGCGTCCATGCGGCGCATCTTAGCGCCGGGGTTGTCAGCGTAAAGTTTCAAAGAACCAATGGCGGCAAAGGGTTTTGGAATTACCAGTAAGACTCGAGGCCGTACTCTACTCCCTATTCCCTATTCCCTGCTTCACTCGTACCGCAGCGCCTCAATCGGGTCCAGATTCGCCGCCTTCCACGCCGGATAAATCCCGAACACCAGCCCGATCACGCACGACACGATAAACGCGGTCGTCACCCACAGAATAGAGAGAGCGGCATGAAGAAACGACACCGCGTAATGCAAAATCAGCGTGAACAGGCCGCCGGCCACGATGCCCAGCAAGCCGCCCACCATGCACAAAAAAACCGCCTCGATGGTGAACTGCAAAAGGATGTCGCCTTTGGTTGCGCCGATGGCTTTGCGCACCCCGATCTCCCGCGTCCGCTCCGTCACGCTCACCAGCATGATGTTCATTACGCCCACCCCGCCCACCATCAGGCCCACGGACGAAACCGCAACCATGAACAGGAACAATTCGCTGGTCAGGTCGTTCCACAGCCGCGTCAGCGATTCTGGGCCGAAAAGGGCAAAATTGTCGTCCTGTTCGGTGCGCACCTTGCGGCGCACGCGCAGCATCTCTCGCACTTCTTCGGTCACCAGGTCTTTATTGACGGCGTCGTCGTACTTCACCACAATCCGGTAATCCAGAATCTCCGGATGCAACTTGCGAAAGGTTTGCAGCGGAAAATAAGCGGAGTTGTCGGCAGTATTCCGGCCGCTTCCAATCGGCTGCGGCTGTAAATCGAAGACCCCGATCACCGTAAAAATCTCTCCGTCGCAATCCACATCCTTGCCCAGCGGCGACTCGTCGGGAAACAGATCCTCCGCCGCATCGTGGCCCAGCACCACCACCTTCGCGCTGCGCTGGTCTTCAAGATCCGTCCACATGCGGCCTTCCAGAAGCGTCAGGTCGCGCGTCTCCTTGAATGCCGAGGTAGCGCCCACCAGGATCGTATTCTGGATGTTATGCGTACCGTGCTTGAGTGAAAAATTGCCCATGCCGGTCTCAAAATTCTGCGATACCAATTCGGTATCGACGGCAACCACATGCGGCAGGTTGCGCAGCGCCATCCCGTCTTCGTAGGTGAGCTTTTTGCGGTTCAGTTCCTCCGTCGTGGGCCGCCGGGCAAACGCCACAAAATGGTAAATCCACAGGTCGTTGGTTCCCAGCGCGCGCACAAACTGGTCGATATTGGTGTTCAGCCCATTGATCGCCGACGAAATCAGAATCACCGTGGAAATGCCGATCGTAATGCCCAGAATGGTCAGCCCGGAGCGCAGCTTGTTCTTGCGCAGCGTATCCAGCGCCAGGTGTACAGCTTCCTTCGAGTGACTCATTCGCATGGCTATAACTCCGCCCGCAACGCGGTGATGGGATCGAGCGCCGATGCCTTGTGTGCAGGATAAATCCCGAAGAACAATCCCACCGCGGTTGACACCAGCAGGCTTACCACAACCGACCAGATCGCGACTTCTGAAGGCAGCGAAACCACCAGCGTAACAACCTTGGCCACGGAAATGCCCGCGGACACGCCAATTACGCCGCCCACCAGCGAGATGGTCGCCGACTCAATCAGAAACTGCAGCAATATGTCTCTTCGCCTCGCGCCCAGCGCCTTGCGCACGCCGATCTCCCGCGTTCGCTCCGTCACTGAGACCAGCATGATGTTCATGATCACAATGCCACCCACCACCAGCGAGATGGCGGCGATGGACGCCACTACCGCGCCAAAGCTGTCCAGAATCTTGCCCAGCATGTCCTTGAAGGTTGCGCTCGAGTCGATGTTGAAACTGTCCGCAGCCCCTGGCGCCAAGTGACGGCGAACGCGCATGATGGTCCGCAATTCGTCCGTGACCCCATCCATCACCTCTCCGCCTCCGCCCGTATCCACATAAATGCTCAGGCTGGCGTTCGATCCGTAACTGTGCAGAAAGCCGCTCAGCGGAATCGCAACCCAGTTATCCAGGCTGGCGCCGAATATCTTCCCCTGCGATTCGGCCACGCCAATCACCGTGTACGGCTCGCCGTCCACGCGAATTTCCTTGCCCAGCGGATCGCCTGTCCCCAGCACGTTGTCCACAATGTCGGTTCCCACAATAGCTACATGCGCGGAGTGCTCATCTTCAGCCGCGGTATATCCACGGCCCAGCGCGATGTTGAGATTCGAGATTGGAGGCATCGTCCACGTCCAGCCCCGCACCTCCGTATCGGTGGTGGATTGCGTCCCATAAACCACTTTTCCAACGGTGCTTCGCTGCGCGCCCACTGACACGCACGACCTGCAATCCGAGGCTACGGCTTTATAGTCGTCGTAGGTTACGTCCTTGCGCTTTTGAAAATCGAGATACTCCGCGAGCGTCATGAAACTCTGCGGCATCTTGCTGATGGTCACCACCGCCGCGCCGTAGGAGTTGATCTTCGAGGTCACATACTGCTTGGCCCCGTTGGTCAGCGTCACCACCGTGATCACCGATGCAATCCCGATCACCACCCCCAGCAGCGTGAGGATGCTGCGCATCTTGTTCGACCACAAGGATTGCAGCGCCAGTCTGACCGCCTCACCGAATTGCATGGCTCCCGCCTTCTTTGCCCATCCCCGCCCCAGCCCGGCGCAACTCCGCCCGTCCTTGCGCTCCCACTCGTGCAGCAGGGGTTTTCCCCGGTGCATCCAGTGTACGCAATCGCGCGCTGATTCAGGTGAAGGAACAATGGTCACGCGCGCAGTCGCGCCCTCGCTGACGCCCTCCACAAATCCCGCCCGCTTTGCCGGCTAATCCGGATACGCAGTCGACCGCCCCTCTGGTTCCTCGCCGGGCGCGAAAACCGCTCCGGAGCTTCCATGCCGCCATTCTGCTCGAACTTTCTACACCCGGCTGTCGTAGCATAATCTGGAAACCCCGCGTGCCGCATTGCCCACTTTAACGGAGGCTCTATGTTCCGCACCCGTTCGCTCTCTACCCTCGCCGTTCTGTCATTCACTTTGCTCTTTTGCTCTGCTGACCTGGCTCGATCCGCGTCCGCCCAGGCGCCGCTCCTGCTGCGCAACCCCTCGCTCAGCAAGGACCGGATCGCCTTCCTCTATGCTGACGACATCTGGACCGTGAGCCGCGACGGCGGCGAAGCCGAGCGCCTCACCTCCATCGCCGCGGTGGTCGCAGGACCCTTCTACTCTCCCGATGGCGCTTCGATCGCCTACTCCGCCCACCTGCATGGAAACGACGATGTCTACGTCATCGCGTCTTCGGGAGGCGTTCCCCGCCGCATCACCTGGCACCCCACCGGCAGTTATGTCGTCGGGTGGACCCCCGACGGCAAGGACGTTCTGATTGCCTCCATGGCCTCCAGCTTTCGCCACTACTTGAGGTTCTACCGCATCCATGCCGACGGCTCAGGTAGCCCCGACCCGCTGCCGCTGCCCTCCGGTTTCGAGGGTTCGTTCTCGCCCGACGGGCAGACCCTGGCCTATGAGCCCCTTACCAAGTGGCAGCCCGCGTGGAAGCGCTATCACGGCGGCCAAACCACCCCCATCTGGATCGTCAACCTCAAGACCCTCGACCTGGTAAAGGTTCCACGCGACAACTCCAACGACTCTGACCCGGTTTGGGTGGGTAGCCAGGTCTACTTCCTCTCCGACCGCAACGGCCCCGTCTCGCTCTTCCGCTACGACACCGCCTCGCGGCATGTTAGCCAGGCGGTTCCAAACACCGGTCTCGATCTAAAGTCCGTACAGGCTGGCCCTGGCGGTCTGATCTATGAACAGTTCGGCTCCATCCACCTTCTCGATACCGCCACCAGCTCCGACCACCTCCTCTCCATCCAGATCCATGGCGACTTGCCCAATCTTGAGCCACATCGCGCTCTGCTCACCCCCGATCAAATTCAGAACGCCAATCTCTCGCCCACCGGCGCACGCGCCGTCTTCGAGGCTCATGGCGAAATCTTCACCGTTCCCGGCGAGAAGGGCGACTCGCGCAACCTCACCAACACTTCCGGCGTGGCCGAACGCGACCCATCCTGGAGCCCGGACGGCAAGACCATCGCCTACTTCTCCGATGCCTCCGGTGAATATCAGCTTTATCTCCACGACCAGACCGGCTTCAAGCCGCCCACGGTCATCGATCTCGGTCCCGATCCAAGTTACTTTTACGGCCCCACCTGGTCGCCCGACTCCAAACACATCGCCTACGCCGACAAGCACCAGCACCTCTGGTATGTGGATGTCCCCACAGGCAAGCCGGTCCTCGTCGATAAAGGCGTCTACGGAAGCTTCGGCGCCAACTTCAACGAAGTCTGGTCGCCGGATTCTAAGTGGATTGCCTATCAACGCGACCTCGATAACCAGTTGCACGCCATCTTCCTCTACTCGCTCGACACGCACCAGTTTACGCAGGTCACTGACGGCATGAGCGATGCCACCAGCCCATCCTTCGATCCCAATGGAAAGTACCTTTATTTCCTCGCTTCCACCGATGACGGCCCCTCCAGCGCCGGAATCGACCTTTCTTCGCTCGACCGCGCGCAATCCTCCGCCGCTTACGTCGCTGTGCTCGCCAAATACGGTTCTTCGCCGGTCCCGCCGGAGAGCGACGACGAGAAGATCAAGGACGAAACTAAGAAGGACGACAAGGCGAAGGACGACAGCAAGGACGCGGATAAAAAGGACGCCGACAAGAAAGATGCCGACAAAAAGGACGCTGACAAGAAAGACGACAAAGCCGACGCCGACAAACCGGTCGAAGTCAAGATCGACCTTGAGAAGATCGGCGACCGCATTCTCGCCCTCCCCATTCCATCTCGCAACTATGGCAACATCGTCACCGGAAAGACCGGCGTCCTTTATCTCCTGGAGAGCTCACCGTTCGGCCGTTCCTCGAGCGGAGGCCCGAATATCCGCGCCATATGGCGGTTCACCCTCGAAAAGCGCCAGCCCGAGTCGATTCTCAGCAACGTCGACAACTTCATCGTCTCCCAGGACCGCTCCAAGGTGATGTATCAGCGCCACGACGCCTGGACCATTGCCTCGGCCGACAGCCTGAAACCCGAAGACAACTCTCCCGGCAAGCCGCTTAACCTGGGCGGCCTTGAAACCGTCATCGATCCCCGCGCCGAGTGGCGTCAAATCTACCACGAGACCTGGCGCATCGAGCGCGATTTCCTCTACGACCGGCACACGCACGGCCTCAGCATTCCCAAAATCGAAGCCAAATACGCGCCTTACCTCGACGGTCTTGCTTCCCGCTCCGAGTTCAGCTACCTCTGCACCGAGATGCTGGGCGAAATCACCATCGGCCACATGTTCATCGACGGGCCCCACATGCCCGACAACGCGCCCAAAACCGGTCTCCTCGGAGCCGATTACACGGTCGAAAACGGCCGCTATCGCATCGCCAAAATTCTCGGCGGCCAAAACTGGACCCCCGGCCTGGCCTCGCCGCTCACCCTCCCCGGCGTCTACGTTCATCAGGGCGCTTATCTGCTCGCGGTCAACGGACGCGACCTGCACGCCGGAGACAATCTCTACCAGTTCTTCGACGGAACCGCCGGCCGGCAGACCGTTCTCCACATTGCATACAACGCGGACGGCAAAGACGCCCGCGACGTCACTGTCGTTCCCATCGGTGACGAGGACGGCTTGCGCAACCTGGATTGGATCGAGGCCAACCAGCGCAAAGTCGATGAGCTCTCCGGAGGCAAGGTGGCTTACGTCTACATGCCCAACACCGGAGGCGCCGGCTACACCAACTTCAACCGCTACTTCTACTCCCAGCTCAACAAGCAGGCACTGGTGCTCGACGAGCGCTGGAACGAGGGCGGCTTCATCGCCGACTACGTTGTCGACGTGCTCAAGCGTTTCCCGCTCTCCGGGGCCGTCGAGCGCGACGGTAAACCGGTTCACGACCCCGTCGGCGCCATCTTCGGGCCCAAGGTCATGCTCATCAATCAGAACTCCGGCTCCGGCGGCGACGCCATGCCCTGGTACTTCCGTAAGGCTGGAATCGGCCAGCTCATCGGCACCCGCACCTGGGGCGGCCTGGTCGGCATCGGCGGCTATCCGACGCTGCTCGACGGCGGCCACGTCACCGCTCCCCGCTACGCCATCTACGGCCTCAACGGTCAATGGGAGGTGGAGAACCACGGCATCGCACCCGACGTGCCGGTCGAAGACCTTCCCAAAGACTTCGCTGCCGGTCACGACCTTCAACTCGAAACCGGCGTCAAGATCGTACTCGACGAGCTGAAGGCCAACCCCATCCCGGAGATTCCCATTCCGCCCTATCCCAACTACCACAAAACCGACGGCTTGGGAGTAAATTAAACTTCAAGGAATGACCGGGTGCCCATCCTGCCGCAGCGGGTTTTTTCTCGGTGGGTTGGGCCTCCGGGCTTCAATCTGGCCCGGCCGGGTGCCCGAGGTCTCGATTTTGGGACCTGGGAAACCTAAACCCTCAGCCAGCAAAATTCCCCCGTTCACCGCCCCGAACTCCCAAAACCCTTCTCCGCCCGCGCCGAAACTTCCAGTGTTTCGACCTCTTGGACTAAACCTGTCAAAACCGGGACAGGAATCATCTGCGCAATCTTCTCTCCCGCCGCAATCTCCACCACCCCATCGCCCAGGTTCGTCATCAGCACCAGGATCTCGCCCCGGTACCCCGCATCGATCACGCCGCCCGTCGTCGCCACTCCCCGCGCCGCCATTGACGACCGGTCCCGCACCAGCAACCCCAGCGGAGCGCCGGTCGCGGGTTCCCGCGCCTCGACGGCAATCCCCGTCCTCACCCTCACCGTCTCGCGCGCGCCCAGCCGCGTCCCTTCCAGCGCAAACAAGTCATACCCCAGGTCCTCGCCCGGATGCGCCACCACCGGCAGCCGTGCGCCCTCCGCCAACCTCTTCACTCGCAACATGCTTCGATCCTATAGCGAAATCGGCGAAGCTGTATCCCGTAGCCGGCTGATTCCGGCCGGCGCGGCCGGCAGACCGGCCCCGCAATGCATTTTCCAATCTGGGAAGGCCGATCACCAGCCGTCCTGCATCGGGAATTTCCAACACAACGATCTGCAAATGGGTTCACGCCCAAGCCTCCACTCGTGAATACTGTGAACCTTGTACGAGCCGTAGTCGACCGTTCGAGGCCGTGCGCAACTCCTCGCGCCCGCGCCTGCAAGCGGCCTCTGCCGATCCGCGAAACCCAAAAAGGTGTGCTCGATGCCGGTTGCCATGGAAGTGTGGGACGCAAGTGAGCCGCCAACTCTCCCGGTGCCGGCCGAAATCCTTTCCGGCCACTCCCTCGATCCCGCCGACTGGCCCGCCTTTCGCCGCCAGGCCCATGCCATGCTCGACGATATGCTCGGCTATCTCGAGAACATCCGTGACCGCCCCGTCTGGCAGCCCATTCCCGCCGCAATCCGCGCCGGATTTTCCGGCAAAATTCCTATTGCGCCGGCGCCTCTCGCCGAGATCCACGACGAATTCATGCGCTCCATCCTTCCCTTCGCCGTCGGCAACGCCCATCCCGGCTTCATGGGTTGGATTCACGGCGGTGGCACACCAGTAGGGATGCTGGCGGAGATGCTCGCCGGCGGCTTGAACGCCAATCTTGGTGGCCGCGACCAGATACCCGTCGAAGTGGAACGTCAGGTGGCGCGCTGGATGTGTGAAATCTTCAAGTTTCCCCCGGCCGCAACAGGTCTTTTCGTCACCGGCACATCCATGGCCAGCGTCATTGCCGTCGTGGTCGCGCGCGATGCCCGGCTGGGCGCAGAAGTCCGCCGCAGCGGCGTTGCCGGCGCAGGTACACAGCTCGCCGCCTATGCTTCCGCCGACGTTCACGGATGCATAGCCCGCGCCATGGATCTTTGCGGCCTCGGCAGCGGTGCATTGCGCCTGATCCCAACCGTCAGCAGTCATAAAATCGACCTTCACGCCCTGGCGCAGGCCGTTCGGGAAGATCGCGCCGCAGGATTCACGCCCTTCTTCGCCGTCGGTGCCGCCGGCACCGTGGATACAGGCGCCGTCGACGACCTCGCCGGCCTCGCCGACCTCTGCCATCGCGAGAATCTCTGGTTTCATGTCGATGGCGCCTACGCAGCGCTGGCCATGCTTGCCCCCGATCTTGCGCCGCGGCTCAAAGGCATCGAACGCGCCGACTCGCTTGCATTCGACTTCCACAAGTGGGGCCAGGTTCCTTACGACGCGGGCTTCGCCCTGGTGCGCGATGGCGAACTGCACCGCAACGCCTTCGCATCTTCCGCAGCTTATCTGCGCCGCGAAAACCGCGGCCTGGCCGCCGGATCGCCCTGGCCGTGCGACTTCGGTCCCGATCTCTCCCGCGGCTTTCGCGCTCTCAAGACCTGGCTCACCCTCAAGGTCTACGGAACCGCCGCCATCGGCGCCTCCATCTCCCGCACCTGCAAGCTGGCTCGCTATCTTGAGCGCCGCATCGCCGCCACGCCCGAACTCGAGCTCATGGCCCCGGTCGAACTCAACATCGTTTGCTTCCGCTACCGTGCCGAAGATGCCGACCGCCTCAATCGCCAGATCGCTATTCACCTGCAGGAGTCCGGCGTCGTCGCTCCCTCCACCACCCTGCTCGAGGGCCGCGTAGCCATTCGCGCTGCCATCGTCAATCACCGCACCGGCCCGGCCGACGTCGATGCCCTGCTCCAGGAAACCCTTTGCGCCGGCCGGAAACTTCGGAGTCTCGCATGACCCTCGCGGAAGTAGCCGCTACGCCGATCAGGAAGTCCGCTCGGCTCGAGACCACCGCTCCGTTGAGGTCCGCCTCGCAAACCCCGCTTGCTCTCGCCGCAAAGGCCCAATTTGGTCCGCTCTTGTTCCGAGCAGGCAAAATGCATGCGTCCAAGGCCTTTTATGAGCGGATGCTTCAGGCCGACCCCGCCTCGCGCGAAGCCCACGCCGGCCTCTATTATGCCCATTCTGCTCTCGAAGACAAGCACACGGCCGCCTCGCATCTTGGCCAGGCCCATCATTGGCCGGCCATCGTCACCCTGCCCTATCGCGGCGCCGGCGCTCCGGTCCCCATCCTCCTGCTTCTCTCCCTCAACGCCGGCAATGTGCTCATCCTGCGCTTCCTCAACGACCGCATCTTCCAAACCTATGTTGTAATCGTTGAGTTCTGCACCAGTTCCACGGTTCTTCCCCCGCACCGCCTTGTCGTCAACGGCATCGGCGATGCTGACGTGCGCTCGCAGGCATTAGAGGCCGCGCAATCCATCCTCGCCCGCACCCGAGCCCCAGTCGTCAATCCACCCGCCGCGGTCCTGGTCACCGGCCGTTCCAGCAACGCCGTGCGCCTCTCCGCTGTTCCCGGCGTCCTCACCCCGCGCACCACCGATCTGCCTCGCAAACACCTGGAATCCGCCAATGCCGCCCAGATCCTCGCCGGCCACGGCTTCAGCTTCCCGCTGCTCGTCCGCGCTCCCGGCTATCACATGGGCCAGCATTTTCATCGCGTCGACTCCCCGGGCCAGCTTCCAGCCGCCCTCGCCGAACTTCCCGGCAGCGACGTCATCGTGATCGAATACCTTGACGGCTGCGGGTCCGACGGAAAAATCCGCAAGTATCGCGTGCTGATGGTCGGCGGCCACCTCTATCCCGTTCATCTCGCCATCTCCAGCCAGTGGAAGATTCACTACTTCAGCGCCGAAATGGAGGACCATCCCGAACATCGAGCCGAAGAAGCAGCATTCCTCAGCGATATGCCCGCCGTGCTCGGCCTCCAAACCTTGACCGCACTCCGCGGCATCCAATCCGCGCTCGGCCTCGACTATGGCGGCGTCGACTTCGGCCTCAACGCCCGCGGCCAGTTGCTTATCTATGAAGCCAATGCCACCATGGCTGTCTACCGTCCCGACCCCGACCCCAAATGGGACTATCGCCGCCCCTCCATCGAGCGAATCTACACCGCCGTGCGTGAGTTCCTGCTCGCCCGCGCCGGCTGAAATTTATCACGCGCTTTCCACAGAAAAGTGATAAACGCACTGAAGTTCTTGGGTTTCCTGCCGATCTGCTCTGTCAGTTTGGTGCGCCAAAAGCCGAACCATAGGAGGCATCCGCATGGCCAGTATCTCGTCGCTCGCGTCCTCAGCGTCCCTGTCCGCCTCGGCCGTCAACCAGCTCATGGTCGATGTCAGCTTCTCCACCACCGTCGCCGGCAAAACCTATAACGCCGATGTAACATACTCCGGCGGCCAGTACGTCGCCGACGATTCCACCATCTCCGGAGCAGAGGCCAGCGGCTCATCTCTCCAGGCCGCCGAAAACAACCTCGGTACCCGCATCGATTCGCTCGTGTAGCGATGCTTACCCCAAAATGGCCGGCCCCGGAGGAGCTTATCCCCCGGGGCCGTCGTGTCATTCGGCAAAAGGACCTGTAAGCCGAATTCTGTCGTGTGCGGTCATTCCTCTAGGCGCCGCGTTGCCGCGGACACTCATCAGCGACCTACCCGGAGGTTTCGGCAATGGCTCGAGCCGCCTGAACATACCGGGCCGGTATGTAGCGCGAGCCTGGCTCTTGGCCCGCACTTCCCTCCCTATTTGGTCTTGCTCCGTGTGGGGTTTACCCTGCCCCGCCCTTTACAGGACGGGCGGTGCGCTCTCACCGCACCATTTCACCCTTACCTCGGCGCTGGAGTTTACGCGACGGCGAGCGTTCCCGGCAAGCCGGGCCAACTCGGGTATTGCGCTTCCAGGGTGGCCCTCGCGCCGTAAGGCGAGAGGGGTAGCCGAGGCGGTATCTTTTCTGTGGCACTGGCCGTCCATGGGTTTTTAAGGCCCACGTCCCGGACGTTATCCGGCACACTGCCCTGCGGAGTTCGGACTTTCCTCCCCCGGCGAACCGCGCTTGCGCGCGTCCTCCGGCAGCGACCGCCCGGTCCTCCTGCCAGTCGTTAGTGTACCGCGAATCCGCCCTCAAGCCCCCGCCGACATCGCATCGAATCATTTGAATCGACAGCTAATCAGCCGCCATCCATTGGATGCGGAACGAGTTTCCCCGCCGGCCCCGTCCGGCAAACCACGTTTCCCGGTCAATCGGCTCCGTTTGTGTCACAGGATTCAACTCCCTGAAAAAGAGGAAAACCCCATGAAGATCACAAGCACCATCGCCCGCCTGCTCCTCGGCGCTATCTTTCTCTTCTTCGGCTCCAACCTCTTCTTGAACTTCCTGCACCAGCCGTTGCCGGGCGGCGTGGCAGGCCAGTTCTTCGGTGCGCTCTACGTGACTCACTACCTCTACGTCATCGCGTTCGTCCAGGTCTTCACCGGAATTCTGCTGCTCATCAACCACTTAGTCCCGCTGGCGCTCATTCTGCTGGCTCCCATCATCGCATCCTCTTTGTGCACATTTTGATGGCCCCAAGCGGCCTGCCCATAGCCTTTCTGGTCATCGTTCTCTGGATACTGGCGGCCTACCGGGTCCGCTCAGCGTTTCGGGGCCTGCTCAAGCAGCGCGTCGAGGACTGAGAACGGCGCACGACACGCCCTCTCGGCAAGTTCGCAAAGGGCAAAATAGCTACAATCGAAGATGCCATGATCCAGTACCTCTACCTCGGCCGCGTGGACTACGCTGAAGGCCTCCGTCTCCAGGCCGAGTTCGTCGATCTCCGCTTCCAGGGCCGCGTTGAAAACGTGCTGCTGCTGCTCGAGCATCCGCCGGTCCTCACCCTGGGCCGCAACGCCAACCGGGCAAATATCCTGGCTTCCGACCAGCTCCTGGCCAGCCGCGGCGTCACCCTGCACGAGATCAACCGTGGCGGCGACGTCACCTATCATGGACCCGGCCAGCTTGTCGGCTACCCCATCTTTGACCTGCGCAGCCTGCGCAACCCCAACGGCGGTCGGCTCGGCCCGGTGGACTTCGTGCGCCTCATGGAAGAAGCCCTCATCCGCCTGTGCGCCGAATTCGGCCTGCAGACCGGACGCATCTGCGGCCTTACCGGCGTCTGGTGCGGCCTTCCCTCGCCGCAACCTCCGGCAAATGAGACGCAGTGTGCGACACCAATCTCCTCCAAAGCGCCAAGCCCCGGAGCGGGAGGGCGGAAGATCGGTGCAATAGGCATCCACGTCGCCCGCGGCATCACCTCCCACGGATTCGCCTTCAACGTGACCACCGACCTGCGCGACTTCGCCCTCATCAATCCCTGCGGCATCACCGACCGTCCGGTGACCAGCCTGAAAAATGAAATCCCTGGCCGCGAAACCGCCCAACTGCCCAGCCTTGAAACCCTGGCTCACAGAGCCGCGCGTCAGTTCGGCCTGGTTTTCGACCAGCATGTTCTGGCTGTGGAAAGCCTCCAGGCTCTTCGCGCCCAGGCAGAGTCCGCCATCACAACCCCCAATTTTCACGCGCCCGTTTTTCCCGCGGAAGACACCCCCCTCCAGGTTCCTCCTGAGATCGAGCGCCTCCGCCTCGCCAGGGACCCGCCGGTCCGCGCCTGAACTCCGCCATCCACCGCCCCGCTTGCAGCGATTTATAATCCGGCAGGACCCCGGCGCGTGCAGCGCGCTCCGGAAGCGCGGAAAGAGGGATTGATGCCAACCGACGTAGTCATGCCCCAGATGGGCGAGTCGATCTTTGAGGGCACCATTACCAAATGGCTCAAGAAAACCGGCGACGTTGTCGAGAAAGATGAGCCGCTCTTCGAAATCTCCACCGACAAAGTGGATGCCGAGATTCCCGCGCCCATAGCCGGCGTGCTGACCGAGATCAAAGCTCTTGAGGGCGCCACCGTCGACATCAACACGGTAGTCGCGATCATCTCCGAGCCCGGTACCATACCCGTTACGGCAGTTGCATCGCCGCAGGCAACCGAGCCTCAACCGGCACCGCAGGCGCAGTCCGCCCCGCCGCAAGTACCGCAGGCACAGGGCAGCGAAGGCCGGCCAATACGCTCCTCGCCGCTGGTGCGCCGCATCGCCAGTGAACACAACGTCGATCTCGCGCAGGTCTCAGGCACCGGCTCTGAAGGCCGCATCACCAAGGAAGATATCCTGCGCCATCTCAGCCAGGGATCCTCGGCCAAAACGCCGGCCGCACCGCAGGTGCCGCCGAAGATGCCCGACGGGATTGTACCCCTCACCAGGATGCGCGCCATCATTGCCCAGCGCATGGTCGAGAGCCTGCAGACCAGCCCCCACGCGCACACCGTCTACAAGGTCGACATGACCCGCGTCGTCCGCCTCCGCGAGCGCGAGCGCGCCGGCTTCGAGCAGCGCCACGGCGTCAAGCTCACTTACATGCCCTTTATCGCCGCCGCTGCCGTGCAGGCGCTGGGCAAGTTTCCCATCGTAAATGCCTCGCTGATTGACGGAGCCATCCATTACCATCCCAACATCCATCTGGGCATCGCCGTGGCGCTGGAGTCGGGCTTGATTGTCCCCGTGATCCGCCAGGCTGAGGCGCACAGCTTCGCTGACCTGGCCCGCGCCATCAACGATCTCGCCCTCCGCGCCCGCACCAAAAAGCTCAACCCCGACGAGGCCTCGGGCTCAACCTTCACGCTCACCAACTCCGGCGTCTTTGGCGGCGAGTACGGCACCCCAATCATCAACCAGCCCGAGTCGGCCATCCTTGCCATCGGCGGCCTGCGCAAGGAGCCCGTAGTCCTCACCGACGCCGAATGCAACGACGCTATCGCCATTCGCTCGATGCAGTACTACTGCCTTGGCTTTGATCACCGCACCATCGACGGCGCCGACGCCGGCAAGTTCATGCTCGAATTCAAAAACGCGCTGGAAAACTGGGACAAGCAGATTAACTGAAAGTCCGCAGGAGCGATCGACCCCGCCGGAAAACTACTGCCCCTTAGCCCACCCCAGCCCATCCGTCCCCTTGCCGGTAGCGATCGTCCGCGCAACCTTCCACGAACCCAGATCGATCTCGTCCACCTGGTTCACGTCCAGGCAGGAAACGTAAGCCGCCTTACCATCCGGCCGCACCAGCACCTCCTGCGGGTTCGCGCCCACGGTAACCGCCCGCGCCATCTTCATCGTCGCCAGGTCCACCACGTCCACCTTGTTCGCGTCCGGTATCGGCATCAGCAAGTAATGCCCATCCGGCGTCACCGCGCCGCCGTAGCCCAGCCCATCCAACGGTACCCAGGTCTTCACCGTATTGGTCGCCGTATCGATCACCGCCATCTGCGGCTTGGTCTGGTCGGAGGTAAACACCCAGCGGTCGTCCGGCGATATCGCAATCCGCTGCGTATTGCCGGAGACGGGAATAATCGCGAGCACCTTGCGCGCCTTGATGTCCAGCACGCTCACCGTGCCCGGGCCCACGTTGGCCGTGTAGCCCCGCAGCCCGTCGTGCGAGATCGCGAACATGTGGCTCTCTGCCTGCCCGGTCGGAATCGATCCAACAACTCTCAGCGTCTTCGGGTCGATGATGGTGATGGAGTGGTCAAGCTCCGTGGTCACGTAGAGCATCCCGTCCGGCCCCAGGACCGCGCAATGCGGCCTTACCCCGTGGTCAAACTGGATGTTGCCTACAACCTTCTGCGAGGCGATATCGACGACCACAATGTTGCGGCCATCGGTTCCCGGCTTGCCCACGCCGGAGTTGCCGTAGATGGGCACAAACGCCAGTTTGCCGTCGGCCGACGCCGCAACCTCGTGCCCGGTAATCCCGTTTTCAGGCACCGAAGCAATCACTGCTCCCGCCGCGGGATCGACGATCGCCAGCCTGCGATCGCCCTTCTGGTCCACAAGCAACCGGTTTTGCGCAAGACATGCAGGCAGCGCCAACGACAACAGCACGAACGAAACAGCCAGGGGAAACGGCTTCAAGGGTGACCTCGCTTTGACTACGCAATGACTATATCGCATGGAAGTTAATCAACGGAATTTCCACGGCAAGGCGATTATCTTCGCGCCAATTCCTCAACCACCTCGACATACTCGCGGATAGCAGCGCGCATGTTAGCGAGCGCCTCTTCCTCGGAGGTGCCTTGCGACCAGCACGCGAACGAAGCGGTTCAGCGGCGCGGCGGGAATGTGTTCCAGGTAAAGCACGAGAACCTCGTGCCCTCTTATAGCACGATTCAAATGCCTGCGAAAACTCGGGCTCTTCGCCGCTTTGCAATTCCGGCCCGCTCTGCAATTCCGGCCCACTTGGCAATTCCAGTATGATGGGCGGCATGCGTTTGCCCGCAGCCGATTACGAACTGGTGCAGATTGTAGATGCGGCCCTTGTCGAGACCGCTGGCCGGGCAGGCGAATGGCTCGTCTGCCGCCTGGGATGCACGCAATGCTGTTACGGCGCATTCGCAATCAACGCGCTCGACGCCCTCCGCCTGCGCACCGGCATGGAAACGCTTCGAGCCACGCAGCCCGCGCTGGCCGCAGAAATCGAACGCCGTTCTCGCGCCTGGACCTCCGAATTCGGGCACGACTTTCCGGGTGATCTGGAAAACGGCCTGCTCGGCGCCTCTGAAGAAAATCAGGAGCGTTTTGAAGAATTCGCCAATGACGCAGCCTGCCCCGCGCTCGATCCCGCCACTGGCCGCTGCGATGTCTACGAGTGGCGTCCCATGACCTGCCGCGTCTTCGGTCCGCCCATTCGCATGGCCGGCGCTGATGACGCCGAAGCCCTCGGCCACTGCGAACTCTGTTTCATCGGCGCATCCCAGGCCCAGATCGCCGCCTGCGAAATGCCCGTCCCGCATGAGCTTGAGGCCACCCTGCTCGATGCGATCCCTGCGAAAGGCGAAACCGTAGTCGCTTTTGCACTGCTCACGTGAGGAGCGATGCACTTCGCGTTAAACTGTGTATTGGAACCCCCCATGCCAACGCGTCCCTGCTGGGTTGAGATTCGCACCCAATCCTTTGAAGAGAACTATCGTTTTCTCCGGGCCCTGGCCGCGCCCCATGCGGAGCTCCTGGCCATCGTCAAAGCCAACGCCTACGGCCACTCGCTTGACCTTTGCGCCCCGGCAGCGGTTCGCGCCGGAGCCCGGTGGCTGGGCGTCACCAGCGTTGAAGAGGGCATTGCCGCGCGAGCATTGTGCCCCGCTGCGCAGATTCTCGTCATTGGCGGCGTCTTTCGCGGCCAGGGCGGGGCTGTCGTCGAGCACCGGCTCACGGCCGTAGCCTGGGAGCCGTGGCAGCTCGACGAGCTTTCCGCTGCCGCGCACTCTGCCGGCCTCCAGCCCGGCTCGCTCCCCATTCATCTCGAGATCGACACCGGCATGAGCCGCCAGGGCGCGGACCCGAGCGAGCTGGCGCCAATCTTCGCGCAGCTGGCCCCCGCCTCTCCGCTCCGGCTGGACGGCGTGATGACCCATCTATTCGCGGCGGACGAGGCTGACGGCCGGGTCACCGCGACCCAGCTTGCGCGCCTCGACGAGACGCTAAGCCACATCTCTGCAGCCGGACTCTTCAGCGAATGGCTCAACGTGGGCAACTCCGCCGCTCTCGTCGCCGGTCACGCGCGCGCCATCTCCGAGCTGGCCGGCCGCCATGGAATGAAAGCCCTGCTGCGCCCCGGGTTCGCGCTTTATGGCCTGGTTCCGCAATTCGACCCGCAATTCGATCCGGACTCCGCGCCACAGGAATCGGCAATCCTCGTCCGCGCACGCGCCACGCTTCAGCCGGTCCTCAGTTGGAAGACTTCCGTGGTGGGTGTGCGTACCATCCCCGCCGGAGCAGCGGTCGGCTATAACGGAACTTTTGTGGCCACCGAGCCCATGCGCCTGGCGCTGCTCGCGGCAGGTTACGGAGACGGCGTCGACCGGCGCCTTGGCAATCGCTTCAGCCTGCTGGTTCACGGTGCGCGCGCGCCCCTTGTTGGCCGCATCAGCATGGACCAGGCTGTCCTTGACGTGACCGAAATCCCCGGCGTTCAACCCGGCGACGAAGTGGTGATCCTGGGAACGCAGGGCCAGGAGACCATCACCGCATTCGATCACGCCGCCGCCACCGGGACCATTCCTTGGGAGGTCTTCACCCGCATCGGCCCGCGCGTGCCAAGGGTTGGAATTTAGCGATTTCTCAAACTAAAAATGCAACCCCAGCGCAGGCGGCAATCCACCGCTCTGCGTCCAGAACAAAACAGGCGCTGAGGCAAGTGCCCCGCGCCTGTTCGTTCCTTCGACCGTATGCCGTGCCTATTGCGTGACCGGCTGCGCGGGCAGCGCCTTCGGAGCCTTTAAATGAGGCGCATTGGGCTGGGCCGGCGTCTTCGGCGCGCTGGCCGCGGCAGCAACCGGCGGAGCCGATGGGAAGGCCGGCCCCTTTTTGATGTTCAGGTCGCCGTTATCGGAACTCAGGTAAATTCTGGGTCCTCCCGATCCGATCTTCCCGCTCACCGTCTTATTCTCGTCGCCGCTTACCGTCAGGCCAAATTCCGTTTGAATGTCCCCGTTGTGAGCTTGGCCATCCACGGTGCCCGAGGCATTCGGCGGCAATGTCAGCTCCACATCGCCCTTGCTGTTCTTCGCCTCGACGTTATAAGAGCCCGCCGGCTCAACGGAGATGCGGCCGTCGCGGTTTTCCACGTAGCTGTCACCGTAAATCTGGCTCAGGTCAACGTCTTTGGCATGCGTCACCACATGCACCCCGCCCTCGGCCTCGGTTACGCGCAGGTCGTCGGAATCAAGAGTCAGGTCGCCCGGTAGCGCCGCTACTTCAAGGTCCGTCACCGACGTGTGCAGTTTGATAGCACCGGAGACGCTCTCCATGTGCACTTCTCCGAAGATCTCTCCGTTAATAGTGACCCGCCCCTTGAGTTCGGAGAGAGTCAGGTCGTTGAAATCTCCGTCGGCGGTCAGGTCGCCCGTGATCTCGTGGGCTGAAAAATCATGCTTGCCGTTGGAGATATGCGCCTCCACCGGGCCCGTGATGGTGTTCAGATGCGTGTCTCCGTTCGGCACGTTCACTACGATTCCGGCGCCCAGTCCCGCCGCGGTCAGGTCGCCCCTGCCGGCGTTCACCTGCACCTTCGCGTTCAGGGGAACGGTCACCGTCAGGTTGAGCCGCCCTTTGTTGTTCCCTTCCGACTTCACGAGCACCGCGCTTCCGCTGACCGTGATGTTCGGCGCTTCCGCTTTCCAGATGTTTCTGGCGTCGTTGTCGGAGTCGGCAAAGGCCACTTCGTGGGCCTGCACCTCGACATTCGATCCATCCACCGCCGTCACGCTCACATCGCCGCGCGGATTTTCGATGTCGATCGTCGCGTTGGCCGGAACCTGAGAGTTCAGCACCTGCTGGTCGTTATCGTGCTCCGGCTGGCCAAAGGAGTTGAAGAAATCGGCGCCGTTGCCGTTCCATTGCGAAAACCAGGGGCCCATGTGGCGCCATCCAGACGATCCAAAGCCCAGGAATGCCAGCAGAATCAGGATGCCCACAAAGTTCCCGCTGCGGCGCACCGGAGTTTGCCGGCGCATGTCCAGTCCCCACTCGGCCAGCAATGCCAGGCCGGCGCCAATCAGCAGCAACGGCCACCAGCGCGCATACCACGCCCAGAATTCTCCGGCGCCGATGTGGCCCGTTATCACTAACATAGCCACGATGCCGATCCCAATCAGAATCAGCGGACCTACCATCGAAGGAACGCGCGGGCCGTAAGAGCCCACATAGCCGGCCCTCCATGCATAGCGCTGGGCCTTCCAGGCCTCACGCTGCGCCCGCCATGCAGCCTTCTGCTGCTCGCGGTACACGCGCCACTGGGCTCTTGAATCGTAGGGAGGTATGGGCGGCGCTCCGCCGCCCGGAGGAATGTTGGGAGGTACGCTGCTCATGATTGGCCTCCATTGGGATCATTCCCGAAGTCATGCGTTTGTGCAGGGACGATCGCGGAGCCCGGCTGCGGCTGTGCAGGTGCATTCGGATTCACAGTGCCCCCATAAGGCGCGCCGGGATACGGAGCGGGCGGATAGCTATTTTCGCCAGACAGTGCGGCGCGCTCGGCCAGCAACAACACGCCAGCCAGGATGAGATAGAGCGGCCAGCTCCGGCCCCAGCTAAGGATGCCAAACTGAGCCAGGAGGGCAATCACACCCACCAATAGAAGAAATGCAGGGCCGCGCAGACGGCGAATTAGGATATAACGGTTCATTTTGACCCTCCTTGCGAATCTTGTACGCGGCGAACAATCAGCCAGACGCCCAGTCCGATCAGCAGCATCGGCCAGAAGTACTCAAACAGGCGTCCGGAGAAGAGATCCAGCTGCCCCAGCAGAAACAACACCCCCAGGGCAATCAGAACGATGGCTCCGATCGGTTCCTTGCGTCCCCAGCACCACGAGCCAACCGGCGGCACCGGTGGTATGGGCGGAATCGGCGGAATTCCCTGATTCGTATAGTCCCCTTCCGGCGGCGCTGCGAAACCCTGGTAAGTCCCTTGGTAGGGCGGCGGCTGGTAAGGAGTCTGATACGGAGCCTGGTACTGCCCCGCCGGACTCTGACCCGGATTCGGATTTGCCGGGGTCGTTCCAAAGCCCGGCTGTCCCGTGTTCTGTGTGCGCCCGCCGGGATTGATCCAATTGGACACCTCGTTCAGGCCCAGAGGATCGGGCAGCGGCTGGCCGTCGCGGCGCGCCTTCGCCACATGGTAGGCCTCAAACGACTGGTAGAAAATCCACCCGGCGATGAACAGGCCGAAAATTCCAAAGTGGGTCGCCGTGCTCACCAGTACCGCGAAGATGAAAACATGGATCAGGCCCTTCACGAACTGGCCGTTGTACATCGCCCCCACGCCGGGAATCACTCCAAGTATCGCGGCCGTGACCGGATTCGGTCCGCCCGGATAAGGGCTCGCGAAGGGCTGTTGAACGCTGTGCCAGCCCACCCAGCAGGGCTCGCAGAGAATCTGTCCGCCTGCCGCATTTTTCGCGCAGTTGGCGCAAAGTGCCTTGCCGCAGTTCTGGCAATATGCCGTCGCGCTTACTCCGCTATGGTTTACGCAGTCCATACCGTGCCCCTTTCCCGTGCTTCTCTTCCCGTATTGCTGTTGTGGAGCCGCTGGATTGCGCGGGCCCGATCCAACTGCGGCAAATCCTTGCCGCTCGAGTTATTGGCCGGTCCCGTCCATGTCAGGGAAGTCTCTAAAATGTCATTCGATCGATCGCTCGCCGGATCTACCGACTGCTGCGGGGGGTCCACGTGAGAGCCCCCGTCTTTGTGAGTGCCGTTCTGTCTTGACTCGCCCGGCGCCGCCGGCTGGGTCTCGTTCTGCTGGCCCTCCGGGCCGTTCCCGCGAAGCTCCCGCATCTTCGATTCAAACTCGTACACAAAACGCAGGTGGTCGTAATAGCGGATAATCGGAACCGAGGCCGTGTTCAGCCGCCGCTCCATGAACGACCGAACCGCCGTGGGCCGCAAATCCGAAGCCCGCAGGCTGCTCAAGCGAACGCCCGTCATATTCAGCGTCAGCGCGATCGAAAAGAACGCCATCGCCGCCGTCATGAGCAAGCGCGGCTCGGCAAACCGGCGAACGAAGCCCATGAATCCTGGCTTCTGCCACGCCGGAATCGGGCCATACGGCATATCCAGCACGCCGCTGCCGGTTGCCAGTCCCAGCCCGGCTGCCTGTCCGGGGCCAGTCCTGGCCAGTATCTTCTCCAAAAGTCCCGCCGGAACCTCAGGCTCCGGCGAGAGAAACTCCAGCCACTCCCGGCCTCTGCGCGACTCCTCGAACAGGGCCGTGCAGGCTGGGCAGGCAGCCATATGCGCGGTAAACTCCGCCTCGTCCTCGGGCTTCAACAGCCCGTCAAGCGCATCCGCCAATAATGTCTCCCACTGCCCGCAGGCCGGAGAACTCGGAATGTGTGTGCGCTCTGCCATGGTTACATCACCTCTCGTCTAGTACGTTCCAGAAGCCGTGCAAGTTCCGCGCGGCCTCTGCTGATGCGGGACTTGACCGTCCCTTCGGGAATGCCCAGCACCTGGGCGATCTCCTTGTAGTCCATATCCTGCAAATCTCTTAGAATCACCGCCTCGCGCAGCTCCACAGACACCCGCGCCAAAGCCTCTTGCACCATCTTCGCCAGTTCCTGCTGCGCCACCAGTTCATGCGCAGAATGGCCTTTGGCTGTCAGCCGGTCAACCGGCTTCAACTCTTCGACCGAATCCCAACCTTCATCCAGTGAAGAGGTTGCGCGTTGATTGCGGCTCCGCCTGAAGTTGTCCACCAGCAGGTTGCGCGTCATGGTCGCTATCCACACCGGCAGGCTGCCCCGGTTGGCATCGAAGCTGGCCAGATTCATGTAAATCTTCAGGAACACATCCTGGGTCAGGTCCTCGGCGTCTGTTGGGTTGCCGGTAAAACGGTAGCAGAGGCCGTACACACGCTTGTGATGCGTGCGGACCATCTCAGCCCATGCGCCGGAATCTCCATCCATGCAACGGCGGACGACTTGGGACCAGTCGGTCTCCAGCGGACTCACCTCCATGCGTATTCCAGGAACCCCGGGCGTCGCGGGCTGAGCGTCGGCGGAGCGGTTCCGCGCCGCGGGCGTTGTTGGCCTCACCGCAAGGGTCCGCGCCGAATGCGTCTGCCTCGCCGCCGGCGCCCCCAACATGCTCAAGCTTAATGTACCCGCGCACTGCATACGGGTCTAATACGGAGGTTTTGTCCGATTGGTTCCCTGGGATTTTGATTCCGCCGAATCGATCCTCGGATGCGCGCGTAAACCGGACCGCGGGGAACCATTTCGCCCGCCGTTTCGTAATCCACTGAGAAATGCAGGAAATCTACAGCTGGCCGTGGGTTGAAGCCGAGGCCGTTCGCACCGCCGAAGCCTGGCGATCATGCGCCGCAATGCCGCTCCCGCGCGGGCTGCACTACGGTCCGCATGAGCAGCGCAACCGCGAAAAAGCTTATGACAACGCAATGCGCGCCGTTCAGCGGGAGATCAGGAAGGCTCCGCAAACGGTAATCGGGCGCCTCGCCACGCGCAATCGGCTCGTAGCCCTGTTCGGCCAGTTTGCCGTCGCCGCACTGGGCCTCGAAGACCAGGCGGTCGAGCTCATCACCAGCGATTTTCTGCCCGCCGGCATCGAATTTGCCCGCTGGGCGCGCCGCTTTGATGCCCAATTGAGCATGGCCTCCATCATTCAGGCCTGCCGCAATGCCTGGACCGTCTGCGGATTGCAGCCCCTGCTTGGCGAACATTTCGAAATCACGCCGTCGATCGTCGGATACAGCCTCTTGTATCCATATACCGACAACTATCTCGACAGCCACGATGAATCCGGCGCGGCCAAGCGGCGCTTCTGCGCTCGCTTCCGGGAGCGGCTGCGCGATGGCCCGCTTCCGGCCGAAGATGACCGCGAGGTCCCGGTATGGGCCTTGGTCGGGCTGATTGAAGGGCAGTATCCCCGCGACCGCTATCCACAGGTCTTCGACTCCCTGCTCGCAATTCATCAGGCCCAGGAAGAAAGCATCGCGCAACTGGGCAGCGACGGCTTTTGCTCCAATGCCGAGGTATTGCGCATCAGTTGCGCCAAGGGCGGCAGCTCGGTGCTCGCCGATGCCTGCCTCGCGCGCGGCTGGCTCAGTGCGGAAGAAAGCCGGCTGGCCTTCGATTGGGGCGCACTGCTGCAATTGGGAGACGATCTGCAGGACGTTGCGGAAGACCTGCGCCGCGGCTCGGCCACGCTGTTTACGCGCGCCGCCGCCGCGGGCCGGCCGCTGGATAGCCTCGTAATCCAGTTGCTCAACTTCAGCGAGTGCGTGGGCGCCGAAATGAATCGCTTCCCCAACGGCTCCGCGACCCTCAAGGACCTGTTGCGAACCAGTTGGCGATCGCTCATCGTCGGGGCAGTTGCCAATGCGCGCGAGTTTTTCTCTCCCGGGTTTCTCGCCGAGATGGAGAGCTCGTCCCCGTTCCGCTTCGGGTTTCTTGATGCGCGCCGCAGGAAAGTGACCAGCCGCAACGGCATGTATCAGGCCGTCTTCAACACGCTGATTGAGTCGCCTGAAGACGAAGCTGGAACACGGCCCGAGCCTGGTTGCCAATGCACCGTGCCCTCAGCCACATATTCCATCTAGCGCGGCGTACCGTTTATTCGCTGAGAAAATAAACCTGCCATCCAACCGTCCTCGGTCGTACGGAACTGCCCTATCCGCATGCGTGCTATCATTCGGTTGTTTCCTCCGATAACGGAGAATCAATCCGGTGATCCGGCTGAGAAAAACCCGTAGCTCGCACTCCGCGCTCGTGAACGTGTGCGGCGGCCGGTTAAATAAAGACAGGCAACGCGCATCACTCTTCCTCGCGGTGGCTCTCATCCTCGCCGGCTGCGGTAGCAGCTCCACCACGACCACCACCACCGGCACCCTGATTCCCAGCCTGCAGCCCTACCCAACGCCCACCGGAACGGTATCCACTTTCAGCGCGACCGGCAGCATCGATTCCAACGGCATCTTCTTCCAGAAGCTGGGCACGAATGCCCGCGCCTGCGACAGTTGTCACCAGTTGAACCAGGGGATGTCGATCAGCGCTGCCAGTACCCAGGCTTTGTTCACCAGCACCAGCGGAACTGACCCCCTGTTCCTTGCCGTGGATGGCGCAAATTGTCCCACCGCGGCCACCGGCGACAGCGCCGGCCACAGCTTAGTGCTGAACAACGGCTTGATCCGTATCGCCGAGGTGCTGCCCGCGAACGTGCAGTTCCAGATTGCCGTCAACCAGGATCCATACGGGTGCGCGGTCACTGCCAATTCCTCAACCGGACAGCAGACGTACTCTGTTTACCGGCGCCCGCTGCCTGCCTCCGACCTTACATTTCTCAGTAACGTCATGTGGGATACGCGGGAGACGGTCTCGCCGCTGAACTCCGAGGCCACACTCAGCGCCAATCTCGATACCGATCTGGCCGCGCAGGCAGCCAATGCAATTGCCACGCACGAGCAGGGCAGCACGGCTCCTACCTCGGCACAACTGGCTCAAATTGCCGCGTTCGAGGAGGGCCTCTATACCGCCCAGGCAACTGACACCCAGGCCGGATCGCTGAGCAGCAGCGGCGCAACCGGCGGAGCCGCGGCGGTTGCCTCGCAAAATTATTATCCCGGCATCAACGACGCATTCGGCCAGGACCCAAAGGGTGCGGCCTTCAACCCCGCGGTGTTCACGCTGTTCCAGGCGTGGGCCGGCAGCACCACTCCAGCCCAGGCCAGCATTGCCCGCGGCGAGGTTCTTTTCAACACCGCGCCCATCCAGATCACCAGCGTGCGCGGCCTCAACGATAATGCCGCACTGGGCAGCCCGGCAGTGGTCAATGGAACCTGCGGCACCTGTCACGACACGCCCAACATCGGCAACCACTCGCTTCCATTGGCGATGGATATCGGCGCCAGCCGCCTGGTAGCCAGCGAGACCGATGCCGGCATCATCGCCGGCCTCCAGCAGCTATCCGCGCCCAATCTGCCCATCTATCAGATCACCGGCTGCACCGGCGCAAATGGCAATCCGGTAGTCTACGTAACCACCGACCCGGGCACGGCATTATTTACGGGACAGTGCGCCGATGTGAATCGCGTCATCGCGCCGCCGCTGCGTGGGCTCTCCGCTCGCGCTCCATACTTTCATAATGGATCGGCCGCAACCATCCAGGAAGTGGTGACGTTCTATAACTCGCGCTTCCAGATGAACCTGACTCCGCAGCAAACGCTCGATCTCGAGAATTTCCTGAACGCGTTGTGATTCAAGCCGCTCAGTACCGCTCCAGAAACTCCGGATCCACTGGATTCTCAAACAGCGAAGCATCGCGTGTAACAATCGTCAGCCCCGACGGCGTCACGAAATACCGCCGCTTGTCTTCCACCGGATCGTAGCCGATCACCGTGCCTTCCGGGATGTGCACGTCGCGGTCGATGATGGCGCGCTTGATGCGGCAATGACGCCCGATGTTCACGTGCGAAAAAATGATGCTCGAATCCACGTCGGAGTAGGAATTCACGCGCACGTCCTGCGACAGCACGGAGTTTGAAACCGACGCGCCCGAGATGATCACGCCCGCCGTGATGACCGAGTTGACCGCCATGCCCGACCGTCCCGGCTCGCCAAACACAAACTTCGCCGGAGGATATTGCCGCACCCGCGTCCGGATCGGCCAGCTCTTGTCGTACAGGTTGAAGATTGGCGACACCGAGCACAGGTCCATGTTGGCGTCGTAATAGGCGTCCAGCGTGCCCACATCCCGCCAGTAAAGCGCCTGCTTCTTGTTCTCGTCAACAAAGCTGTAGGCCACCATCTTTTTCTTGCCCAGCATGTTGGGCAGAATGTTGTGGCCAAAGTCGTGCTTCGAGTCCGGATCGTCGGCATCGGCAATCAGCGCCTTCAGCAGCGTCTCGGTGTTGAAAATGTAAATGCCCATCGAGGCATCAACGGCGCTGGGGTTGAACGGCGAGCGGACGCTGGTCGTGGCCGGCTTTTCCTGAAAGCCCAGCACTTCTCCGCTCTTGGCCACTTCCACCACCCCGAATCGCGAAACTTCATCGGGCGCAATCGGCAGCGTTGCCAGCGTCACCTCCGCATTGGTGTCCCGGTGGTGCGCCAGCATCCGGCTATAGTCCATCTTGTAGATGTGATCGCCGGAAAGAATGATTACATGCTTCGGCTGCTCGCTGCCGATCGAGTAAATATTCTGATACACAGCGTCGGCCGTCCCCATGTACCAGTTGGCTCCGGTCCGCTGCATGGGCGGCATCAGCTCGAAAAACTCGCCCAGCTCCTGGGCCACAATTCCCGTCCAGCCTTCGCGGATGTGCCGGTTCAAGCTCAGCGCCTTGTACTGCGTCAGCACATAAACCCGGCGCAATCCCGAATTGATGCAGTTGGAAAGCGTGATATCGATAATGCGGTAATGCCCGCCAAAGGGCACCGCCGGTTTGGCCCGGTCCCGGGTGAGTGGAAAAAGACGTTCTCCTGCTCCGCCGGCGAGCAATACTCCAACTGTGTCTTTCATGTCCATTGCACTCCGCTCTGGCTTCTCTTCCCAACGCCCCGTTTGCCGTTGAAAAGTGCCACCATCCGAAACAGCATATTCTCTGGCGACACTTTTCCACAAGCGCCATCGAACGCTGGAGAATACCACATGCAGGCCAACTTGGCTGCACACGTCGCCCTGTCGATGATGTTGTATCGAAGATGGTTGGCTTCAATCAGCCGCCCTGGGGATTCGGGCGTAGACCGCCTTCCCCTTCTGGCCGCATAGCGAGACCATTCTGCTTCCCGCCCCTCGGTTGATTCGAGGCCCTAGCGCTTCTTGCTGAACTTGTATTCCATCCCCACTGAGATGGCGAAGTTGATATCCGTCTGTGTCATCTTGTTCCCGTAGTTAATCCCGTAGCGCGTCAGTACCGCGTCCGGCGTCACCCTGAAGACCCAGTGCTCCGAACGGTTCAGATCGAAGTGTCCGCCCATGATAGCCGCCGGCGCAATCTGGTTGTTGTAAAACGCCACGTAGCTGGCGCCCTGGCCCAGCAGGTCCTTGGTAAAGTCCCCGTAAGTCCCACCCACCAGCACGTGCGCAATCAGCGCCCCATGCTTGTTGTGCGGTCCCAGCCACTCCGGGCCGCCGGCAAAGATGTACTCGCTGATGAACGGTCCTTTGATATTGAGCGAATTCGGCTGGCCCACGCCGCTGGTACCCACTACGCTCCGCTCGCTGCCCTCTATGCCCCAGTGCTTGCTCAGCCAGAACGAGCCCGACACATCCAATCCGCCCAGGTTCGCGCCCTGCAGCACGTTCGGCCCCGCCTTGACGTGCTGGTAGGCAAACCCCAGCGATACGTCGAACCGGTTGTTGTACCGCACATTCGCCAACGGATCGGTGGTGATGTAGGGGTTGGTTTCCGCCGTCTGAGAATTGCTTGCCTGGACGGCAGGGCTCTGAGATGAGGAGGAGTTCTGGGCTTGCGCCTGGGCTCCGGCGCAAAGCGCCAAAGCGGCAGCGGCAATCAAGGAGGCGGACAATCTTACTGGAAGGCGCATCACCAACCAGCTTACAAGACCATACCAGCGAGGGACAACGCGGGCAGCGCCCGAATTCATTCCAGTCAGGGTTCGCATCGCTCTATTGGACGGCCCCACAGCAGATCGCGCACTGTCTTCAACGTCTCGCCCAGCGCCGCCGACTCCTTGTCGAACCCCGATTCGGGCTCCAGCGGCGGTGCGGCATGCGCACTCCATTGCAACGGAAGATGGCTGAAAATAAGTCCCGCGCGCTCCAGGTGCCAGCCGTCCGACACCACTTCCGCCGACCGCCAGCCATGTGTCTTCATGATCCGCTCCGCATAGCACGCATTCTGGATCGTGTCTCTGGCCTCCGGCTCCACGTAAATGGCTGATTCCGGTATCCCTTGCGCCTCGGCCGTATGGGCCATCACCCGCGCCTCCACAAACCGGTTGCCCACTGCTCCCCCGGTGAGAATCAGGCGTGGCGCCGCGCCTCTCTCGTACTCGTGAACCGCTTCCGTTACCCGCGTGAGTTCGGTCGGCGAGGGGTTCCCGTCCGTGTCCGCGGGAGAGCCCAGAACGATGATGGCGTCAAAACGGGTGAGGGAAGTGTTGGACTTTGGCGCCATCCTTCGCGCCAGGTATCCCCACATGAATAGCCCAAAAATAACCAGGATGCCCGAAAGAATGAGGCGCGATCGCCAGCCCAATCCCCGCTTCCGCCCCTTTGCAGTCCGGTGGGTCGGCCGGCGCCCAACCGTACGTCTGCGGGTAGTTGCGGGGCTCAATGCGGAAATGCCTCCAGCCTCCACTCTACCCCGAGGTCCCAACCGGCCTCAATTCGCCAGATTCGGCACTCACCTTCCAAATTGCTTTTGAAAGGGCGCCGCTGTTAGGTCAGGGCCGGTAAGTCAGGGCCTTACAGGCTCCGGAAAAACTCAGCCCGGAGGGAGGCGGGGGTTTCAACCCCCGCATAAAGCCAGCAAAATCAATGGGGCTTTAGCCCCGGAAAGGCGCTTTCCGCCAATTTCAGCCCA
>Ga0182016_10000677_pt1 | contig 42299 bp, 25 predicted proteins | sample 712S2MmetaG_FD_120491 | JGI IMG/M metagenome (GOLD analysis project Ga0182016, IMG submission 120491) | Permafrost microbial communities from Stordalen Mire, Sweden - 712S2M metaG | ecosystem: Environmental > Terrestrial > Soil > Wetlands > Permafrost | place: Sweden: Stordalen | collected...
GACCAGCTCATTAGCGGCCGTCGCTAGCCCCGATGGCGGTGACCAGCGAGTTTCGCTGGAAATTCCTGGTGCATCGCTGCACAATGGCCCGTACACTGTTGCAGTCATCGCCATCAGCCCCCAGGGCGAACGCACCGAAATCGAAAGACAAATCCTTGACGTTCATGTAAACGAATAGCAGTCCTCCCCCAGTCGATCGCCGATTCCAAAAACGACAAGCATGAAAGCGAGAATGCGCATGGAGCAGAAAGTGGAAAGAACGCATACGTACCACGCTGAAGCCACCGTCATAGAGGGTCATCTCACGCTCCCGTTCCATCAGCAGATCGGCCGCCAGGCGCATGTCTCCCTGGCCCCAGAGGGCGGCTATTTCTCCCGCCGCCTGGACAACTTTCGCCTGGGAGAGGTCATCTCCATCCGCTCCGGATACACCCAGGTCGCCGGCAACAAGAGCAAGAAGGAAAAAGAGGGGTGGGACACGCTGGTTACTTTCGTCGCCGAGGGCGTAAACGTGCTCGAAGTGCTGACCGCCGACCGTGTAGTCGGCCAAATGATCATCGAACATCCACTTGAGGGCTATGTGCCGAGGATCAACTTCCTGGGCACTCGATTTGAAAACCTTCGCATTGCCGGCCACCCGGTCCATCTCGACCTTGATCTGGGAATTCTCGGCGCGAGGCCCAGGAAGGACGCATCCTACGGCTCCGACTCCGAACTGAAGGACCGGGTCTCTGCCCAATATGCCCGGATTCGCAAACAGAAGAATCTTCCAGCTGAGCTGGCAGATCACTACAAACGGCTCTCTTCGACCCTTGGCAACCGGGAGGCAGTCGAACTCTCGTTGGTGAATCAGGCGACAGGTGCCTTCGCCGGCACGAGCTTTGGCCACAAGATCCACATACCTGACTTCGGCTGGATCACCCTCGCCAAAGTGAGAATCACGCACGAAGACTTCATAGCAAAGACAGACGTACCCAGGAAGACCACCGTCCACTTGACCATGATCGATCTCAAACTGGGGTGCACGACGGAGGGGTCGGTGCCGATCGGGAGCGGGTCGGGCAATGGCGGCTCTGGAGGGTAGAGCGCGCGAAAGTGCTGGCTGTACCTAAAACCGATTCTCGCGACGGCAGGCGATTCAATAGCCGTTCAGGCGTTTTGATTTCGTAGAATCGCCCCATGGGTCTACGTGCTCGCGCCCGGCTCTTCCATTTCGCCTGGGCTGTGGTGTTTCTGTTCGTGATTCCCCTGCACGACTCGCCTTCCCTAAGCGCCAGGGAAGCATATGAACATGCATTGAAGCTATTCCAGCGCGGCAGGCTTGTAGACTCGCAAATCGCATCTCAGCAGGGATACGAACGATTTCACGCCACCAGCCCGGATTGGGCAGCGAGGTTTCTGCTCCTTGAAGCGGAAACCCTCGTGTGGCGAGGCATGGATGACAAGGCTCTGCGCCTCCTGTCTGGCCAGCAAACCGACCCCAACCATCCTGAAGAAACCATTCGCAGACTTGCAATCGAGGCCAGCGCATTTATCCATCAGGGCCAGCTGGCCGCTGCCGATCAAAGACTCACTCAGGGCGAGGCTCTATGCGTGAGGGCCGACTACGCATCTTGTGGCGCCGTGTTCCGGACGCGTGGAATTCTCGAGGTTAATCAGGGCCCGCCAGCCGCTGGGCGGCCCTCCCTTCTGAAAAACCTGTCCCATGCGCAGGCTCATCACGATCGGTACCTTGAAGCAAACGCATTGTTGACGCTGGGGTGGGCCGCAATTCAGTCTGGCCATCTTGACGAGTCCGTGGATTGGTCAAGTTCCGCCTATCGGGCTGCATCGAATCTGGGTGCGGAGAATCTTGCGCAGGCGGCGTCCGGTAATCTCGGCTGGGCCTATTACCAGTTGGGAGATGATGAGAAGGCGCTCGAGAATTTCTTAAGCTCCGAGAAGAGCGCCGAAGAACTCGGCAATCTGGGCTATCAGCTTAAGTGGATGAGCGCCGCCGGCTTCGTGTACCGCGACGCCGGTGACCTGACCAGAGCGACGCAGTCCTTGCGCAAGGCATTCGAACTGGCAAAGCAACTGAATAGCAAACAAGATATCGTGAATGCGCTCGAGAATCTTGCGCAGGTTTCGGTCGACGCCGGAAGGTTGGACGAAGCAAGCGCCTACATAAATCAGGTTGTGCGCATTGAGGTCAAAGACGGCGGTCGATTGAGCGCGAACGTAATGCTGTCGCAAGGAATGGTGGCAGCAGGTCGCGGGCAGGATAAGCAGGCGGAATCGCTCTTCCGCAAGGTGCAGGAAGACCCGCGGAACCCAACCACCACGCGGCTTGGCGCCGAGGGCCAGCTCGCTCAACTTTTGGAACGGCAGGGCAACACGCGTGCAGCGGAGCGGATGTACCGCACCACGCTTGCCGACTTCGAATCGGCGCGCGCGCAACTCAAGAGAGAAGAATCCAAGCTGCCCTTTGTCGCCAACGCCAAACCTCTCTATGACGACTACCTCAATCTGCTGGTCAAGCAAGGACGGAGCGATGAAGCTCTTGCATTGGCTGATCGGAGCCGTGCACGCACGCTCGCGGATTCGCTGGGAATTGCCACGAACAACCACGCCGCGAGCGCAGAGGCGATTGATCCCCGCAGGATTGCCAAAGAGACTGGCGCAACCCTGTTGTTCTACTGGCTCGGTCCTGACCGGTCTTACCTGTGGGCCATCACGCCGGCAAAGGCTGCGCTGATTCCTCTCCCTGCACAAGGCCAGATCATTGCTCGCGTCGAGCGTTATCGCAAAGCAATTCTGGACATCGAAGACCCGCTCCTTGGGGCCAACAGCGACGGCCAGGCACTCTACAACCTACTCGTCGCGCCAGCATCCAGGCTGATTCGTCCTGGCGCGCCAGTCGTGATCCTGGCCGAAGGGGTGCTCACGCAGTTGAACTTTGAAACCCTGCTCGTTCCCGGCTCCAGTTCCCCATCCGGGTCGAGCCCAAGCCCCGCTTCAGATCGAGGTTCGGGTCCGGACCATTTCGCACCTTCGGCGCTGCACTATTGGATCGACGACGCAACGCTGGTTTCAGCGCCATCTCTCGCCATGCTTGCGGCTCGAAAATCGCCGCTCCGCTCGGATCGAAGACTGCTCCTCATTGGCAATCCAGTCACAGCCAGTGAAGACTATCCAAGCCTCCCGCTCTTCGGCCTCGAGGTCAAGCAGATTCAAGAGCACTTTCACACAGCAGACTCGACGGTCCTCTCCGGTCCAAAGGCCAACCCTGCCGCTTATCTTTCAAGCAATCCGGCGCAGTACTCCTACATCCATTTTGTCTCCCATGCCATCGCCAGCCGCACTGATCCGCTCGACTCAGCGATCATTCTTTCAGGTTCAACCACAGGCGACGGCTCCTACAAGCTCTATGCACGGGATATCATGCAGCACCCAATCCATGCGCGGCTTGTGACTGTGTCAGCCTGTTCCACCAGCGGCACCCGCACATATGCAGGCGAGGGCCTGGTGGGGCTATCCTGGGCGTTTCTGCACGCCGGATCAGAGAGCGTAATTGGCGCATTGTGGGAGGTTGCCGACGAATCGTCGCCTCGCCTGATGAACACGCTTTACCAGGGTATTGAAGATGGGAAGACACCGGCAGAGGCACTCCGTCTCGCGAAGATTTCTCTGATTCGCGCCAATGGAAGCTTCGGAAAGCCATTCTTTTGGGCGCCATTCCAGGTTTACGCGCGCTAGAAAAAATGCGGATTAGCAAAGAGCTCAGAAAACTGATCTGAGAAACCCCTTGCCCGTCACAAGTGCCTTTTCGCGATCAGATCGAACGGAAAACCGTGTGAAACTTACCATCTAGAATTTGGCATGATCGAATTTGATCAAGAGTACGACGGAAATGATGACGATGGCTCCAGCAACAACCCCAACCGTGATAGCAACGTCCTGGCCCCGGGTGAGCTTGTCGCGGTATACGCCGGTTATCTGGGTATATTCGATTTCCCGCGGCTGATCAGCTTTCTTTGCCTTCACGGCAAAGCTGTGCTCGCCGACGGCGACGATCAGCCCTTTCACTTCAGTCGTGTCTGCCAGCGTCACGCGGACGCCCTGTCCCACGCCGCGAGCCTGAATTCTTGCCTTCATCACCGCCGGGTCAACCGGCTTCTTTGCCGCAAGGGCCAGGCTGTTGCTCAGCAACGCTGACACCAGAAGCATCGCCGTCAAACGGATCAATCGAGAGACAATCATTATCTGTTCTACCTCCCTGGATTTCCATGAAGCCGTGAATTCAACTGCGGACTATTCATTGCACGGGCGGTTATGGAGCAGCGGGCGTAACCGAGCAAGTTCCGTATTCCTTGTCGAGCTTCTCCACCACAAAACTTGGCTGATCGGTTATGCCTGCGATCTTCTTTTTCCTCGTGCCTGTTACTTTGATCGTTGTGTCGGCCTTGATCTTTGTCGTATTACCAAGAAGCACATATGTCTCGCCGTCCTGTGTGTGCAAAAGCAGTTCATTGGGGTCGTCGGATACGCAGCCCTTCACAGTGTGAGCATGTTGCAGAACCGCATAAACTCCCACACCGATCCCCGACACGACCGCGACCATCCCCGTTACAGCGAGGGTGGTCTTCGCCTTTGGTCCAAGTCCTTCTAAGGCGGCTTCAGGCCTTGCCTGAGCCAGGGAATCCTGACCCATACTGGTCGCAAAGAGCGCAACAACCAGAACGATCGCTGTCATTCGAACACGACTTCTCCAGCACGCGCCAAGGCGCGAGAGCGCGGCAAAAGCTACGCTGTTCACGAATGAACCCGGGTTGAGGAAGTTCTTCAAAGCTCTCACTCCTGCAGCTATCTCAATGCCCCTTATCCGGCGGAATGGTGTGCCGGTGGATAAAGCATCCGCCGTGCGTGTAAGGACTCAATCGCGTTTCCGTCACATCCTGGCCCAGTTTCGGTTCGTAATTGCAACCGCTTCAATTCGCAGCTGCCGTAATCCGGTTCGGTCGTCATAATCGCGTAAATCTCCTTCCTTCTCTTGTTCGTCATTTCTTCACCGGAGCGACAAAATTCTCAAGCACTGAAAGTTCGTAATCAGCTGGTTTGTCGGCCAGAGCTAGTACCTGACGGCCGTCGGGGCTGAAGAAGAATGAGCCCGCAGTCCCGTTGTTGGGCAGGTCTCCCAGGCGTTCGGGGCTTCCTCCTGCAATGGGCGTTCGGAATAGTCCGGGGCGCCCGGTAGAATCGACGTTCTGATACAGGACCCACTTTCCGTCGGGCATGACGAACGGAGCGACCTTTAACGTCACGCCTGAATCAAGCAACTTCCAATCACCGCCGCCAACAGATCGGATCGACACCATTCCATCCAGCAGCCTCGCGACCCAACGGCCGTCTACAGAAACTGAAAGCAGTCGACGATCCTGCGACGCCTCCTCAACAACCGTTTCCTGTTGTGTAGCTCGATCCCAGCGCATCAACGGAGGCTCAGAGACGCCAAGCAGCCAGGCATTGCCTGAGAAGAAGAATGTCCGGTCATCTCGCAACGCCTCGAGAAGGAATCTGGACCCGTTGAAGGAGGCGAGTTTCTCCAACGCTCCGGACTCAACAGCAATGGAGATCAGATCAGTCTCGCCTCTCTCCTTTTCAACACTGCAAAAGACGATGGAATCACTGGCTGAGAACTGGCAGGCGATTGACCCATACGGCGAACGGTAAATCTCGCGCTCCTGCCCCGTCGCCAGGTCTTTCACAATTACGTCTCTGCGCACTGGGTCAGCATCTCGGGCGATGTATGCGACCTGCATTCCATCCGGCGAGAAGGATGGCCAGGGAACACCGGGACCATTTGTCCTCAGGTCAACGCTTCGCCATTCTCCCAGGCGATCGTCCGCGCCAATCGAGGCAAGAGAGACAATCGCGCCGGTTGGCGAAGCACCTTTGTCCTCATAAACCAGTGCACAGGCGGCCGTCGTGTAACCGTCGTCGAATTCCCCAAAGCGGACAAATTCGGCCGCGCCATCCGTGGTTCCATCTCTCATCGGCAGCAGGTAAAGCGCAGACTTCCCTTGCCGGACATCGCGCAGTATCAGGTGTCGGCCATCGGCGGTCCAGTCCATCAGCGAGAGAAGCTCATTCCCCGCTTGCCACTTTTCTGATTCGTAGGCCAGTCGCGGTTCCCCGCCCTCCACTGGCACCACAAAGACCCGTGACGTATGCAGCGAGGCAGAATCCTTGGGCCAAACCTCGTATGCGGCAAAGCGGCCATCCGGCGAGAAGACCGCCTTCCTCACCCGCCAACCTTTCACGTCTACAAGCATGCGGCGATGCCCGTCGGCAACCGACACAATCCAGACCTGGCCGGAAATTGCGGACTTAAGCAAGAAATCGGAAAGCAGCACATTGCTGTCATCCCAGGAGCAGTTCATTGCGAACGGTTGGTCCTCCTGGAAGATGCTGTTCTTTGCATCGTCGCGAATGAGCGTCCGGTAGCCGGTCCCGTCCGTCTTGATCGCTGCAAGAGTTGTCTGGCGTGTCGGTGTGGAATGCAGCTCCAGCAGTACCAAAGAAAAGTCTCTGCAGGGCATCCAGCCATAGCGCGTCGTCCGGAGGATCAGGCGCTTGCTGTGGGAACCCAGATCACCGAAGTACAAATCTCCTCCCGAAGAAAAGACGGCTCGTTCACCGTCGGTATCGGCGGGTCCCATTGAACCCAGCCTGGACCACTCGATCCTGCGCTCGCTCATGGTTGTTGGCAGCGGTGGATGCTCCAGCTGTGCAAGGAGGGCAAGCCGCTTGCGAGCCTGCACTGCGGAAGGCTGGTCCCCGAAGTCCCTCACGATTTGCTCGTAAACCTGCTTTGCCTGGCGGCCGAGTTTCTCATCGCAGCCTCCGAGCCGTAGCAAGGCCTTGGCTCGCACCTCCCGCGGAGCCGAATTATCGGCCGCGAGAGCCTGATAGATTTCCATTGCCGACTTCAGATCGCCTTCGCCGTCTTCCTTCTCAATACCGGAAGCCAGCAGCACTCCAGCTGCAGTCGGCCCTTGCTGTGCATCAATCGGCCTCACCGCGGCCACCGGTGCAAGCGCAAGCAAAAGGTAGAGAACTGCTGAGACCGCGCCTCTGCTCGTCGCCACGGCACACGCCATTGCAATGGCAGCGGCATACCGCTCCCTCGTGCCGAAAGCGAATTCGGAGGTCTTAATCATGCACCCGCTTAAATCGCACTTTGCAATCGCTTGAGGTCAAACGTAAAAGAGTGGTGTCTGCGCTGAATCCTGGGTGTATGCGTTGCCTGTTTTCATTCGATCAGGAAACCCTGACGATGCCGCCTCATCCGTCGAAGCGATAGCCCGCTCCCCTTACACTGATGAGGAATCGCGGTGCGGTTGGCTCGTCCTCGATTTTCTTGCGCAGCGAAACCACGTGGTTGTCGATTACCCGATCGGTGACGGAGATACCGTGGCCCCACACCTCGTCTAGAAGACGCTCGCGCGTAAGCAGGCGGCCGCGGTTGCGGACAAACGCGGCCAGAAGTTTGAGCTCTGTTGCCGTGGTCTCGATGCTGTTCCCATTTCGCCGCAGTTCGAAGCGAGTCATATCCAATTCGCAGGTTCCAAAGCGATGCACATCGTCTCCACGGCTCGCCGCATCCCGCTCGGTACTTCCGGGAGCTGCACGCCGCAACAGCGCGCGTATGCGTGCTCGCAGTTCGCGCGGACTGAACGGCTTGGTAACGTAGTCGTCGGCGCCGACGTCCAGGCCCAATATCTTTTCAGCCTCGTGCGTCTTGGCCGTGAGCAGGATGATGGGGATCTTCAGCCCGCTATGCCGCAGTTGCCGGCAAATTTCGAAACCGTCTATATTCGGAAGCATTACGTCGAGCAGAATCAGATCGAAGGATTCACCAAGAGCGCGCGGAACCGCCAGTGCGCCGTCGCCGACAATAGCCACTTCGTAGCCTTCCGTCTCCAGGTCGGTCTCAAGGCTGAAAGCTACACCAGGTTCGTCTTCGATCACCAGAATCTTCGCCATGCCGTTCCTTCCTCAGCCCTCGGCCAACGGTAGCACAAGGGTAAATGTGGTGCCCACGCCAATTTCGCTTTGCAAACGAATCTCTCCGCCCATGGCCTCGGTTAACTGCTGAACCATCGCCAGGCCAATGCCCGTCCCCTTGATTCCCGCCTTCTTTGCCGCGTTTCCGCGTACGAACTTTTGGAAAATTGCCTGCTGTTCATCCGCCCCGATCCCCATTCCCTGGTCGCGTACAGATATCAGCACTCGATGATCTTCTACCGTTCCACTCACCCAGACCGTACGGCAAACCGGAGAGTATTTCATGGCATTGTCAAGAAGGTTGCGAAGGGCGCGGCGAAATGCCTCTTCATCCACATGGACCGGTGCCGTCCCTGCGTCAGCTACAAGGTCGGATTCAACACTGAAGCCGTTTGCTTCGACTTGTTGGATGAAATCGGCAACCGTAGCCAGAGATTTCTTGCGTTGAGTCATTTCAACGGGGGGGTGAAACCATGAGTTGCAACAACCGCCAAAATCCAGACGGAGCAAGGTCCACCCCTTCTCTGCACAAGGTTCTCGTGCTGGTCGCGCTCTGCGGCTTGATTCCAGCAATCGGCTGTTCCCTGAAGAAGATCGCGGTAAACAAGCTTGGAAATGCACTAGCCGAAAGCGGCTCGACATTCTCATCCGACAACGATCCTGAGCTTGTAGCAGCCGCTTTGCCATTCAGCTTGAAGCTGATGGAAAGCCTCCTCGCCGAAAGCCCGAAGCACCAGGGGCTGCTGCTCGCAACGTCCAGCGGCTTTACGCAGTTTGCCTATCTTGCTGTTCAGGAATCTGCGGATGAGGACGAAAACCGCGACATCGTCAATGCGACCGCGCTCAAGACCCGGGCACGGCTGCTCTATCTGCGTGCCCGGGATTACGGCTTGCGAGGATTGGACACGAGGCACAAAGACTTCGCCGCCGCTCTCCGGAACAATCCAAAGAGCGCAGTCATGGTTTGCACCAAGCGCGACGTCGGCTACCTCTACTGGACCGCCGCGGCATGGGGTTCGGCGATCTCAGTTTCAAAGGAGCTCCCGGACCTGGTTGCCGATCAGTCCATCGTAGAAGCGCTCATCGACCGCGCAGCGGCTCTCGACCCTGACTTCAACGACGGCGCAATCCAGCAGTTTCTCATTACTTACGAGCCGGCCCGGCCTGGCGGCGGAAAAGACTACGAAGCCCGCGCCCTGCCGCACTTCAACCGCGCGGTGGAGATAGCGCACGGGCAACTTGCTGGGCCTTATGTTTCCTATGCCGAGTCGATATCCATCGCCAGCCAGAATCGTCCGCAGTTCGAAGCCATGTTGCATCATGCACTGGCCGTGGATCCTGACGCAAAGCCGGAGTGGCGTCTCGCAAACCTTGTGGCCCAGCGGCGTGCACGATGGCTGCTCGCGCGTGAAGAAGACCTGTTTGTCGATCCTGTCGATCCACCGGCCGCCCAGGAATCCGCACAGGCTCCAGCTAACCAGTGAAGATTACTCAGGAGGTTGTCATGCTTTTCCGCATACTCGCAGCTTGCTTTGCCCTTTCCGCGTTGGCGGCGCAGACCGGAATCGCAGCCGCCGAACAGCCGCGCATCCGTCTGGCCACGCTTGCTCCGAAGGGCACGTCTATTGATCGCCTTCTCAAGACCATGGGCGAACAGTGGGCCAAGGCGCCTGAAGGAGGGGCAAATCTGGTCATCTATGCCGACGGCACAATGGGCAGTGAGCAGCAGGTGGTCCAACGCATGCGTGTCGGTCAGCTTCAAGGGGGGCTGCTCACTTCCGATGGCCTGGCAATGATCGATCCATCCGTCAAGGCTTTGCAGGAGATCCCTTTGATGTATCGCTCTTCTGCTGAAGCCACCTACGTGCGCAACCACCTGGTGGCGGGCATCGAGAAGCGCATGGAGGACCGCGGATTTGTCATGGTTTCATGGAGCACCATCGGCTTTGCAAGGTTCTTCTCCAAGCAGCCTGCGCTCCATCCCGAGGATTTTCTTCGGATGAAAGTGTCCGTGGGCGCGGACGACAACCAGGAGATCCAGATACTCAACTCAATCGGCGGCCACCCTGTGGGACTGGACTGGACGAACGCGCTGACGGCACTGCAAACCGGCATGGTAGACAGCGTAACCACGCTCCCCGTTCATGCACTCGGCGCACAGTTCAATACCGCCTTGTCGCACATGCTTGACCTGAAGTGGGTACCGATCACCGGCGGAATTGTAGTCACCAGGAAGAGTTGGGATGCATTGCCAGCGTCGACGCGCACGGCAATGAAGCAGGCGGCGGAGGCCGCCGGAGCTGGAATGGAGTCGACAGGCCTTGCGGAAGATGCCGAAGCAGTTGCAGCGATGCAAAAGCGCGGTCTCCAGGTCCACCCGATAACTCCCCAGATGCAACAGGAATGGGACAAGTTCGCCAGAGAAGTTTTGTGGCCGAGGATGCGCGGAACGATCCTGCCCTCCGACTCCTTTGATGAGGTGCAGCGGCTGACCACTGAGTACCGCAATCAATCAGGAGGCGGGAAATGACTTCAGCGGTCGCTGCCGTGGAGACTCCCTCATTCCCCGATCGAATTCAACGTCCCGGGCTTGGTCAAGGAATTACACCATTGCTGGAAGGCAGCGGGATGGCGCTCGCCATGGCGGGCCTGGTTGTTCTGCCATTGATCGGCATTGCGCTCAGGCCGCTCATCCACTCCGGACTGGATGGAGGAGACGCCATCATCCAGCACCTGGTGCTGATCGTCGGCATGTTGGGCGCCGCCATGGCCGCTCGCGAGGGCCGGTTAATCGCCCTCTCGAATCTTGAGGAGACACTCCTTCACGGGCGCTTGCGAGCGGCCTCTCGCGTGTTTACTGCCGCGGCCTCCTCCGCGATAAGCGCGCTGCTGGGTGTTGCGGGGCTTCAATTCGTATTGTCGGAGCGGGAGTTTCCGACCATCCTGGCGTACGGAGTACCGACGTGGTGGGTCGAGCTCGCTCTTCCGCTGGGATTCTTCATCGTGGCCCTGCGACTCGCATGGCGCTCCTCCATCTATTCGAATACGCGGTTGCTCACAATCTTGATCGCAGGCGCGATTGTCGCTTCATTTATTTGGTCGCCGGTTCCTCATGCGCAAATGGTCTGGATAGCCGTGGCCTTGTTGGTGATTGTTACCGCCCTTGGAATCCCCGCCTTCACCACTCTTGGAGGGTTGGCGCTGATCCTCTTCTGGGCCATCGACCAGCTCATCGCATCCATCCCAATAGGACATTATTCGCTGGTCACCAACCCCACCTTGCCCACCATGCCGCTGTTCACGCTGGCGGGCTTTGTGGTGGCCGAAGGCAAGGCTCCCCAGCGGCTCATCGAGGTGTTTCGTGCGCTCTTCGGCCGGCTTGTCGGCGGCCCAGCCATTGTCACCGTAGTGGTTTGCACATTCTTCACTTCGTTCACCGGCGCATCCGGAGTAACCATCCTCGCGCTCGGCGGCTTGTTGATGCCCATGCTTCTCGCCAACGGCATGAAGGAAAAGGACTCCCTCGGCTTGATTACCGGATCGGGCTCACTCGGCCTGCTCTTGCCTCCATGCCTGCCCCTCATTCTCTACGCCATCGTGGCCAAAGTGCCCATGCAACAGATGTTTCTCGCCGGCTTGCTCCCAACGGCCGTCATGATGGCCGCGATTGCCAGCTGGGGCGTATGGCGCTCTCGCGGCAGCGCACATCCGTCCGAGCCGTTCCAGGCGCAAAGGCTTGCCAAGGCGGTCTGGATTGCAAAATGGGAGCTCATGCTCCCCCTCGTGGCTATCGGCGCGCTCTTCTCCGGCTGGGCCACGCCTGTTGAAGCCGCTGCCGTTACTGCCCTCTATGCCATCGTCGTTGAAGCTTTCATTCATCGCGAATTGCATATCTTCCGCGATCTGCCGCGTGCCATGGCTGGCTGTGGCCTGGTTATCGGCGGAGTTCTGCTCATTCTTGGCGTCGCGCTCGGTTTCACAAACTACCTCGTCGATGCCGAGGTCCCCGCCCGCGCCGTTGAATGGACCACCCACGCCATCCATTCCCGCATTGTCTTTCTGCTCGCCCTCAACGCCTTCCTGCTGCTGGTCGGCTGCCTCATGGACATCTTCTCGGCAATCGTCATTCAGGTTCCCCTGTTGCTTCCGCTCGCTCTGGCCTTCGGCGTCAGTCCTATCCATCTAGGCATCATCTTTCTCGCCAACCTGGAAGTGGGTTACCTCACGCCTCCCCTCGGCCTCAATCTGCTTCTTTCTTCCTATCGGTTCGGCAAGCCCATTCCGGAGGTACTACGATCCGTTTTGCCTATTGTCGCCGTCATGTCAATCGGCGTTCTGCTCATTACCTATCTCCCTGCCCTGACCACAGCATTACCCCAATGGCTGAGCGCACAACCGACGGCTCCATGAGCATCCGCTTAACAATAGCTCTGAGTGAATTCCGGGAAGAGTCGGTCAGAAATGGCCACTTGGACGCGTCTATTGCGACGCCCTCCGATAAATCTCCCGAGTTTCGAGTAAGGGCTGTCACGGACTACCAAGGATAGGAAATCGTGGACACCTGTCGATACGTCCGCTTGTTGTTCTTGGAGGGAGGAATTCACCGCTAAAAGATCGTCTACATTCAACTTCGCAATCGGGGGTGAAACGTCTGTAAGTTATCGATTTGAATGGTCGTGGAGAGAGGATTTCAACCTCCGATCCCCTGATCCCGAACTGGAATGGTCACCAATCTAGGTGCTTTATCTGGCATCGCTTAGAGGCCACAAGGACCATACTTTCTTCCACAAGATCGTACCGAGGCTGTACCCAGTCACTGAGTTTGCAGGAAAGTTAGATCAGACGTGAACAAGGCCGCGTTGGATCGCGGTAACCACAGCTTGCGTCCGGTCGTTGACGTTAAGGCGCATAAGAATGACGCTGACGTGGCATTTCACCGTTGCCTCTGTGATGCCAAGTTCGGTGGCGATCTCCTTGTTGCTCTTGCCGCCGGCAATAAGTATGAGGACTTCGCGCTCGCGCGCGCTGAGCTCAGAGTTGGGCAGACGAGACGAGAGCGCCTGCGTGACTGGCGGAGGCAGGAACCGGCCCCCGGCCTGAACGCGGCGCAGTGCGCTCACGAGTGCTTCGTGAGGCATGCCCTTGATGATGTAGCTTCGTGCCCCGGCCTGCAGTGCCTGGTGGATGTCTTCATCGCCCTCATAGGTGGTGAGCACAACAAACTTGGCGCCTCGATGGCGGGAGACCAGCGTCCTGATTGCTTCCACTCCGCTGATCCCGGGAAGGCGCAGATCCATGAGAGTGATGTCAGGGAGATACTTCTCAAAGAGCTCGATCGCCTCTTCGCCACTGCCGGCCTGGGCAACCGCGGTCATATCAGGCGTGGCCTCGATGATGGCAGATATGCCAATGCGCATGATCGGATGATCGTCAACGACAAGGACTCGAATTTTTGCGGCATGCTTCACTTCGTCTTGCTTGTCCATTTCTTTTCTCCGTGGTCTGTATGTGACCTTGCCCCCCAACGCCAACTGAGTTACGGCGGGGAATGGTTAAAGACGGAGATCACCGGGAGGACGTTGCCCTCTTTGTCAAAGAAGCTCCGCTTGCGCAGGTCGCCCTGCGCGGCCGGTTCCCACCAGAATACGCCTTGGCCAAGACCGTTCGGAATGGCGCGGACTGCGGCATCGACCGCGGCGAGAAAATCTCTCTGACCTTCAGGGGTTTCGGGAAAGTCGGATTGGCGCCCCGCCATCTCGCCGGGCATCCAATTGAACGCGGCCTCAGCGACAATGATCGGACGGTTGTATCGAAGCGCCAGATTTCGCAGATTCAAGCGCAGCGTGGAGATTGATCCATGCCACATCGGATAGTAAGAGAGGCCTATTACGTCGAATGAGATTTGCCTGGACTTCAATTGATCGAAGAAGGAGACCGCTGTGGCGTAGTCGCCGCTGCGATCAATATGGATCATGATGCGGGGCATATGTCGGCGGCCACTGCCGGCTTTCACGCCGTTGATTCCGGCCTTGACTAGATCAGCGAAGTTCTCCCAGTTGGCGGGGAGCTTTCCGTCAGGCCAAAGCATCCCGTTGGTGATCTCATTCCCAACCTGGACCATCTCAGGTGGCACGTCCGCGCGGCGAAACGCGGTGAGGACGCTGCGGGAATAGACGAAGACCTGATGGGTGAGCTGGCGGTGATTGAGGCCGCTCCACGCTGCGGGAATGGACTGCTTGCCGGGATCCGCCCAGCTGTCGGAGTAGTGAAGATCGAGAAACAAGTGGAAACCCATCTTCCGCGCACGCTTGGCAAGAGCCAGGGTGTAGTTCAGATCGTTGGGCAGGTGATCGGGAGATACTGAAGGGTCGTGAAATAAACGCAGGCGAATCCAGTTGTAGCGGTGCCCGCGCAAAATGGCCAGCACATCCCGGGGCTTGCCGTCCTCCTTGAAGACCGCGCCATCGTGTTCGCATTGCGCGAGAAATGAGACATCTGCGCCAATCGCGTAGGCCTGCGCGGAAGCGGCCCGAGAGCCGGCGGCGGCCAGCAGAACTATCAAAGCTGAGTTGAGAATAGGGCGCATTTTATCCAAAAAGCGTAGACGGTTGAACGGAGTTTCCTGCTGCATATTTGTACTTTGAACCCCAAGACACGGATCAGCAAAAGGCCCGGGCGGACAATCGCGAATGTCACCGGCTTTCAGTTTCAATTACAAGTTCGTATTCAGGAACGAGCCGGATCGAGTCCAACTTGTCAACCTGACCTGTGGCTGAAAACTCGGCCGGGCTGGAGAGCTCCATGTATATCGGCGCGTCTTTGCGAAGCGGGAGGATGTGCAATTCGAAATTGCCCGCGCCCTGGGAATCGAGGAATCTGCGCAGTCCGATGGACCACGTCTGGCCGTTGAAGAAATCGTCCGCCAGAAGCCGATGATTTGAGTAAAGTCTTGCGACGTCACCCTGGTACCTGACTTCGAGAAACAACTCGCTCAGATGCGACATGTTCGCTGGAGGGACTGTGATCGCCCACTTGGCAGCCTCGGGCAACTCCGTCTCGGGAGGAGATTGTGCAACACCATGCTTGCGCCACGAGAAAACGGGTCCGAACTTCACTGGAGGAACGTCAGTGGCGGCCTGAAGGAGCCGCTGTTCGAAGCTGGCAGGGCTCTTTTCCGTCGTAGCTTTGAATGAAGCAATCTGGGCCGAGTTGGCCGACTGCGAGAGGGGCAGGCTGGCCTGCAAGGGAGCGAGCGGAGGGGGTGCGACATCAAACGCAAACTGCGGAAGGTCGCGCGAGCGAAGCCAGATGCGGCCCGGTTGGGCATCTGCATCGGCGAAGAAATCCTGCGCGGTAAACAGCAGATGATCGGTGCCGGCAATGCGAATCTTCCACGCATTTTCTGCTTCTTCCTGCGTCAGGAGAACAATGCGAAGCTGCTTGCCTTTGCTTGAGACAAGGTCTATCCATGAACTCTTCCCGGGATTCATTCCTCGCACGTAGGTCGTGCCCACATCGGTGACGGTTTCACCACTTGAGCTCTGTACTTTTCCGATGCCTGCAGCGTCAAAGGCAAATTCCGCGGGAATTCCACTGGCCTGCACAAAGTAGATCGTACCGCCGGGACCGCAAGCGAGACGCGTGAACAGTTGCGCACTGGCGTAGCGAAGGTTGATGCCGTTGAGGTTGAGGTTGAAGGGCCAGATAAAGTACGCGCCGGTTGGAAGGTTAATCGGATGCGATGGCACGTGCAGGGTGCCGGCAGGAGTTCGAATCTCAAACTGAACCGCCCCTCGCAAAGGCATCGAGTAACCGCGCACGTAGTTGTTCGCGAAAAGGAAGCCCGAGTCTCCGCGGGAACGGACGGAGGCGCGCGTCACGGTCAAGTCTGCCGGATTTTTCGGTGACAACTCCGGGGCGTGCACTTGCATCGGCGCAAGTTCCGCTCCAAAGTCGTTGAGAAAATACTGAAAGACCTTGAGCTTGCGGAATGATTGGCGCTCCTGGCCGAACTCCCCAAGAGGGGCTTGAAAGTCGTAGGACTTGATCGGCACATCGTTGGGATAGTCAGTCGCCTGCGATTCCTGAAGAGTGGAAAGCCGTCCGTCGGGGTTTTCCCCTCCCTGGAACATATAGGTTCCATAGAGGTTCACCCCCGAGCCTGTAAGCACTGGGAACATGGCCGCAATGTCATCGGGTTGAATCACCGGACGGCGGTGGTAAGTGTCTTCGTTGCCGCCGCCAATCTCCGCGGACAGATAGGGTAAAGCACTCGTCATTGGGTGCGGCTCGTGGACCGTTCCAGAGTTGCCGGCCGCTCCCATATTGGCTGTTACGCGGTCAAGGAACCGGAAAGCGTAGACCTCCTGCGGCGGAAGTTCGGTCTTCGAACCGTCCCAGGGCGCCGAGGGATATCCGCCGAACACAGGGAGTACTGCCCCGCGCGGTACGACCGCGTTGTCCCATCCAGTGACAAAGTAGAGCGGGACGTCGAGCCCATTTTTCAGAGCGAGCTCTTTGAGCTTGAGGATGTGTTCTTCCCCAGCGCCAGGTCCACGCTGCGAGTACTCATTCTCGAGTTGAATGGCGATGACCGGACCGCCGTCTTTCCAAAGCTGACCCTTGAGCTGCTTGCTAACTTCCTGGTACCAATGGTCGACCGAGGCAAGGTAGGCCGGATCGTTCACGCGGGTTGGCCCCTGCGCCAGCACCCAGTCAGGCAGTCCGCCATTGCGCACCTCTCCGTGGTCCCATGGGCCGATGCGAGCCACCAGCAGCATCCCATGTCTGGAGCACAGCCCAGCGAACGCATGCAGATCGAGCTGACCCGACCAGTCAGTTTGGCCCTTTACCTCCTCGTGATGGATCCAGATGACGTAGGCCGCGACGATGTTCACGCCGGAGGCCTTCATCTTGAGGATCTCTTCTTCCCACTGCGCGCGAGGATAACGCGAGAAGTGGAACTCTCCCATTACGGGCAGCCAGGGCGATCCGTCTAGCGTGAGATAGCGGCTGTTGAGGCCAATTACGCTACCGGATGGGGACTTTGCGGTGCCCGGATCATAGTCTGCCGGCGGCGGCTCTATGAAAGGAGCGCTGGCATCGATGCGAATTGAGTTCAAGTCCTGCGCATTGGCTCGCATCTCGGGGAGCGAAGCGGTGAACACAAGCAAGAGCAAGGCAATTGTTGATGGAATGCCGAAGCAGGTCGAGCAGCAATTGTGAGATGAATAAGGACGAATCATTGAGAATGGCTCCGAATCTGCGGATCGTTCGGCGAATCCACTTCCTGCGCCAACACGAGAGAGAAAGACAACTTTAGTCCTTTGTTCCATGAACTCGAATCCGCCTAAAGTCGGAACGATGCAAGAATCCCAGGATGCTCAGCGAAACCTTTGCGTGATGCACGGTATACTGGGCGCCGCCATGAAAACATGCCGTCGAATTGCCGTATGCGTGCTGGCATGGTTTGCTGCGTGCACATACGCATCAGCCGATGGGCTTTCAGGTTATACGGAGCGCTTCTGGCAGGCCCCCGACGGACTGCCAGAGCAGACGGTTCAGGCCTTCGCGCAGACTGCGGATGGGTTCTTGTGGATTGGCACAACCGGCGGCCTCTTGCGCTTCGATGGCGCACACTTCACAGTCTTCGATCGGCAGAACACTCCGGCCTTGCGCGAGAACAGTGTTTTTTGCCTCCTGGTGGCGAAGGACGGAACCCTTTGGGCTGGAACGGAGGGCGGAGGAGTCGTCAGCTACGCCCATGAGCAGTTTCGCTCCTGGCCAGGAGTTGGAGGACAGACTTCGGACTTCGTCCGCGTGATCAAGCAGGATAACGACGGCACCATCTGGGCGGGCACCGATGGAGGATTGCTTCGCATGGCGGGCGATCATTTCTCCCGCATTGATGACACGACACCGATTCCCGCAATGAACGTGCACTCCATTTACAGGGACTCGACCGGCCGACTCTGGGCCGGAGGTTCCCGCCTCATTGTCACCGATGGCAAAACGTCGAAGGATTATCCCCTGGGCTCGGAATCGAGCCAGAACCAGGTGAAATCGATTTTGCAAACCAGCGACGGGACTCTCTGGGTCGGCACTGTTTCGGGGCTGAATAGAATGCTTCCGGGACAGGACCGATTCGAGCGAGTTCCAGGAATTCGCAGCACTGTACGAGTTCTTCGGCAAACACGGGATGGAGTGCTCTGGGTAGGCACCATTGGGCAGGGAGTCTTCACTTTATACGGCGGGAAATTGGTACAGATTACCGCACCCTCTGCAATGCCCAGCAATACGGTGCTGAATTTATTTGAAGATAGGGAGGGGAACTTCTGGATTGGGACGCAGACGGGTATGGCCCGGCTGACGCGATCGAAGGTGAACATCGTTCCTCTGCCACAGGCCAACGATTCCGATTTTGAGACCATCTACCGCGACAACGATGGAAGCTTCTGGATTGGCTCGACTCTCTTGTTCCAGATGCGCAATGGCGCTCTGTCTGAGCGTGTATTGCCGGGCACGCACGGCATTCATGTCCGCAACATCTATCGCGATCGCTCTGGGGCGCTGTGGGCGGGCACGGATGGTGATGGAGTGTTCCGCTTCATTGGTTCGAAGGCCACCCGCTGGACCACTCGAGACGGGCTTTCCAACAACTTTATCCGGTCGATGACGCAGGACCGGGACAAGAGCATGTGGGTGGCTACCGATAATGGCCTGAACCACCTGATTGACGATCACGGACATATGCGGATTGTCAGCTACGAGATGCGGCAAGGGCTCGCGTACAACAGCACTCGATGCCTGCTTGAAGACAAGCGAGGCGATCTTTGGATTGGCACAGACCGCGGCGTCAGCCACATGCACAACGGGGTATTTGTTCAGGACTCGGCAACCGCGGCGATGGCGCAGATGAAGGTATGGGCGATTCACGAAGACGCTGATGGAGGTCTCTGGTTTGGAACGCGGAATAATGGCCTGTTCCGGTTCCGGTCGGGCGCGCTTGCTCAATTTACTGCTGCGGACGGGCTGGCGAGCAACGCCATTTACGGCATTCTCGAGGACAGCGGCAGTCACCTGTGGATGAGCGGCCCCAACGGCATCTCGATGGTGAACCGGCCGGAGCTCGACGCACAGGCGGGGGCCAAGACGCGACAAGTTGCACCGACGTTTTACTCGATAACAGAGATGGCCGCGAACACTGAGATTTATGGTGGCACCGAGTCATCTGGCTGCATCACCGCAGCGGGGGATGTGTGGTTTCCCAGCAACAGGGGCCCAATCCACATTCTCCCGTTTCAGCAGTCTTCGCTTCTGGCGCCCCCGCTGCAGATCGAACGGATCCTGGCGGATGGGCAACCTGTTTCAATGACCGGGCCCATCGTCTTGCAGCCCTCCAATACTCGCCTGCAATTTACGTTTGAGCCGATTCAATTGCGTTCTCAGGACGGTCTGCGCTTCCGCTACATGCTCGCCGGATTCGATAAGGAGTTTGGACCGGCCACTGCATCAAAAACTGCCGACTACACGAATCTGCCGCCGGGAACCTACACTTTCCGCGTCCGGACATTTGAGGTGAGCAATCCCGGCGTTGTTACGGAAGCTTCGGTCGAGATTGTGCAGCGCCCATTCTTTTACCGGACATGGTGGTTCAGTTCGGCTTGCCTTGTCCTGGTGACGCTGTTGATCTATGCGATCTATCAATATCGAGTCCGGCAGGTCAGGGCTCGTTTCGAAGCGGTGCTTGAAGAGCGCAGCCGGCTCGCTCGTGAAATGCACGACACTGTCATTCAAGGGTGCACGGGCGTTTCGGCATTGCTTGAGGCTGTGTCCATGGAGGTGGAGAGCCAGCGCGATGAAACCGGACTGCTCGACGTTGCTCGACATCAGCTGCGTACTACGATTGCGGAAACTCGCGAGGCGGTGTGGAATCTTCGCCACGAGGACGCAGGACCGGGCAAGCTGGCAGAGAAGATCGCAGCGATGGCATCGCAGGTTGGCGCTGAATTCCATCTTCCGGTCAATTGCTCGACCATCGGCTTGCCTTTTGTAGTCAGCCCTCCTATGGCGCACGATCTGCTCATGATTGCTCGCGAAGCCGTGTGCAATGCGGCTCTCCATGGGCATCCCTCGCAGATCGGCATCGGCATGGAATACACAGGCCGTGAGCTGGTATTAACCGTCTTCGATGACGGCTGTGGTTTTGACCACCGTCGAGCAGAGTCGCAGAGCGACCATCATTTTGGACTCAAAGGAATGCGCGAGAGGGCCAACCGCTGGGGAGGGAAGTTCAAGATCACAAGCACGCCTGGCGGTGGCTCACAAGTAGAAGCACGTTTGATGCGCCGGGCCTGATGAGGACTTCGTGCCGGTCTCTGCTTTTCGCGGCTCGAATCGAAAGCAAACCCCTCCCGCAATACAGATCAAGGAATGATTGGAGTGATTTGCACGCTCCTGCGCGCCTGAAGAGCAGCATCCCCTTGCGTTTCCCGAAAAGGCTTCTGCTCCGCATATAAGGCCAGGCGCGACCGGATGGCAGAGGCGAGCGCTTTTTCGTTCCGCTGATTCGCGAGATCCAGGGCGTGCTTGGCATCTTCCCATGCGCGCGCGTAATTGCCTTGCTCGGCGAAAGCCGCGGCGAGAACGTCCACTGAGTTTGGATCGTCTGCATTGCTCTGAGCATTTGCCTCTTCAGCAAGCTGCTCGGCTTCCGCTCCATTCCGAACCCTTCCGTCCGGCGCGGTCGCCAGCAGCCACGCAGTCCCCAACATCGCACTCCTGCGGCTGGGTTCGATCTCCAGCGCTCTCCGCCAATGCGCAAGAGCGTCCGGCCAGTTGCCCATTGCTTCAAGTGCGTCTGCAAGCGCCTCCTCGGCAGGGGCAAATCGCGATTTAATTGCAATAGCCGTCTGAATCTCGAACACGGCCTCTTGTGCGCGGCCCTGTTCGAGGAGGAACTTGCCGAGAACGAAATGGTTTTCGAGTAAGCGAGGATTGAGGCGCACCGAATAGCGTAGATGCTCAAAGGCCTGCGCGGTTTCTCCTTCGACATACAGTGAGATTCCCAACCCGTTTTGCACTTTCGCATTCTCGGGTCCGATGGTTGCGGCTTTTTTCCAAACGACGAGAGCTTCGCGATTCTTGCCCTGCTCTTCAAGATGCTTGGCCTGGTCGATCAGCTTGTACGTCTCAACGGCCGGAACCTCGATATCCTCGATGCCATCGCCGGCTGTGTTGACGAACTCGGGAAGGTTTACCGCTCGATTTGCCGCGGTGGCTCCGTCAATCAAGATGGCTGGGCTGGAGTTGCCATCTTCATCGAGGTGGGTCAGATACATCTGCGTGTAGGGCGACCGCGCTTTCGATGAGAAGACCAGCCAACGCCCATTCGGAGAAAAGCTGTGCCACGAGTTCATCAGAGACGTATTCGCTCGCAGACGCCTGGCTTCTCCTCCGGCAAGCGCAACGATGTAGAGCTGACTATCGGGCCGCATGAGTTGGCCGTTGCGGCATTGCACGAATACCACCCATTTGCCATCGGGCGAGACTTTGGGAAAGTTATTGCTCATCCCGTTCTGCGACGCTCCCGCAATCGGTTCCGCCGTTCCCCCGCGCCCGTTGTTGAACGGAATCCGGTAGAGGTCGTACTGAATCTGCGTTTCATTTGGATCGTTGGCATGCAGTGCCGGCCGTTGCCCAGGCCGATAGGGATCGCGTGCCTCAGCGCGCGCAAAGACGATCGTCTTCCCATCTGGAGACCAAACGCCGTCCGTCTGCACGTAACGCGGATCGTCGGCTCCCGGCAGCGGCTCGCGCTTCCCCGTTGTCCGGTCGTACCACTCCAGAATTCCGCGCGTAGGAAAGAAGACCTGCAGAAACCGATAGTCCTTAAAGTTTGTGATGTAGTAGGTGCGGGGCACATCGAGCGAGGGTGGGGCAAACGTACTGACAACGTAGCGCCCGTCGGGTGAGACCTGCGACATAAACCCCACGCGCGTCGTGCCTGGCTCGCCATCTTTGTTCCACTGGATGACGTCCTTGTTCTGAATGGAGATGCGACGCTGAACCGGGACAAGAGCGTACAGGCCCTTGTCATTCGCGGGTCCGTCCAAATCGATTCCCATGGTCTTGCCTTCGCGGGAGAACGAGTGGCAGTTGGCGCAGGTGGGCATGCCAGTTAATACGGTGCGGCTTTCGGGTTGACTGATATCACGCATGCGCCAGCGGATGAGATGAATCGCGGTTGGCGAGAGCGGCTGGACAGTTCCGTTCGCACCTTCACTGGGCATGAGCGGAACATCGCGATAGAAGATCGGCGCACCGACCGGGTCGGTTGAGGTTGTGAGTGAGACCTTTGCGACGGAGACCGCGGCCTGGTCGCGAAAGCCGGTAATCGTCACCATTGCTGGCTTGGCTGCTGAGTGCGACTGCATGGTCATCCAGGTCTCCGCATCGGGAGTCCAGGTCCAGGATGCAGCCTGCTGCGGAGTGAGTTGCGGCAGCTCGTTGGTGGTGCTGACCGCATCGGGATCGATCGCGCCGATGCGCATCTTCTCGCCCTTTGCCTGGACGTGAATCGAAGCAGTCCGATCTGCGAAGGCTACATCGATGGTCCAGGTTGAAGCAGGGCCATCGCGCCAAAGGAATGTGGGCGGCGTGATACCAGGAGGGAAGATGGAGCCGTCCTCTGGGTAGTCAATGGAGATCGGCCATAGGGCGCTCTTCGATTGCAAAAGAGAGTTGGGGGATGAGCCGGTTTGGGCCTGACCGCGAACCCCGCGGACGGGAAGGAAGGAAAGAAAGGCCAGAACCGCGGCAAGCATGAGAAAGGCAACGGGGAAAAGGCGCCTCGATCCACACGAAGATCGGGAACCGCGACCGAGCATTCATTCCTCCACAAGAGCCACGCTCGAGCTGTGACCAATCTTCACTTTACTTGTTGCGGCAAACTTGCGGCGTGCCCTGGCGTGCCGGTCGCTTGCAGCAAGGGCCAAAAAAGAAGAAGGCCTGGGCGGCGATTACTTCGCTGCCCAGGCCCGATTGGAACAAGGTTAGAAGGTTAGTTTCAGAGCTGCCTGACCTACACGAGTGGTGTTGGAGGTGCCACCGAATCCACCGTTGCCTCCGTTGATTTGAGAAGGACCACCACCCGAATCGCCGGGTTGGGCATATGGATTCGCCATGATCGGATGGTTCGTTGCGTTGAAGAACTCGAAACGGAATTGCAGGCGGTACCGTTCCAGAATCGACCAGTTCTTCATCAACGCAGCGTCTACGTTGAACCCAGGAGGACCTTGCATCAGGTTGCGTCCGCTGTCGCCGAAGGTTCCGTCGTGACGGGTGGTAAAAGCAGCAGGGTTGAAGTATTGCTCCGTCCAGTGCGAGCGACCGCCCTGACGAACCTTGAGGGCCACTCCCTGAACACGGTCAGCTCGATCACTCGCGCAGTCCTGGAGGCATCCACTGCCTTTGTTCAGCTCGCCATAGGCAGCGTTGTCGTTGCCCGGGTTGACACTGAACGGCGTGCCCGACTGCCAGGTGATGATGGGACTGATTTCCCAGCCTCCGAGCACTTCACGTACCAGCAGGCTCTGCCCTTTCAGCGCCGGACTGTTGTAAATGAGGCTGCTGACCCAGGTGAAGGGAAGATTCGCATTGGAGATGCCGTGGCTCCAATGCAGGTTGCGGGGGTTATTCATCTCGTCGCCGTTCGAGAGGTTGGCCACGCTGGCCACGTCCATTGACTTCTCCCAGGTAAAGCTGGTTTGCCCCTGGATGCCGTGAGATAGATGCCTCTGGACGGTGGCCTGCAATGAGTTGTAATTTGCTGTGGCTCCGCTGTCGTATTCCAGAATGCTGGTGAAATTGGAGTATGGGGTGACGGGCCCTTTCAGGGTGCCATTCGTGAGGTTCGTTGAGGTTGGAAGCGCGCAGATCGGGTTGTTGTAGTAGGTGCAGTAGCTGTAGCTGGCGATGTTGTCGTCTTGCACGTAGCTCTGGTGATACGACTCGCTGCCAACATAGGCCACGCGAACTGCTGTAACGCTGTCGATCTGTTGCTCCACTGAAACGTTCCAGGCTTGGGTCATGGGCGCCTTGAAGTTCCGACTGAAGGAGGCCCCCAGGCTGACCGGAAGTGCAACCGGAGAGTTGAGCGGCGGCTTGTAAGTCGGGTTGGCCCAGGGGATCTGGCCCGGTCCGGTGCCGAACGGGTCACCATTTGGCGTGCCGAACGACGAAGTGGCCCATGGATTGTGGAAGTTTTCGTAACCCGTAATCGTCTGGCCGGAGTTCGGGACGCATGTAGCGCCACTATTGCAAATAGGCGTATTGGACGGTGCGGTGGGGGCAAATGTTGGAGCAAACGGCGCCAGATCGACCACGTGGTTGTAATTGGCGTAGGCCACCGGAGCGCTGAACATTCCGAACGCGGCGTGGAAGGAGGTGCGCGGCAAGTTCTTGGGCTGATAGGCTATGCCGATGCGGGGCTCAAAGAACTTGCTGTCGCCGGGGCGAAGACCGGCAGTCATATTGGGGTCGCCGGGGTAAATCAGTCCGGTTGGCGCGCCGGGGTAAATCAAGCTCTGTTGACCCGCAACAAAGGCCGCCCCACGGCCGCCGACAGACGCTGGAGGTAGATCCGGATCCCAGCGCATGCCGAGGGTCAGGGTCAGACCCGGCTTGATGCGATATTCGTCGTTGACGTACGGGTCAATCATCCATCCCTGGATGTCTGCCAGTTCGCCGGCTCCCTGCTCGAAGCTGCTCATATAACCAAGCAGCCAGTCGGCCTCGTTGTTGCCCGTGTAGCCGCCACCGAAGCTGACAATTGCGTCGGCCGGATAGTTGGATGCGTCTTCGACCGCACGCTGATGAATGAGATCGATGCCGGCCGAGATGGTGTGACGATGAACTGTCTTGATGAGCGTGTCAGAGAAGCCAATCGTGCCACGGACTTCATCCGACGGCTCGGTCCAGCCGCCGTTTGCGCCGCCAAAGCCAGCGCCTTCCATATAGCAGACCGGCTCAATGATTGCGATGTAGCGTGACCAGCACATGGGTTTGCCGCTCTTGTCGAGTACGGGCGTGCCATTGTGCGAGCTCTGCTGGGTCCAGAACGCTGTGAAAGTGTTGACGGTGCTCGCATTCACTGTCCAGTTGTGCTGGGCAATCTCGTTGAAATACCACATCTGCTCGCCGAAGGTCTGGTTCCAGGTGTTCAGGTTCAAAACAGAAAGAACGTTGCCAGGCGTGTCGCCTGCGGGCTGAACGAACTTGTCGACGAACGAGCGCAGTGTGAGCCGCTGGGTCTTGGTCAGATCGTAGTCGACCTTGGCCGTGTATTCGTTGAAGGTCGAGTTCTTAAGAGCCGCTGACGCGTAAAGCATACCGCCAGCCAGATTCTGGGCCGCGGAGGTCGGAGCCGCAGTTCCCGAAGCTGGAGCGGCGTGCCCCGGCAGCCCGTCGTTGGTTACCTGCACAGCTACTGGATCAAGCGCAGCGGAGCCGCCGATGAGTTGATTGGGAATCCCGTTGATGGTCGTGAACGGGCCATTCAGCCAGCCGCAGTTGGTTGACTGCACTGCTCCTGCGCCAAAACCCGAACCGCAGTTTGAGTTATGGGCCTGAGCGTACGTTATAAGACCACTGAAGTCCCCGTTCAACATCTGCTGCGTGGGTGTTGTGGTCGAGTTGGTAGAGGTTCCCGGGCCGCCGACAACGCCGGTTCCCTGGTAGTTGAAGAAGAAGAACAGCTTGTCCTTGAGGGCCGGGCCGCCAACAAATCCGCCATACTGGTTACGCCGGTACGTGTCCTGTTGGTGGTTGCTCCAGTTCGGTGCATCGAAATCGCCGTTCCTCATGAACTCAAAAAGACCGCCATGCCACTCGTTCGTGCCGCTCTTGGTAGCCATGGAAACCACGCCGCCCGATGAAAAACCATACGCGGCGCTGAAGTTGCTGGAGATGAGACGGAACTCCTGGGTAGCGTCGGAGTTGGGCGTGGGCGAATTTGAGCCCAGGTAAGTATCCATGTTGGTCACGCCGTCGAGCATGTAGAACGTGCTGCCGACGCGGCCACCATTCGATGAGGTAACGGCCTCATTTGGGAATGAGAACCCGCTCTGCTGCCAGGCAATACCGGCTTTGTTGCCATCGACGATGCCGGGCGAAAGCAACGCAAGGCTGGATGGATCGCGGCCGTTCAACGGCAATTCGCTTACCGAGTCTTGATTGATCGTCATGCCCAGTTCGGCCGTCGTGGTGTCGATCAATTCAGCATCAGCCGTGACGTTTACTGTTGCGCCTGCGCTTGCCAGTTTCAACTGCACGTTCTGCGTGGCATACAGGTTGGCGTTGATGACAATGCCCTTCTGAATATATTCAGCAAAGCCCTGCCCCGCGATGGTCAGCGAGTAGTGCCCGGGAGGCACCAACTTGAACAGGTACACGCCCACGCTATCCGTCTTGATGGCTTGCGAGTTGTTGGTGTCGACATCGGTCAGGGTGACGGTCGCCCCTGCAGTGGCCGCACCAGCGGGATCCGTAACCTGGCCCGTCAAGCTCCCGGTTGTGCCCTGTCCTTGGACAAACACAACTGAAGCAACGAGGCCGACGACGAGAACGAGCAGGAATGCTCGTAAGCGCTTAGCGTTGATCAACTGCATACTACCTCCCGAAGTGATCGCCTTGAGACGCGAGAATCGGATTTGCACGCTCAATGAATGAACTGAGATCGCCTTGAAACCGTTTTCATTCCCGCTTACCGCAGAGCCGAAAAGACACAGGAATCTCGATTCCCGATTCGTCTGTCTCTTCAGTACTGCCTGAATACTTTTGCTTTCTTCACGGCGAGTCGAACATTACTCTCGCCAAGCAACGCCATGTATCCGCCAAAAGTCGGATTGGTTTGCCTTTTTTAATTGCGCGCGGTCGCATCGCAAATCGGATTGGACCCACTGCTTTTCCTAAATCGAATTACCGAGGTATTCACGCCCATGAAGCTCTCGAAGAGCATCAATCCCATAGAGGACACCTGCTCAGGAGTGGATCGAAGAGACTCTTCCAGCGAGGTAATTTCCTGCAAAACAGGCAGGTGCATCCTCACTGGCAGGCACCGACCAACCGAGATGGTGCCGAGCGAATCCGACTTTAGTCGGATTACTCGGCAATTCAGACAAATGTAGACTCCCGAATGAGTGCTCAGTCGCTTTTGCGCAGAGGGGTATTCTTGTGGGTGCGGGGTCGGATCGGCTATGGATGCTCCTCAGATGATTGCCCGGAAAACGATCAGGCCAGGCGTCCCCCGATCTGTGCGGAGTCGTAACCTGACGGACCAAATCCCAGTGGGCCCTATCCTTGCTGGAATTGCTCTGTGCCTTGCGTCGTGCTCGCGCGCCGCGACAGAATGCAGCGGACCGCCGGCGCTGGAAGCCCGCATAAGAGCCAACCCCGCTGCGGAGACATATGCCAGCCTGGGAAGTTGGTTTGCCGACAAGGAGCAGTTTGACTGCGCGGCCAACGCATTCGCCTCAGCTTCGGGGATGCAACCAAAGTCAGCCTCCATGGTCTACCTTTGGGGGCTAAGCCTCTATTCTGCAGGCAACGACGCCGCGGCCGTGGACCCGCTCAACAAAGCTGTGCAACTTGATCCAGGCGATATCCGGCCCCGCTTGTTGCTTGGTGCCGTGATGGACCGGCTGAAGCGAACCGCCGATGCTGAGGCCGAGTGGCGCGCGGCGCTGGCCATCGACCCGGAGTCGGCAATTGCGCTGGACAGCCTATCTCAAGATCTTATTGACACAAAGGATTACGGATCTGTCATTGCCCTGCTGGATCGACCCGGTATGGAGAGGGCGCGAACTGCCCTGCAGAGTCTGAACCTGGGAATCTCTTACGCTGGCCGGGTTGAGCTCGACAGAGCGGTGGGCGTGCTCCGCGAGGGGTTGAACAACAACCCAGAATCGTTACCCATTGCCGATGAGCTCGCGGTACTGCTGATGCTGGCCGGCCGCGACGATCAAGCATATGCCGTGTTTGACCTCGCGCTTGCCAAACACCCAGACGACCTTCCGACCCAGCTTTTGTACCTGCACACGCTCGTATCCAGCCACTCGGATAAGGCGCCCGAGCTGGCACACAAGTTGTTGGCCGCTCATCCCGATCATTGGGAGGTCCTGTATCTGAACTCGCTTCTCGAAGCCAGCGAAGGAGAGTTCACCACCGCGCGCGCCCATCTTGAGCATTCCGTTTCCCTGAATCCTGCATCCAGCCAAGTCCAGCATGAGTTGGGCAGTGTGCTCTCAAGTCTTGGCGAATTACCGGCGGCAAAAGAGCACTTGGAAAAGGCAATTGCGCTGGGAGACGACCAGCCTGAGGTGGAATACGACCTTGCCCAGGTTTTGAAGCGACTTGGTGAGACAGCCCAGGCACAGCAGAAGCTGGGCATCTATCAGAAGTTGAAGACAGCCCAATCACAAAGAACCCAGGCCGCAGGGAAGTCGGAGGTTGGCGACGAGGCGATGAAGGCCGGCGATACCGCGAAAGCAATCACACTCTATAAAGATGCCCTTGAGTCCAACCCAGATGAGCCGCTGCTCTACTACAAGCTGAGCCGCGCGCTCGACAAGGCCAGCGATATCGACGGCGAGCGAGCAGCGCTGCGGCGTGCGATTGAACTCAATCCGAATCTTGCTGAAGCGCAGATCCAGATGGGCTTTCTTGCAGCGCACGCTGGAAACCTCAACGAAGCAGAAGGATACTTTCGGGCTGCAGTGAAGGCCGCGCCATCGCAGGTTGTCGGCTGGATCAACCTCGGTGCTACGCTGGCGAGCGAGGCGAAGTGGGACGATGCCAGGCAGGCAGTGGGCCACGCGCTGGAAATTGACCCCGACAATAGCCAGGCTCGAGGCCTCAGCCAGGCAATCTCCGACGCACACCCTGGGCCATGACAAAGCGAACTCAGCATTCCGCAGATTACAATCTCGGCAATCGATGGTCCCGCCGCCGGTTTCTCCAAGCGACGCCCCAATTGCTCGCAACTGCAGCCTTGCCGGCGCATTTGCACGCGATGCAAGGCACGCCTGCGGCTGATGCTGGGTTTTCAAAATTCGTCGATGTGGCCAGGGATGCCGGCATTAATCAGGTGATGTCTTACGGCGAGGGAACAAGAGCCACGTATCTCACCGAGATCATGGGAGGGGGATGCGCGTTCTTCGACTTCGACAACGATGGATGGATGGATGTTTTCATCCTCGGCGGTCGGCTCCTTGAAAGCATTCCGGCTGGCGCCAGCAACCGCCTTTACAAGAACAACCGCGATGGTACATTTACCGACGTCACAGCGCATGCCGGGCTCATCGACGCAGGTTGGGCGGTGGGCGTTTGTGTTGGAGACTACAACAACGACGGCTTTGAAGATCTCTTCCTGACATACTTTGGCCAGAACCGGCTCTACCGCAACAACGGCGACGGAACCTTTACCGATGTGACGCAACGGGCGGGACTTGGTTCTGCATCGGTTCGCTTCGGCTCGGGCTGCACATTTGTGGATTACAACCGTGACGGATGGCTCGATCTATTCGTTTCGAACTACGCCGACGTCGATCTTGCCAAAATGCCTACACCCTCGCTTGAGCGGCCCAATTGCAATTTCCTCGGGGTTCCCGTGAACTGCGGTCCAAGCGGCCTGCCCTTGCCCACCCATCTTCTCTACCGCAACAACGGGAACGGCACTTTCACCGATGTTTCAAAGGAGTCTGGCGTTGCTGCCATGCGCGGGTCTTACGGCCTGACCGCCGCAGCCTATGACGTTGACGAAGATGGATGGCCGGACATTCTGGTTGCGTGCGACTCCACGCCAAGCATGGTGCTGATGAACAACCATGATGGAACCTTCCGCGAAGAGGCCCTGCTGCGCGGGCTCGCGCTCAGCGATGACGGCAGAGAGATGGCCGGAATGGGCGTCGGCGTAGCCGACTACGATTGCGATGGCTGCCTCGATGTCGTTCGCACCCACTACATGAACCAGGCCACAGGCCTCTATCGCAACATGGGCAAGGGCCAATATGAGGATGTGACCAATCGCGCCGGCCTCATCCACGAACGCCGTTTCGTAAGCTGGGGAGTGGGCATGCTCGACCTCGACAACGACGGCAATCCAGACATTTTCCTCGTCACCGGCCAGGTCTATCCCGAGCTCGAGCCGGTGAATCCCAAGTACCCGCGCAAGGGCCCGCGCATTCTCTTTCGGAATCTCGGGAACGGCACATTCATTGAAATCCCTGAAGGCAGTCAGCCTGCGCTGGCATCGCGCCACGTGAGCCGCGGATGCGCGTTTGGCGACTTCGACAACGATGGCGATCTGGACATCCTGATCATGAACCAGAACGAGTCGCCGACACTGCTGCGCAATGACGTGCCGTCGGAAAATCACTGGATCAAGATTCGGCTGCACGGCACAAAGAGCAACCGCAGCGCTCTCGGCGCTAGAGTCACGGTGCGCTGCGGCGGCAAAGTGCAGGTGCAGGAACTGATGAGCCAGACCAGCTACGTCTCCAGCAACGACCCCCGCCTCCACTTCGGGCTTGGCGCAGCCACGTCGACCGACATCGAGGTCCGGTGGCCGATGGGAAGTGTCGATCTGCACAAAAACGTCGCGGCCGACAGGCTCATCACTCTGGTGGAAGGGTCGTCCGAACTAAAGACTGAAATTCTGACCCCTGCATCGAGGACTGCGCCACGACCAGCAAAGGCTCCAAAGCCATCAGATTGACCCGCACTTGAGACAACATGCTGGGCAGGCATGCGTGCCGGTACATGCATGTGTGGAGGGACAAACTGCCGGCACGCACGCGCGAGTGTTTTTGTGTGCGGCATGATTGAGACACCTCGTTCTCTCCCACAATCCGCGCCGAAATATCGGCGGCGCTGGTGGACACCGATGAGAACTGGAACTGCTGCCCGGAAACTCCTTGAGGGTGATTCCATGCGGCGATATATCGTCGACCGTCCCTGATCTCTCATCCACCAGCGGCCATCTCATCCATGACGCCGCGGATCGCGGCGAGAAGTCCCTCGATATCTGCCGGCGTCAGTCTGCCGATGGTCCCGATGCGGAAGCACGGCTCTGCCGTCAGCTTGCCGGGGTAGATGACGAAACCCAGTTGACTGAGGCGCTGATAGAACTCCTCGAAGCTAAAGTGTTGATCTGCGGGATAGCGAAACGTTGTGATGATGTAGCTGAGATCATCGGGCGAGAGATACGGTTCGAAGCCCATCTCTGCCATGCCGCGCACTAGAGCAGTGCGATTGGCTCGATAGCGCTCAGCGCGGCCAGCGACCCCGCCTTCAGCCTCCAACTCAAGCAGCGCCTTGTGGAAGGCCAGCAGTGCATGCGTTGGCGGAGTGAAGCGGAACTGCCCGTCGGCCTCAAGACCCGCCCATTGCGCATGCAGGTCCAGGCTGAGCGAACGCGCCAGCCCCTTTGCCTCGAGCAGTCTAGCGCGCCTCGCCAGCACAAACCCGAAACCGGGCACTCCTTCAATGCATTTGTTGGCTGAGGAGATCAGAAAATCGATGCGAGATGCGGCGAGGTCGACTGGGATTGCGCCGAAGCTGCTCATTGCGTCGACGATATAGACCGCACCTGCCCGCTCCACAATCTCGCCGATCTCAGCTATTGGGTTTAGGATGCCTGTCGTGGTTTCACAGTGAACGACCGCCACATGGGTGATGTCCTTGAGGGTGTTCAGTCGCCCGGCGACTGCCGTCGATGAGATCGTGCGATTCTCCGCCGAGTCGAGTGTCTCCGTTTCGATCCCGTGAATTTGCGCGATCTGGGCGATGCGTCGCCCATAGGCGCCATTGATCAATACCAGAATCTTGCCGTTGCGCGGAAGGGCAGACGAGATCACCGATTCGATGGCGAACGTTCCGCTCCCTTGCATCAACACGCACTGATAATCACCATCGGCCGCTGTGGGCAACACCCCGCCGATAGCCAGCAGTCGTCGTCGAATCTCACGGACGATCTGAATAAACTCCGCATCACGGGAACCCATGTCCCGTAGCATCGCCTCTTTCACAGTTGCGCTGGTAGTGAGGGGCCCGGGAGTGAACAACAGCTTGCTGGTACTCATGACGATGGATTTTTCTCCTCTTGCATCTGCGTGTCGCTGTCACGGGGCTCTGCCAGGTAGTTACGCGATCTTTTGTTTCAAGCCACGCTGATATACAAACAAATATCCTGCGGCCAGCGCGGACAAAACCGAGACAGCCATGAGTCCCGCAAAGACCCCCTGCCATCCGAATGCGACAAGAAGCCTCGAAATTCCTACTCCCGCCAGCGCGCCTCCAAGATAGCCGACTCCATCGATAAAACCGGCCGACGCCGCACCCGCCTGGCTGCCACCTATGTCCAATGCGAAAGCTCCGGCCAGGTAAGAGTATGGGCCGAGAAGAAACAGCGCCACCGCGCCGATGAGCACCACCGGCAAAAGCGAGTTGGATGAACCCCCGCGAAGGGCGGTCATTGCGATAAGCGGGAGCACCGAAGCTGCGAGGCTGAAGAACATAACCATGGAGCGTCCGGTGGCGCCAAGGCGATCACTCATCCACCCGGTGAACAATACCGAGATCGCGCCAACTGCGGGAAAGACCGAGCTCATGCCCGCAGCGCGGCTTGCTGTGTAGCCGAAGAACTCCCGCAAGTAGGCGGCATCCCAAAGGCTGAAGGACTCGCGAATGAGCGTGCACGAGAGCGAAAGAAAGCAGATCACGAGGAATGCTCGGCTCCTGAGCAGCGGTTTAAGAATCTCCCAAAGACTCTTTGGCTTTTCACCTATCCCGGCAAAGACATTGAGAGGATTTGTTTCAGGTTCCGAATAGCCCAGCTCAGCCCGTGATTCACGGAGGAACAGCAGGTTAAGCAGCAGCAGTGACCCGGCAACGCAGGCGGAAAAGATGAAGATCCGACGCCAGCCGAATCCGATCTGGATCAGCAGGCCCATAGTCTGACGCGCAATGGCGTCTCCCACCAGGAAGCTGAGACTGAGAATGCCGATCACTGTGCCATACGACGAATAATCGAACCAGCGGGAGCAAACTTTAATCAGGCCAGCCCAGCCAATCGACTGCGTCAGCCGATTGCCGATCCAGGCGATGGTGAAGATCGGCAAAATTCCATTTGAAATGAAGAGCAGAGAGAAGACGACCGCGCCGCCAAGGCCGATGACAAAGCTACGTTTGCCGCCCCAGATGTCGCCAAGCCCGGTGAGGAAAATGTTGCCAAGTGCATATGCCAGGGTTCCCAGCGAAGCAATCTCGCCAATGCGAAGGATCGCGTCTGATCGGGCAATCCCGTGGCGTCCGAGTTCCTCAACCAGCAGCGGCAGGCAGATAGGTAGATTGACACGGCAGAAGTAGTAAGCAGCGTAGCCGGTGAAGAGAAGCGCAACCGTAGCGATCTTCCGGCTGCGCAATCCATTAGTCGCAGGATGCTCGGAAGCTGACGGCAGAATGGCTTCAGCGCGAGACATCGGTTCTCTTCGCTTCAGCAAGTCGAGCATCAACATCGTCGAGGACAGCGTTCACTTCGTCGAGCGTATCCACGACGTAGTGGGCTCCTGCCTTGGCGAGCTCGGAGCGAGCTTCTCCAAGCCGCAACGTCCTTTCCCTGTCAGAGAGCGCTTGAAAGTCCGCGCGGGACAGACCAATCATGTTGCCGGTTCCGGCTACCCCAATAGACCAGGTACCCGCGTTCAGTCCTTCGTGAATGTCTGCGGGCGTGTCGCCAATCTTCGCGATCGCGGCCATCGGATACACCTGCAAACGCACCGCGGTTTCGAAGATCATGAAGGGGTGCGGACGTCCTGCGCCCACCTCCCCGGGGGTCAGGCTGCAATCGGGGATGTAACCTTCCTTCGCGCTTTTCTCGACGAGCAGATCGAGCATCTCGCGGGTGTATCCCGTTGTGGACCCGATCTTCAAGCCGCGTTCACGGAAGCTTGAAACGATCTCAGGAATTCCGGGGATCACAGATGAGTATTCGTCGAGGCAGGAGAACTGAAGCGGAATGAACTCCGCATACATCTTCTCTACATCGGCGTCGCTGGGGCTTGCCCCGTGGACCTTCTGCCATGCCACCCGCACGGTGGGCATCGAAAGAATCGCGCGAATGTGTTCCTTCTTCGGCAGGCCCATATCCCTTCGCGTCTCGGCCTCGCTGAGGTCGATGTTGACGCGGCGAAAGAGCGTTTGCAAGGTTCGAGCAGGGGCAATGCTGCCGAAGTCTACGGTGGTTCCAGCCCAATCGAGAATAAGTGCTTTCAGCTTGTCAGCATGAACTGTCAGAGGAGGAGTTGCTGGATTCAAGAGCTTCAAACTACCACCCCATTTCATGAAACGTTTGTTCAGCAAGCCCGAATGACATGGTCATGCCGATGCCACTGGTAACCGTAATTACGCGCACCCCTTCAGCGGGAGTCGCGCGCAGATACGGGTGATCGGGATGCTTGGCATAAACACCCTGCCATTGTTGCGCGATCTCGAGCGAAGGAACACGCAAATACTCCCGCGCGTACTCAAGAATCAGTTGGTTGATGTGAGGGTTGTCGAAGACTTTCACAGCGAGGCCGTATTCGTGGCTATCGCCGATGGTCAGCTCGCCCAGTGCATTTTGCGACACCATCACGTGGATGCCCCAGCGTTCCAACTCGGGGTGTTCTGAGGCGATCCGTCGCTTGAGAGCCTCCAGGCTCTCGCATACTTGAAATGTCGGATAGTGCTTGAAAGTAAGTCCAAACGCCAAAGATGGCCCGAGTTGCCACCCACTCGGCTGCGGCACGGTCCGCATCATCTGTAGCTTGCAGCGCGTCAGCGCGCCATCGCGAAAGCATTCCGGAAACAACGTTTGAAAGTCATCGCCACTGGCGACAACGATGGCCTCTGCTTCACACCTGAAATCGGCCGTAAATAGGCCCGATGACTCAATGCGCTGCACGGCCGCATTGAAATGAAATTGCACACCGAAATGCTGGGCGAGGAAGCGCGGCAGCTCGCAGATCACCTGGCGCGGATCAACGGTAAGTTCCGTCGGGCTCCATAATGCGCCGAGCAAGCCCTCCGGTCGAAGTGCATGGCTCCGCTCCAATGCCTCATCGGCTGCGAGCCACGCGCAGTCATAGCCAAGCGCCGGACCCTTCTGGCTAAACTCCAGCCCGACCACCGCCTCATCGTCACGATATGCCGCATGTAATGAACCCGTCTGGAAGTAGGGCACATTCGCAGCCTCTAGAACATCCATCCAGATCTCGCGGCTGCGCAGCGCCAACTGGTGGAGTGGCCCGGCCGGCTGTCCAATCGGCCAGACCATGCCAAAGTTTCTTACGGATGCGCCCATCGCCTCTGGATTGCGCTCGAACACCGCAACCCTGCGCCCCGAACGCGCAGCCAGATAAGCGTGAGCCAGGCCTACAATCCCGGCGCCAACTATGGCCACATCGACCTTGAATGCCTGAGCCACTCCATCGCTCTTTCTGTGTCCGAAACAGAACAAAGGGAGCACCCAGGTTCGAGTGCTCCCCTCATACAGTCAGCGTTGTTAGTACGACAGCCGCAACGACATGGTGATCGTCCGCGGTCCCGCTTGCGATCCGGTCTGGCTCGATGTGATCTGTCCAAAGTTGCTGGTGATGTTCATGTTGGGAAGGTTGGCGTTCTTGAAGTTGAACAGGTTAGAGAACTGAGCCTCGTAGCGCAACACGAGACCTTCCGTGATGGGCAGGTTCTTGCCGAAGGACATCGAGTAAGTCTCAACCGGGGGTCCTTCCAGGATTCCAACACCGCCATTGCCGAACCGGCCAATCGGACCGCTCGGCGATGGGCTGCCGGGCTGGCTGCCCGGGAAGGAGAATGCGGCTACGTTGAAGTAGTTGCCGGCGCTGCAGATGCAGCGCGTTGCGCCGGTCGTGCTCACACCAGCAGCAACGTCGGGACGCTGCTGCGCTACTGAGCGGTTGTGAGGAGCGGTGCCCGACGGATCGTAGGCGGTTGACGGGAAATACGGGGTGAGCCAGAAGCCGGAGTGGTAGACGTTGACGCCGGTTATGCTCCAGCCGCCGACGATGCGGTCTGCCATCGGGCTGATGTTGCCGCCGAATTGCTGTCCGCGACCGAATGGCAACTCGTAGACAAACGTGCTCACAAATTTCTGGCGTGGATCGTAGAAAGCTCTGCCATAGTCAGACTTGATATCAAAGGCATTGTTGACGTTGCCGCCATTGTCACCCTGGCCGCCGGTGGCGATCGCCGAATTCGGCGCCGTACCCAGAGCATTGGTCATGTCGCTGGTGAAGGTGTAAGCGTTGGTGAAGCTGATGCCCTTGGCAAAGCGGCGATTCGCCTCGAGGGTAAGCGAGTTGTAGTTGGCCCATGGGCCGTTGGCGCGGGTAAGCACCTCACGGAAGTTGGGGAATTTGAGATTCTCTTCCCGCAACTCTGGAGTAGCAACGAGGTTGCTATAGCCAACAGTGTTAGGAACAACCTGGTTGAGGTCCGGGCTGTAGATCAGGTTCCAGGTATAGGAGCCGGTATAGGTCGCTTTGAAGTCGGTGCGGAAACCGATGTTCTGTTCAATGCCGACTGTCCACTGACCGACGCTGGGGTCTTTCAGATCCCATTGGTTGGCGCGACGATACCCAGGGAATGAGCCAGCGGCACCAGTACCTGCGAAGACGGTCGCAAGCGGACCCGCGGCAAACGAACCGAAGTTGCTGGTATCCACGCCGAGAAGTGAGTAGAGTACTGCGCCCAGCACCGGAACCGAGTAGAGACCGCCGGACGCCTTGATCACCGTTTCGTGGTTGGTGAAGGGCTTCCAGATAACACCCGCGCGCGGCTGCACATTGGAGGTGTCAAGATAGCGCAGTCCGGCTGGCAAGCCTACCGACGTGGCATAGGCAAATGGTATGCCGGGAATGCCTGTTGCATTGCCGACGGTTGGCAGACTGCCACCGGATCCGGGAATATCGCCCACCGATTCAGCCCATGCGGTGCTGATCTTTTCATTAGGATTGATGATCAGTTCGCCGTGCGGGATCTCGGTGTCGAAGTTGCCGAGCTGGTTGGTTTCGTCGATGAATGGGGTATTCAGTTCGTACCGTATACCAAGGCTCAGAGTCAGGTTTGGCTTGACCTTCCAGTCGAACTGACCGAAGCCGTCGAAGTGATGGCTATAGGGTTTGCCGTCCGGGCCGTTCTGGGCCAGCGAGGTGCCGTCTTGCAGGCCGAGGTAGAGCTCGGCGACCGAGCAGGCATTGAAGTAAGTTGCGTCCTGCGCGCCGGAGCAGGGGATGGCTCCATCGTTAAAGTAGTCACCGTACTCGTCACCTTCAAGGAAGGTGATGTTGTCGCGATAACCAACCCGGCGGAATGAACCGCCAACCTTGGCGTTGATATGATTCGTGCTGAAAGTGACGATGTCACCGAACTCAACCACGCTGTTGTTGTTCACTCGCGGATGACCGCCATAGGGGTTGCTGCCGGAGCCCTGGCCGCCGATCAGGTTGCCAACGTAGAAGACCGGAATGCCGCCAAGGCCGTTTTCAGGATGCCCGAGTGTGATGCCTGCTGGTGCTTGAAGCCCAGCAGACTGCATGGCGCCGATGATTGTGTCGCCCTGCTTCGCCAAGGGGTATGTGTAGCTGAAATCCATGATCGACCAGCCGCCGCGAGCTTCATTCAGAATGTGCGAGCTGGCGATCCAATTGTGCGAGAAGGCCACGTTGGTCAGGTTTGAGCCCGTGGTAAACGTGCCCATGAGCGGATTGTAGTCAGTGTCCCCCGGATCAGCCCCCGTCACGCTGATGTCCTTCTTGGTCACGCGGCCGAAAACATGTTGCTTCTGGCCGAGGACCTGGTCGATGCGTCCGTCAAAGACGTTGGACGTGTAGTTTCCGGGGAATACGCCCTGGTAATTGTTCCCGCCAAGGTCAATACTTGTATCCGTGGCATCCGGTCCCGCTGGCGCGGGGAAAAGGCTCTGAAACGCGATCTTCGCAATGGGATTGATTGGAATCCCGAGTGCGGCAAGGTTGTTGGAAGGCAGCGGCTTACCCGTAGCCGGGTTCACAAGAGCAAGTGGTGACTCGCCAATTGTGGAGACGCCGCTGAAGTCTCCATTAGCCCAGGCCGTCGGGATGGTCTGGTACGAAAGCAGCGTGTTGTTAGCCAGCCGAACGCCTTCGTAGTCGAAGTAGAAAAAGGTCTTGTCCTTGATAATCGGTCCACCAACTGAAACGCCAAACGTATCCGCATTGAGCGAAACCGGCTCTTTGGCGATGAGGTCGTCCGAGTTCCAGCCGGCACGCTGAAAGAACCAGAAACCGGAACCGTGAAACTTGTTCGTGCCGCTCTTGGTGGTCACCGTCAGGTCAGTTGGTTGCGCATACTCTGCGCTGTTACCGGCGGTGTTTACACGGAATTCATCGATGCCTTCAACAGAGGGAAACAGATCCTTGGTGGGGCCGCCAAAGCGCGTCAGCTGAACGCTGATGCCGTCCAGAGAGAAGCTGGTCGCGGTGGGCACCTGGCCAGCGAAGGTCAGGTTGCCTCCCGTATCCTGCGAGACCGTCGGAGAAAGAACCGCGACGCCGATCGGGCTCGGATTGGGCGTTGCGCGGAAATCAAGAGCCAGGGAACTGATTTCTGCGCCCGACGACGAAGTTGACTCGGTGAGATCTTCGCTGATCACTGCCTGGCCGCCATCTACAACAACTGTCTGCTGCGCTGCACTCACCGCCAGGTGAATGTTGGAAGTTGAGGTCTCGCGAGAAAGAACGACCACGTTCTCGTCCTTTGTCACTGTGAATCCCGCAGCGGACACCGTGATCGTGTACTGACCAGGATCCAGGTTTAAGAACTTGTAATCGCCCTGCTTGTCGGTGACCACCACGCGTGCTTCCCCAGTTGCCTGGCGCAGCGCCTCAACCTTGGCGTCAGTCACCGCGGCGCCAGTTGCGTCCGTTACTTTTCCATCAATTGCACCATAGGTAGATTGCGCGTATGAAGTCGATGTCACAAAGCTCAACGCGAGAAGGCTGAAGAAGGCGATACGCACCATGGTCGTTTCAAAGATTCTCAATGGTTCTCTCCTTCACAAATGACTGGGTTGTTCCTGGTTGACTGGCCAATCGCAGCGCACGATCCCGGAGCTGGTGTTTCTGTTGTTTTGGGTATTCGGTCAACTGCGAGAAGTGAGCGGTCCTCTACCTGGCCGCGAAGAGCGGCTCGACTGTCCAGCAATCTAAACTGCATCTTGGTTGCTCAACTGCGATGCTGCTCAAGGATTAACGAGCAGTTGTGACTAAGCGATTAAAAGGGAGTAAATGCCGCGACAATTTGGGGGGTCGTATCGCAACCCGAGAGTCCATTCGTTCAATCCCGAAGCTCATCAAAGCGCACAATTTGTCCCTCTCGCTCCAGACGGGATGCTCCCCACGACCACAAGCTCTGCCCCTGGTTCGCTGGAGCCTACGGCTGCTGGAGCTACGACGGATTTGGAAACCGGACGGAGGAGGCGCTTTCGAACGCGACCGCCACACCTTGCGCCAGTGGAGCGAATGACAATCTGCAACAGACCATTACTACCCCAACACCCAAGAACCAAGTCACCAACTTTACCTGCGACCTGGCAGGCAATGTGCGAAACGACAACTCGAACGTCTATTATTACGACGTCGAGGGACGGCTCTGCGCTGTCGGCTTCCCGAATGGCACTGGCGGAACGAATTATGAGCAATACCTTTATGACGCTTCAGGGGCGCGGGTCAGCAAGGGGACGGTGAGCAGCCTCAGTTGCAATGCGCCAACCAGCGGCAACTACACCCCGACAGTGGAGTACTTGATCGGGCTGGGCGGTGAACAGGTAACGGAGGGTGCTGTCTCGGGCGGCGAGGTCCACCCGGCGCACACCAACGTCTTCATCGGCGGCGAGCTCGAAGCTACCTATGACTTTAGCGGCTATTCCGGCGATGGGTTGCACTTCGCGCTGTCTGACGGGTTGGGAACCAAGCGCGCGCAGGTGACGCCAACAGGGGTCGGAACGGGGATGCTGGAGTTGCAATTCGTGACTCTGCCATTCGGAAACAGCCTTGGCAACCCTCGCGTCACCGACTCCTACGGTCCCGGCACAGATGCGACCGAGCACCACTACACTGGCAAGGAACGCGATACTGAATCGGGCAACGACTACTTCGGGGCCAGGTACTACGCAAGCGCGGTGGGCCGGTTTATGTCCCCGGATTGGAGCGCGCAGATTGAACCCATACCATACAGCAAATTAGACGATCCCCAGTCGCTCAATCTCAATGCTTACGTCGGGAACAACCCTCTCGCGCGTATGGATGTAGATGGGCATATGGGATCAGTTGCTGAGCAGAAAGCAAATGAACTTGAGGACTATATTTTTGGTGGTGGAGTTGGACAACGGCCCGGAGATGAAAAGCAGAGCATTGGAACCTGGGGACAGACGGGACGTTTTCCGCGTTCACCCCGCCCCGCCTACTTCAAATCATCCCAGGTAGTCTCGAAGGATCATCTCTGATTTATCCTGGCCCGCTCCTTTACGTAAGCGGGCGTCGTTAATGTCTCGTGCTTTGCGTGCAAAGCGTCAAGCTGATTCTGGCAACATAAGCGCCGTTGGTACTCCGCGAAGATACGAAAGGGGAGGTCTTCTTCCCATGCGCTTGAGTCGTCCAAGACAGTTTCAATCGCACGCCGAAGGAAGTGCCAATTTTCTGCGAGCCCGTTCAAGAGGCCGTTCAAAAAGGGGTCTCAAAACGCCTCCTCTAAACACAACGGGCTCAACGGCCGGATCTCACGATCCGGCTGTTCCATAGGTGTGGGTTAAGAGACGTGTCACCGACCGGCACTATTGAGAGCAGTTGCTCTGCCCGATTCACCGTGCGAAGAAGACAAAGCGCTGCATCGATTCCGCCGGGAAAGCGCGATGAAGAAACTCAAGCGAGAGATAGCCGGCGTTCACAGATTCCAATCCGGCGCCCCTGGAACCTACTCAATGGTCAGAGTTATCGTCCCCACTGTGCCCGTGATGTTGCCCGAGGTGCCCGATACAGTGACGGTGTAATTCCCGGTCGGGGTGCCTGAGTTACCTCCGCCTCCACCGCCGCCACTGTTTCCACCTTTTCCGCCGCAGCCGATCACGACAAAGGAAACAAAGAGCGACAGCACGCCGAGCATCGTAAGCAATTTACGACGACGCGGAATCCTGATCAGTATCAGCAGCGCGAGGGAGGTACCCGCTGAAGGCCAAAATAGCTTTTTCAACTGGATGCGGGTGCTCGTTGACGCTGTCGTGAAGATCGTCACTGTTGAACTCTGCGCGGCGGTACCGGTGATCGTCACCGAATTCGGCGTCATGGTGCATGTCGGCGTGTCAGTTGCCGCAACAGGGGCGACCGCGCAACTCAGGTTCACAGTCCCCGTGAATCCGTTCGACGGTGTCACGGTGATAGCGACTGTGTTCCCGGTCGTCGCACCGGGCAGGAGGCTGAGTGTGGAGTTGGCTCCCCCAACCACAAAGGTCGGGCCAGCAGTCACTGTGAGCGCTATGGAGGCGGATGCTGTGAGTGATCCAGAGGTGCCAGTAATTGTCACCGTTGTTGGGCCACCGACTGTTGCGGTTCCCGTCGCAGTCAGCGTCAGCACGCTCGCTCCGGTCGCTGGATTCGTGCCGAACGATGCTGTGACTCCGCCGGGCAAACCGGTGACGGCAAGCGTCACACTGCCGGTGAATCCGTTGGCTGGGTCCACTGCGATGGTATCGGTGCCAGTGCCTCCCTGGACAACAGAGAGTGTCGGAGCCGAAGGTGCAAGAGCGAAACTCGGCGGCACATTCACCGTTACCAAACTCGTACCTGAGGCGCTGTTGTAGATCGAAGAACTATTGGAGTCCGGCGTGTAGCTGGCCGTCAGGGTGTCGACGCCCACCGGTAGTGATCCAGCGGGAATATTGATGGTTGCGCTGCCGTTGGTAAGAGTTGTCGCCGCTGAGTTATAGCTGCCACTGCTCAGGGTCACTGAGCCGGTGGGGACCGGGTTCCCGGCACCGCCGCCAACGGCAACGGTCACTGAGATCGGCTGTGCGGTGGTGACGCCAGAAGAAGGCACGGTCACTGTCACGGTGGGTGTGGTTTGTGTTGAGGTGGTGTTGCAGCCTGCGCCCAGACTGA
>Ga0182016_10000678_pt1 | contig 42283 bp, 39 predicted proteins | sample 712S2MmetaG_FD_120491 | JGI IMG/M metagenome (GOLD analysis project Ga0182016, IMG submission 120491) | Permafrost microbial communities from Stordalen Mire, Sweden - 712S2M metaG | ecosystem: Environmental > Terrestrial > Soil > Wetlands > Permafrost | place: Sweden: Stordalen | collected...
CGGCCGCGATCTCGCGCAGAGCGACCACCGTGACCTTGTCGTTCTCGAGCGCCACGGTCGGTTCGGCACCGTTGGCAAGGCGCCGCGCGCGCTGACTGGCCAGCAGCACCAGCTGGAACAGGTTATCGACATTCTGCAGACAGTCTTCGACGGTTACTCGCGCCATGACCTTAGGATTTCCTGAAAATACCGGGGGTTGCCGTTGCAGTGTACTTCATCGGAGCGCACGGGCGCCAGCCGAAATACGCTGCGGCGCCGTGCCCTGGCGCCGCGAGTCGGCGCTGCGGCATTAACTTTAGGGTGCAGAGCCACTTGGCCGGTTTTCGGCCGATCAGTCGCTGCCCGCGGCGCCGCTCAACTCATGCCGCTGCCGGCTCAACTCACCCCGCGCACCAGCGTGGCGACCAGAGGTATGAGCTCGCTGCGGCCCGCACGCAGCTCGCGTCCGCCGCCGTCCAGGATCGCGGCGACATCCACCGCCGCCAGCTCGAAGCGATCGTTGACCACCACAAAGTCGAACTCGTCGTAGTGCGACATGTCGGTGGAAGCGTCGGCCAGCCGGCGCGCGATGGTCTCGGCGCTGTCGGTGCGGCGTTCCCGCAGGCGCTGTTCAAGCGCGGCGCGCGTCGGCGGCAGGATGAAGATGCTGGTGCTGTCGGGCATCGCGCGGCGCACTTGCCGCGCCCCCTGCCAGTCGATCTCCAGCAGTACGTCGTTGCCGGCCGCCAGCTTGTCGCGCACCTGCCCGGCGCCCGTGCCGTAGTAGTTGTCGAACACCCGCGCGTGTTCGAGGAAAGCACGCTGCTCGATCAGCTCGTGGAAGCGAGCCGGTGAGACAAAATAATAGTCCCGGCCCTCAACCTCGTTCGGACGCGGCTTGCGCGTGGTGTGGGACACCGACACTGTCAGACTCGGGCGCGCGTTGAGCAGGCTGGTGACCAGGCTGGTCTTGCCCGCCCCCGATGGCGCCGAAATCACGAATAGTCTTCCCATGTCAGGCCTGACTGCTTACCCGATGCTTTATACACGCGGCCCTGCGGCAGGCGCGCGTGGATATCCAGCACATTGATTAATGATGATATTTCATAATGCGCGGGCCACAAACCACACGCCATCGCCATGCAGGAATGCACACGCTTGCAGGATAGCCGGGCGGCGGTTGATGGGCTACATCTCAAGGCGCTGAGTAAAAACTCATGCCCTGGGCGAAATTGCTCCGCGCTCTGATCGCACTCGCGCTCTCACTTTCCTGGGGCTCCGGGAGGCCCTGCGCCGGGTCCGGGCGGCCCGAAACTGGGCTCGGGCTGCGTCGGCCAGCTCAATCCGTCGTCAACTGCCTTGGGATCGACCTTGGCCGTATTGATGTGATCCGCCCACTCTGCGCCCGTATTGTTGTACGTCATGCTGTCGGGACTCTCAGGAAGCATGGTCTTGTTCCACGCGGTCCACTCCACCGTCATGCGCTGGTAGATCTCCGGGAAGCGGTTGCTGAGATTTGCCCGCTCGAGGGGGTCGTCGACCACATTGAAGAGAAACGTGTTGCCTGCGATCTTCAACACCTTGTAGTCGCCGTCGCGCATGGCGCGCTGGGCGTTGGCTTTGTAGCGCCAGAAGAGCTTGCGTGACTGAGCCGGCGCGCCCTGCGCCAGTGCCGGCAGCAGATTGATACCGTCCGTCGGTGAAGCGGAATCGGGCCCCGTACCCGCCGCAGCCGTGAGCGTCGGCAGCCAGTCCATCAGCATCATGGTCTGAGTGCTCACCAGTCCGCCAGGAACATGGCCCGGCCAGCGGATGATTGCCGGGATGCGCAAGCCGCCCTCAAGGAGTTCGGACTTCTTGCCGGTGAACGGCCAGGTATTGGAGAAGCGCTCGCCGCCATTGTCGCTGGTGAAGACGACAATGGTGTCGTCCGCCTGGCCGCTCTGGCCGAGTGCTTCGAGCAGCAGGCCGATCTGACGATCCATTGCCTCGACCATGCGGTTGTAGGTCTGCAGTGTGCCGCCCTCGGGGCCGACCATCTTGCCATCCTCGCGCTTGGATTGCGCCTCGTCTTCGGGGCCCTCCCACGGCCAATGCGGTGCATTGAAATGCAGGCTCATGAATAGCGGAGTCGGGTTCCCTGCGTGCGCCTGGATGATCTGCACCGCGCGCTGTCCGAGCAGATCGGTCAGATAGCCATGCTGCTCGATCGGTCCGGCGTCGTCCCAGAAATCCGCGTCGGCGCCGAACTTATGGGAGAAATAATCGAGCGTGCCGCCGCGAAAGCCGTAGAAATGATCGTAGCCGCTCTTGAGCGGCCCGAAATTCGGCAGCGCGCCCAGGTGCCACTTGCCGATGAGCCAGGTTTCGTAACCCGCTTTCTTCAGAATCGAGGGTAGCGTCGGCTGCCCTGCGGGCAGGCCCACGCTCTTGCTCACAGCTAGGGGCTCTTCCAGGCCGACCTGCAGGCGGTATTGATAGCGCCCCGTGATGAGCGCAGTCCGCGACGCCGTGCACACAGCGGAGTTGGCGTAGGCCTGGGAAAAGCGCGCCCCCTCGCGCGCAATCTCATCGATGGCGGGTGTTTTAATCTCGGGCGCGCCGTAGCAGGAGACATCGGCGACGCCCAGATCGTCGGCCAGGATAAAGATGATGTTGGGCTTTGCGCGCGCATTGGCCGCTCGCGCTCGAGTGCTGAGAAGCAGTCCGTCCAGAAGGCCCGTGGCGCCCGCCGCGCCTGCAAACAGAACCTCGCGTCGCGTCACTGTGTTACGCATGTGGTCCCCCTTTGATGTGCGCGAGGTAGCAGCAGTGCCGCTAGCCTGTCAAGCCATGTTTTAACGAAGTGCGGTTTGATTACACCGGCCGATGCGTGACACTGCTGTCGGCGCATTCGAGCAGAGTGCTGGCAATGAGCTGTGGAATTCCAGCAACTGCGAGAGGCAGTCACGAAGCAGATTCGGGATGCGCTTGCGGCGGGTGATAGTTGCAATTGAGCCGTTGGAGTTATCCTTCGCTGCCCGAAGCCAGAGGTGAGGTGAATGAAACAGACGGTTTGCGGCCTATTGCTCGCCGCATTGATCGCAATGGCTGCGAGTAGCGCTCAGGCGCACCATTCCCTTTCCGCCTACGATATCACCAAGACCATTGAGTTCGGTGGCACCGTCAAGCGCTTCGAATGGGCTGCTCCCCATTGTTGGCTCATCTTGGACGTGCCGGACGAGAAGGGTAACTCTACTGAATGGGTGCTCGAGGCGGGCACGCCTGTGGTCAATAATCGCTATGGCTGGAAGCGGGACACGTTTAAATCGGGCGACAAACTGCAGGTCACTGTGTTTCCCGCGCGTGAAGGACCGGGGCATGGCGCGCTCATGCGGGCTGTCTTTCCTGACGGACGCACGTTGGATGGCCCGCTCGCCACCTATCTAAAGAAATGAGGAGCATGCGCATGGCCCTCCGTTTGCGCGCTAGATCCCTGCTTGCCACGATCGCCTGCTGTCTTGCGGCGGGCGTCTACGGTCAAGCTCAACCGCAGTCCGCATCGCCTTCGCAAGCCGCGGCACCTCGGCCCGATCCGCGGGATTTCCAAGGCATGTGGCAGGGCCCGATGGGCGACCACAGTTTTGCCGCTGGATTCAGCGCGCCTCCAACCAGCGGTGCCGACGGGGGAGCACCCGTGGGCTTGAGCTCCATCGGCGGGCCGCTGGGCGAGTTGAGTTCCGCCTTAAAACCAGCAACCGCGGCCAGGTATCAACGTGAGCTGCAGTTGATGCTCAAAGGCACAACCCTCATGACCTGGCACGTCGCTTGTCGGCCAAGCATGCCGCAGAATTTAATGGGCGATGACCTTGGCGGCTTCGAAGTCGTGCAGACCCCCACGCGAGTCCTGTTTCTGTTCGACACGGACAATACCTACTGGGAGGTCTACCTCGATCATGACCATCCAAAGAATCTCCAGCCCACTTATCTCGGTCATTCGATCGGGCATTGGGAGGGCAACAAGCTGGTCATCGATACGGTTGGCTATAACGGCCGCGCATCGGTGATCAGAAGTGCGTTGCCGAGCACGCAATTGCACACCGTGACTCGCATGTGGAAAGAAGACGGCGGTAAGCAGCTGAAGTACGAGACCTTCGTTGAGGATCCGGTGAATTTGACCCGCTCCGGGAGCTTGCCCGCCCTGTACGTCCAGTGGACCCCTGATCACAGAATTTATGAAGAACATTGCACGCAGAGCGCTCGGTCCCAAAACACTGCCGGCATGCTATTTGAGGATTTCACCCGTGAAGAAGCGTTCCCCTATGTTAACAAGGAGAAATAAGCGCGCTGCCGTGGCTTCGGGCCGAGCCGCCCTCGTCACGCTGCTGTTCAGTGTCGGCATGGCCATTGCAACTACCGGGCACGCGGCCGCGGATTTCGCCGGTGCGTGGGTGGTCACGAAATATTCGCCCGAGCTGAAAACGAGCGACGGCAAATCGCCGCCCCTATTGCCGGAAGCCGAGAGCTTATATGGCCAGCGCAAGGCGCTGCGCGCGAAAGGCGATGAGAGCTTCGACATCGTCGCATCGCACTGCGGCCCTCCCGGCATGCCGCGCGTCATGATGCTGCCCTATGCCTTCGAGGTCGTGCAGAATCAGAAAAAGCTGGTTTTCCTGTTTGCATGGAACCGCTTGTACCGGCGTGTTGATATCGACGGACCTTCCATGAACGCAGATGACCTGCAATTCACTGGACGGGCCGTCGGACATTGGGATGGCGATACGCTGGTCGTCGGAACGACGGACATTGACGACACGCTATTGGACGCCGCGGGCATGCCACACAGTGCCGAGCTGAAGGTCACCGAGCGTTTGCGACTGCTCAAAGACGGGACGTTGGAAAACCATATGCGGTTCGAGGACTCGAAAACCTTCTCCGCACCATGGGATACGGTGGTGAGCTATCGCAAGCTGCCGAGGGGAACGGAAGTGCGCGAGGACATTTGCCTCGACCGAATCAAGACGACACCGGCAATCGAGGAGAAGAAGTACCTCAGCTACCCGAAATGAGCCGATGCCCGCCGCGAAGCCCGCGAGCGCGACGAGTGCGGCTTTCGAGATACGTGCCTTCGCAGCGGAGCGGGACTGGGACCAATTCCACTCGCCGAAAAATCTGGCCTCCGCCCTCGCGGTGGAGGCGGCCGAACTGCTGGAACCTTTTCAGTGGCTGACAGAAGCCAGAGCGGAAAGCTGGCCGAGAAGCAGCTAGCGGCCGTGAAGCATACCGCACGCATGTGGCAGTTTGTAACCTTAAAGCCAAGCTACACAAGCGTCGCAAGCATTGACCCTACACCTGCACCGAACAGGGCGTCAGCCAGTAGTCCTCGAGACCAGCGGGAAGCGCTCCGGATGGCGGATCGAATCTACCGACAAGTCCACATCGAGGATGGGCCAATAGAGATGGTCAGGTGTCGGCCACTCGACATTCACGAGGTCGCCGATCGCCGCCTTAGCGAACCACGGAAAGTCCGAGAACGGGACAAACAGCTCTTCCTGGCCAAGCAATAGCCAGAACCCGTGTCGGGACACGTTGGTCACCTCAGCCGCTGAAGTGCTTATTCCAGGCGCTGCGAAACTCATCTGCGTGTGCCTCAATCAAAGCGCGGATCGAGCCAATCTGTCGATCACTCAAACGGTAATTCGTGGCCAGCTCAATGTTCGGCTCAAGCCAGAACTTTGCCTCGCCATCCGTGCATTGTACATGCACATGCATTCGGGGCTCTTCGCGGGAGAAGAAGTAAAATCGGAAACCGGCTTCCCGAAAGATGGTCGGGCTCACAGTTCAATTGTAGCGTGTAATGCCGGTCAGAACGGCCAAACGGCCCTGCAAGCTACTCGATGTTCTGCACCTGCTCGCGCATCTGCTCGATCAGCACTTTCATCTCCACCGCGGTGCGGGTGGTGTCCAGATCCTGCGACTTCGACGACAGCGTGTTGGCCTCGCGATTGAATTCCTGCATCAGGAAATCGAGCCGGCGGCCGGCGGGTTCATCCGCCGCCAAGGTGCGGGCGGTCTCCACCAGGTGCCCGTCGAGCCGATCGAGCTCCTCGGCGACATCGAAGCGCTGCAGCATCAACAGGATCTCCTGCTCGACGCGCTCCTGGTCGACCTGGGCGCCGAGTTCGCGCAGGCGCTCCTCGAAGCGCTGCCGGATGCGGGTGTGCACCTCCGGCAGGCGGGTGCGCAGCGTCGCGATCATCGACGCCAGCGCGGCACAGCGCTGGCTGATCAGCGCCGCCAGGCGTTCGCCTTCGCGCACTCGGGCACGCGCCAGTTCGGTCAGGGTTTCGCCGAACAGCGAGCGCACGGTTTGCATCAGGGTTTCGGTATCGGTGTTGTCCTCGCGCAGGATGCCGGGGAAGCGCAGCAGGTCGATCAGGTCCACCTGCGAGCGCCCGGGAATCGCTGCCGCCAGTTCATTGACCCGCGCCAGCAGCCGATCGAGCGCCTCCTCATCGATCTCGATGCGCGCGCCGCCGGCCGGCAAAGCGCGCTGCTGCAGCGTGCAATCGACCTTGCCGCGCCGCAGCTCGCGCGCCAGGGCCTGGCGCAGTTCCGGCTCCAGGGCGCGGCAGCTGTCGGGCAGGCGCAGCGTGGCATCCAGGAAACGGTGATTGACGCTGCGGATTTCGCAGACGAGCGTGCCAAAGGGCCCGGCGAACTCGCGCCGGGCAAAACCCGTCATGCTTGCGATCATGGGAACTAACTGGTGTATAAAGCGCGGCGAAGTTTAGCGTAAAGCGCTGGAGATCGCTTGCGGGTCGAATATGCAGAATTAAGTCTTATAGGGGGGCGCGATTCCAACCAGGATCGCGTCAGCGTAGCCGTGGCCGAAGAGGCCGCGCTGCTGATTGCCTGCGACGGCATGGGTGGTCACGCCGATGGCGAGCGGGCCGCCGAGATCGCGCAGCAGACAGTGGTCGAGCGCTTCTGGCAGACGGCGCAGCCGCTGCTCGATCCGCTCGGATTTCTGCACCTGTCGCTGGGCGCCGCTCACGCCAGCGTGGTCGGCCTGTCGCCGCGGCTGCCGCTGGAGATGCGCCCGCGAGCCACCTGTGCGGTGTGCATCGTGCAGCAGAATTCGGCCTATTGGGCGCACGTGGGGGACAGCCGCGTGTACCATCTGCGCGCCGGCGCGCTGCGCGAGCGCACGCGCGATCACAGCCACGTCGAGCTGCTGATGCGTGAAGGGGTGATTAGCGCCGGCCAGATGCAGAATCACCCGATGCGCAATTTCGTCGAGTCATGCCTGGGAGGCGAGCAGATCCTGCCGGAGATGGCGCTCAATCCGCGCCGCGCGCTGCTGCCGGACGATTTGCTGCTGGTGTGTACCGACGGGTTCTGGGCCAATCTGGATGAGACAGAGATCGCCGGGGCATTCACGACACTCGGGCTGCCGCTGCGCGATACCCTGGCGGCGCTGTCGGCCCAGGCAGTGCTCAATGCCGGCGGCGGCAGCGACAACACGTCGGTCGCGGCGCTGCGCTTCCTCGAATGATGGTTAAATCTCGGCTGATGTCTGAATGCTGATGTCTGAATATCGGAGAGCCTCCTGAACACCCCTTCGCGTCGCAATGGCCGCGGTCCCGACGCGCTGCGACCGGTGCGCTTCACGCGCCGCTTCACCTGCCACGCCGAGGGTTCGGTGCTGGTGGAGTTCGGCGATACGCGGGTGCTGTGCACTGCTAGCATCGACGAGGGCGTGCCGCCGTTCCTGCGCGGCAAGGGCAAGGGCTGGGTGACGGCGGAATACGGCATGCTGCCGCGTGCCACCCATACGCGCAGCCCGCGCGAAGCTGCACGCGGCAAGCAGTCCGGGCGCACGCAGGAGATCCAGCGGCTGATCGGCCGCTCGCTGCGCGCCGCAGTCGACATGGCGGGGCTGGGCGAGCGCACGGTTACCATCGATTGCGACGTGCTGCAGGCCGATGGCGGCACGCGCACCGCGGCGATAACCGGTGCCTACCTGGCGCTGGCCGACGCCTGCGAGACACTGCGCTCACGCGGGCTGTTGTCGGAAAGTCCGTTGCATGGGCAGGTGGCCGCGGTTTCCGTTGGCATCGTGCGCGGCGTGCCGATGCTGGACCTTGATTACGGTGAGGATTCCGAGGCCGAAACCGATATGAATGTGGTCATGAATAATGGCGGCGCTTTCATCGAGGTGCAGGGCACCGCCGAGGGCCACGCGTTTCGCCGCCACGAGCTCGATGCGCTGCTGAACCTTGCCGCCAGCGGCATCGGTGAGCTGTGCGCGCTGCAGGCCCAGGCGCTGGAACCATAGGCTTGCGGCTGGTGGCGTGAAGCTGATTCTGGCCACCGCCAATGCGGGCAAGCAGCGTGAATTCGCCGCGCTGCTGGCGCCGCTGGGCATCGAGCTGCTGCTGCAGTCGGCGCTGGGCATCGACAGCGTAGCGGAGACCGGCAGCAGCTTTGAAGCCAACGCGCTGCTCAAGGCGCGCCACGCCGCAAGCTGTGCCGGCCGGGCGGCGCTGGCCGATGACTCGGGTCTTGAGGTGGACGCGCTCGATGGCCGGCCCGGAGTCTGGTCGGCGCGCTTTGCGGGCGCTGCGGCCACCGATGCCGACAATAATGCGCAGTTGCTGGCGCAGCTCGCCGCTGTGCCGCGCGAGCGCCGCGGCGCCCGCTTCCGTTGCATACTGGCGCTGGTGCGCGGTGCCGATGACGCCCGGCCGCTGATCGCCAGTGGTAGCTGGGAAGGCAGTATCGCGACGCGCCCGGCGGGCGATGGCGGGTTCGGCTACGACCCGCTGTTCATACCCGAGGGCCACCAGGTGACTGCGGCCGAGCTGCCGGCGGCGCACAAGAATGCACTCAGCCACCGTGCCCGGGCGCTGGCCGCGCTGGTGGTGCAGCTCGAGCATGGTGCGCTGTAGTGCATTGCAGCGGTTAACCATCCTTCAGGAGAACGAACTGACCGAGATCAAGCCATTGCACTACTCGCCGCCGCCCGGGTTGTCGCCGCCGGGAGCGCTACCGCTGGAGCTGCCACCACTGGCGCTGTATGTGCACTTCCCCTGGTGCGTGCGCAAGTGCCCATATTGCGACTTTAACTCGCACACGCTGCATGGCGCGCTGCCCGAGGCCGATTATGTCGATGCGCTGCTGAACGATCTGGCGCTGCAGGCGAGCGCCGCACAGGGCCGCGCGCTGCACAGCATCTTCCTGGGCGGGGGCACCCCGAGCCTGTTCTCGCCCGCGGCGCTGGGGCGTCTGCTGCATGGCGTGCGCGCGCGGCTGCAGTGCCCCGCGCAGCTCGAGATCACCCTGGAGGCGAACCCGGGCACGATCGAGCGCGGCCGCTTCGCCGACTATCGCGCTGCCGGCATCACCCGCGTATCGCTCGGCGCACAGAGCTTCGATGCGCAGCAGCTGCAGCGCCTGGGTCGCATTCACAATGTTGACGACACGCAGCGCGCGGTTGAGGAACTGCACGCCGCCGGGCTGACGAATTTCAATCTCGACCTGATGTACGGCCTGCCCGGCCAGAGCATCGCGCAGGCGCTGGCCGATATAGAGCAGGCGGTGGCGCTGCAACCGGCGCATTTGTCTCACTATCAGCTCACGCTGGAACCGGGCACGATATTCGCGGGCCGGCCGCCGGCGGGCATGCCCGACAGCGATCTGGCGGCGGACATGCAGCTAGCCTGCCAGCAGCGGCTGGCGGCGGCGCACTTGCAGCAATACGAAGTCTCGGCCTATGCGCGTGCCGGCGCGCACTGCCGCCACAATCTCAATTACTGGCAATTCGGTGACTACCTCGGCATCGGGGCCGGCGCGCACGGCAAGTGCACGCGGCTCGATGGCGACGCGCTGCTGGTAGAGCGCAGCACACGGCCGCGCGAACCGCGGCGCTATCTGGCGAGCCTGACGGCGGCGGATATCGCGGCCGCGGCGGCGGCGTGTGTGGACACGGGCGGCGTTGCCGCGCCGGCGATCGGGCTGGCACGCAGTGTGGTGCCGGCGGCTGAACTGCCGTTCGAGTTTCTGCTGAACGCGCTGCGGCTGAATGAGGGCTTCGAACAGCGTGAATTCGAAGCACGCACCGGACTGGCGCTGCTCGACGGCGGCTTCGCGCTGGCACAGCAGCGCGGATTGATCGAGCGCCACGGCAGCCGCTGGCGTGCGAGCGCGCTGGGCTTCAATTTTCTAAACGATCTACTGGCGCTACTGCTGCCACCGGCGGGGCGGACGGCAGGCAGGGCAGTCGCGCAAGGCGCGGCAGTCGCGTAGCAGGCATGACAGGGGCTGCCGTAGCGGCCGGGGCCGCGACTTCGATGCGGCAGATTTTCTCAACCGACACCGCTGCTTGGCTGTAGCCCCGCGGCTTTATACACAGTGCGGTGGGCGGCTTTACACAAATTAGCCGATTACGTCTTATATCGGTCATATAGCGCGATGATAGACGTTTAAGTTATTGATTACATAGGCTGAAACATATTGGTCATTTTTTGTTCAACTCGACAGTAACGCGCTTTTAGCGCTTGGGCAGCGCTGTCAGAAAGCCCTTACGCACAGAGTTATCCACAGAAATTGTGGATAATCAGCTGCTCGCCGGTGCCCTCGCCCAGAGCTCGCTGCGATCATTTCAGGCAATGCTTGTAGAGCCACCACGTCGGGGCTAGACTGCGCGCCCTTTTTTCCACGTCGGGCCTTGCAAGGCGCCCGTCGCGTCCTCAAGACGTCAATCAGGAAGTGAATGTCATGAAAGCCTCGACCCACCCTGACTACCAGGAAATCACGGTGACCTGCAGCTGCGGGAACACCTTCAAGACGCGCTCGACCGTCGGGCACGACCTGAGTCTCGACGTCTGCTCGAACTGCCATCCGTTCTATACCGGCAAGCAGAAGATGGTGGACACCGCCGGCCGCGTCGACAAGTTCCGCAAGAAGTACGCCGGCATCGCGGGCACCTCCAAAGGCTAGAGCCGCGAGCCGTTTGCGCGCAAGCGGCGGCGCGTGCTCGCGGCCGCGACCTGGCGCCTTGATTCCGCGCTCCGGCCATGTAAGCTCACTTGCTGACCGCCGCGTCTGTGGTGGTTCGAAATAAGGACCGCAGCGGATGAGCAGCAAGAATTTCGAACTCAAGAATCCGGAATCGGGCCTGACCACGTCACTGCCGGTGCGCAGCGGCACCATCGGCCCCGACGTGCTGGATATCTCCAATATCAATCGCGACCACGGCGTTTTTACCTACGATCCGGGGTTCGCGGTCACCGCGGCCTGCGATAGCAAGATCACCTATATCGACGGCGATGCAGGCGTGCTGCTGTACCGCGGCTATCCGGTGGAGCAGCTGGCAGAGAAGAGCAGCTTTATGGAGGTGGCGTACCTGCTGATGTACGGCGAGCTGCCGAATGCGGCGCAGCTGCAGGAGTTTTCCGGCAGCATCGGGCGTCACACGATGATCAACGAATCACTGCTGCGATTCTTCAACGGGTTTCATCACGACGCGCATCCAATGGCTATGGTGTCGGCGGTCGTGGCCTCGATGTCGGCGTTCTACCACGACTCGACCGACATCCATAACCCGCGGCACCGCGAGATCTTCTCGCACCGCATCGTCGCCAAGCTGCCGACCATCGCCGCCGCCGCGCACAAGCACTCGCTCGGCCAGCCGTTCATCTACCCGCGTAACGACCTGGACTACTGCTCGAACATGCTGAGCATGTTCTTCGCGGTGCCGTGCGAGAACTACACGGTCGACCCTATTGCCGCCAAGGCGCTCGACCTGCTGTTCATCCTGCACGCCGATCATGAGCAGAACGCGAGCACCTCCACCGTTCGCCTTGCGGGCAGCACCGGGGCCAACCCGTATGCGGCGATCTCCGCCGGCGTGGCGGCACTGTGGGGCCCGGCGCACGGCGGCGCCAACGAGGCGGTGCTGGCGATGCTGGAGCAGATCGGCCGGGTCGAGAACATTCCGAAGTACCTGGGCATGGTCAAGGACAAGTCGAGTCATTTCCGCCTGATGGGCTTCGGCCATCGGGTCTACAAGAACTTCGACCCGCGCGCCAAGATCATCCGCGAGACCTGCCATCAGCTGCTCGCGAAGATGGGCCGCAAGGACGATCCGCTGTTCGAGCTGGCCTTGAGACTGGAGGACATTGCGCTGAAGGATGAGTATTTCGTGTCGCGCAAGTTGTACCCAAACGTGGATTTTTATTCCGGCATCATCTACAGCGCGCTCGGTATTCCGCGCTCGATGTACACGGTGATGTTCGCGATCGCGCGCACCGTCGGCTGGGTGGCGCACTGGCAGGAGATGATCAGCGATCCGAACATGCGCATCAGCCGTCCGCGCCAGCTGTATAGCGGACCGGTGCGGCGCGACTACGTGGCGCCGGCACAGCGAAAGACGCTGCAGGAAGCCTAAAGAGCCAGGGGAGCGCACCGGAAGCGCTGTTCGGTATCTGGGCTGCCTTGGCTGTGTGCGCTAGGTTTCCAGCAGCATCTTGAGCTCCGCGGCGTCGGCGCGCCGCATCGGCTTGCCGTCCACCGGGCTGACTGGGGCCTGGCGGATGCCGTCGAGCGGAAACACGGTGGCATCGACGCGCCGGTTGTCAACGGCGAAGCGCAGTCCCGGATAGGCCTTGATGCGCTCGGCGTCCAGGCGCACCCGCCGCTCGGTGACCTCGTGCGCGATGCCGCGATCCACCAGCTGCAGCGTCACGTTCTCCGGACAGTCGGCGAACAGATGCAGCTGGATGTCGGCATGGGCGGTGGCGGTGCCGGTCAGCACCGGACCGACCAGGCGCGGCTCGAACTGCGACAGTCCGTGCATCGCGGCCAGCGCCGCGCGGCGCTGTTCCTGCAGGCTCTGCTCATGGCCATTGGCGTCGAACAGGCGCTGATACTCGGCCAGCGCCTCCTCGATCTCGGTATTGCGCGGCAGTGCCGCCGAATCGGCGACGCCCAGGCGCTCGGCGGCCTTGCGCTTGGCGGTTAGAAAGTCATGGATGCCATGCTGCGCCATGATGCGTGCCGCTTCCTGCGCGAGCGCGCGGCGCAGATTGCCGTTGCGGGGTGAAGCGCGGCGGTTCATAGCTCAGTACCCTCGAGTCGGTCCGTCGACGCAGGTCACAGCGTATCAAAACAGCGGCTCGCCGCTACCTGGCACGTTCTGCGGACCGGTGCCGGGCGGCGCGCTGCCGGTGCTCGTGGCCGGCGGCAGATGGTCTTGCATGAAGGTCTCATAGATTGCATCGGCATCGCTGGCTCCAGCCAGTGTTCCGGTCTTGGGCGAGATGCGCAGGCTCACCAGCCCCGGCGGCTGCTGGCGCGGCCGGTCGGGCTGTCCGCGCAGCGCCTCGCGCATGAAATTGGTCCAGATCGGCACCGCGGTACGACTGCCTTCCTCGCCCTCGCCCAGCGGCCGCTCCTGGTCGTAGCCGACCCAGACGCTGGCCACGATGTTGCGATTGAACCCGTTGAACCAGGTGTCCACCACCAGGTTGGTGGTGCCGGTCTTGCCGGAAATATCCTTGCGATGCAGGGTGGCGGCGCGGATACCGGTGCCGCGAGTGATCACGTCGGCCATCATGTCATCCATGATCCACAGGTTCTGCGGCGAGATCACGCGAGGTGCAATCAGCGCCGGTGAGGTCAGCGGCGGCAGCGGATTGGGCGGGGCGCGATCAGGATCGCTGGGCTCGCCGCCGGCAGCGCTCGCCGCCGTCTCGTCCGCGGCATCATGTGCGGCATCATTCGCGTCATCATGCGCGTCATCGAGCATGGCAGGCTGCACGCTGCCGGATGCACTGGCAGCCGCCGCGGCATCGGGCGTCAGCGGCGCGTTCGCGGCATGGGCGTCGCCGGCCGTCGCCGCATCGCAGCTGTCGCATACGACCGTCGGCTTGGCCTGGTAGACGACCTGGCCAGAGCCATCCTCTATGCGATCGAGATAGTACGCGTCGATCCGATAGCCGCCGTTGGCAAACACGGCATAGGCGCTCGCCATCTGCAGCGGCGTCGCCGGCAGGCTGCCGAGTGCGATGGTCATGTCCTTGGGCATGTCGTCGGGATTGAACCCGAACTTCGCCGCATAGGTGATGGCGGTATCAATTCCAAGCTGCCGTACGATGCGCACCGTCACCAGGTTGCGCGAGTGCACCAGGGCTTCGCGCAGCCGGGTCGGGCCGTTGAAGCTTTTTTCACTATTCTCCGGCCGCCATATTTTCTCCTGGCCGCTGTCGTCGTACACGATCGGCGCGTCCATCACGACGGTTGCGGGTGTAAAGCCGTTCTCCAGCGCGGCCGAGTACAGGAACGGCTTGAAGCCGGAGCCGGGCTGGCGCCGCGCCTGCGTGACGCGATTGAACTTGTTGTCGAAATAATCGAAGCCGCCCACCAGTGCTGCGACCGCGCCGTCGTTCGGATCCAGCGCTACCAGCGCGCCCTGCGCTTCCGGCTGCTGCGCCAGCGCGGCGGTGCCGTGGCCGTTGGTGACGACATATACGACATCGCCGCGCTGCAGGACGTCGTCGGCATGCTTGGGCGCATTGCCGACACGGGTCTCCGAGATCCGCCGGTGCGCCCACGACATCCCGTCCCAGTCGATCTGTGCAAATCCGACCGAGCGGATGTAGACACGGGCCGTCATCGGCGCCACCGATACCACCAGTGCCGGCCGCAGGCCGCCGATGTCGGCAATATCACTCAATGCGGCATCCAGTTTCGCCGGCGAGCTGCGCTCATCCAGATTGAGCTGTTTCAATGCTCCGCGGTAGCCGCGGCGGCGATCGTATTCGATCAGGCCGATACGCAGGGCGCGATTGGCCGCGGTCTGCAGGCGACCGTCGATCGTGGTGTAGACCTTGTAGCCCTGGTTCACCGCATCATCCCCGTAACGGCTCACGATCTCGGCGCGCGCCATCTCGGCGACGTAAGGTGCCTCGACATCGAACTGAATGCCGTGATCGCGCGCTTCCACCGGCTCCAGCGCCGCGTGCTGCGCGCTGGCGGCGTCGATGTAGTTGAGCTTCTGCATCTGCGCCAGCACATAGTGCCGTCGCGCCTGCGCCGCCTTTGGATTGGTGATCGGGTTGAAGCGCGACGGCGCCTGCGGAATACCGGCAAGCGTGGCCGCTTCGGCGACCGAGAGCTGGTCGAGCGGTTTGCCGAAATAGGTCGCCGCGGCCGCGGCCACGCCGTACGAGCGCTGTCCCAGGAAGATGACGTTCAGGTAGGTGATCAGTATCTGCTCTTTGGTGAACTCATGTTCCATGCGGTAGGTGAGAAATATCTCCTGCAGCTTGCGACGGATGGTCTTATCGAAATTCAGGAACATATTGCGCGCCGCCTGCATCGTGATGGTGCTGGCGCCCTGGGAGAAATCGCCGGAGGTCAGATCCACCACGGCGGCGCGCAGCACGCCGCTGTAATCGAAACCGTGATGGGTGAAGAAGCGCTGATCTTCGGCCGCCACGAAGGCTTCACGCACCAGCACCGGCACATCGTCATACGCGACCGGCACGCGTCGCTTCTCGCCGATCTGTGCAATCAGCTCGCCGCTGCGGGTGAAAATGCGCAGCGGAATCGGCACGCTGCCACTGCGCATCGCATCCACGGTCGGCAGCGATGGCGCCAGGTAGATGTAGCTCGCCAGCAGCGCGTAGGCTCCGGCGGCAGCCAATACAACGCACACGGCGAGCAGCCATCCGATGAAACGAAAAGCGTTTATCTTCGCCAAATCAGCCTCTAACTTCTTCGATCGTCGGCGTTCTTGGGCATCGGCATGCGGCTAATCCGTCGCCCTGGAACCAAATCGGCTGGCTCGCCCGCCGTGCCGTGGGCTGCCCGGCAGCATAGCAGCGCACCGCGCAGCAGCGGGCAGCCGCCGCGATGTGCCACCTTTCGGTGAGTGTGGAAGTTAGACCTCCATCACGCCCTACGATTCCGCCCGCAGTTTAAGGTTATGGCATGCACGGCCGTAACAGACAGCGCATCTGGTCTGAATCCCGTTCTGGCTGACAGATATTTCTGACATAATGCGACCGGATTCTACTAAAGCGCGCGTAGCCTACTGAAAGGTCTCGAAAAAGTGTTTCTATTATCGCGCAAGTACCGCCAGCTGCTCGGCCTGGACATTACCACCTCGTCGATAAAGCTCATCGAATTGACGATGTCCGGCGGCCAGTACCGGGTCGAGTCGTATGCGGCCGAGCCCACCCCGACCAACGCGATGAACGAGAAGACGCTGGTCGATCCTGAGGCAGTCGGGGAGGCCATCCGCCGCGCAGTGAAGCGTTCCGGCGCTAAAAGCCACGAAGTGGCGATCGCGATCAGCGGCGACGCCGCGATCACCAAGGTGATCCAGATGCCGCGTGGCCTGCGCGATTCGGACCTGGAAGCCCAGGTCGAAATGCAGGCCGATCAATACATTCCGTTTCCGATGGATGAGGTCAGCTACGACTTTGAAGTGCTCGGCCAGTCGGAGAAGGACGGCGACTCGGTCGACGTGCTGCTGGTGGCCTCGCGCAGCGAGAACGTCGAGCAGCGCCGCGCCGCAGTTGCCGCCGCCGGGCTGACGGCGCGTATCGTCGATGTCGAAGCGTTCGCACTCGAGAACGCCTGCCGCCTGATGACGCACCAGATGCCCGATGGCGGCATCGATCATTGCGTCGCGGTGGTGGACTTCGGCGCCAGCAACACGACATTCAGCGTGCTGCGCAATCTCAAGGTCATTTATACGCGCGATTTCGCCTTTGGCGGCCAGCAGTTGACCGAGGAGATCATGCGTACCTACGGGCTGTCGATGGAGGAGGCCGGTCGCGCCAAGAAGGAAGGCGGCCTGCCGGGCAACTTCCAGGCCGAGGTGCTCGATCCGTTCATCGATGACATGACGCAGCAGGTCAGCCGTTCGCTGCAGTTCTACCTTGCCTCGGGCAGCGGACGCGAGCAGCCGGACAAGATCCTGATCTGCGGCGGCTGCGCCAACATTGCCGGTGTGGCCGACGTGGTGCAGAGCCGCGTCGGCATCAACGCCGAGCGCGGCGATCCGCTGGGGCAGATGAAACTCTCCTCGCGCGCGCGCGCCCAGGCCGTGCAGCGCGATGCCACCGCCTTGCTGACGGCCTGCGGCCTTGCGTTGCGGAGCTTCGACTAATGCCGCGTATTAACCTGCTTCCCTGGCGTGACCAGCAGCGTCGCGAACGCAAACTGGCATTCTTTATAGCCCTCGGCGGCGCGGCGGTAGTGGCGGCGATCGCCGCCTTCATCGCCTACCTGCTGCTCGGCTCGATGATCGATGCCCAGGAGCACCGCAACGACCGGCTGCGCGCGCAGATCAAGGTGCTCGACAAGCAGATCGAGGAGATCAACGACCTCGAGGCGCAGAAGCAGAAATTCATCTCGCGCATGCAGATCATCGAGAAACTGCAGCGCTCGCGTCCGGAGGTGGTGCATCTGTTCGATGAGCTGGTGAAGCAGATGCCCGATGGTACCTACCTGACCTCGGTCAAGCAGACCGGACCGAAGCTCAAACTGGAAGGCGTGGCGCAATCCTCCACGCGCGTCTCGGCGCTGATGCGCGGCATCTCGGCCTCGCAGTGGCTGCGCAATCCCGAACTTGAAGTGGTTCAGACCAAGAGCGACACGGCCGGCAGCAGCTTTACGCTCGATGCCGAGCAGATCACGCTGCCTGATTCCGACAACACTACGACTGCCACCAAGCGGCCGCGCGCCGTCGCCGGGAGCGGCAAATGAGCGTGCTCGATGAACTGCGCTCGCTCGACCCGCGCGATCCGGGCCGCTGGCCGTTTGCAGCGCGTGCCGTCGCGGTCGTGGCCTGCTTCGTGCTGGTGGCGTTCGCCCTTATCTGGTTCTTCGTATGGCAGGACCGGATGCCCGTGCTGCAGCAGCGCGAAACCGAGGAACAGCAGCTGCGCAATGAATTTCACACCAAGCACGCCAAGGCCGTCAACCTCGCAATCTACAAGCAGCAGCTCACCGATATCGAGAAATCGTTCGGTGCCCTGCTGCGCCAGCTGCCGAGCAAGACCGAAGTGCCGAACCTGCTGGTGGACATCTCGCAGACCGGTTTGGCCGCGGCCCTGGAAGAGAAGCTGTTTCAACCCGGGCAGGAAGTGAAAAAGGACTTTTACGCGGAGCTGCCGATCCATATCCAGCTCACCGGCAGCTATCACGAATTTGGGGCATTCGTCAGCGGCATCGCGGCACTGCCGCGCATTGTCACGCTGCACGACATCCAGATCACCCCGATCAGCAAGGACAAGTCGGCGGCCTATGATCAGCTGCAGCTCGACCTCACCGCCAAGACCTATCGCTACCTCGACGACGACGAAGTCGCGGCAGCGGAAGCCGAAAGGCGCAAGGCCGATCAAGCCAAGCGACATGGAAGCTAGCGATGAGTGAACCTAACAACGCTGTGCTAGAACATCCGCTGGCGCGCCTGGCAGTTTTCACCGTGCTGGCCGCAATGCTGGCCGGCTGCAGCGGCCGCGATGCGGACCTGGATCGCTTCATCGAGGCGACCAAGAAAGAAGCGGGCGGTCGCGTCGAACCGCTGCCCGAGGTCAGGCCGTACGAGGCTTTTACCTATACCGACCAGGACCTGCGTTCGCCGTTCGTGCCCGGAGGTTCGGGCTCGCAGAACGCCGGGCTGCGGCCGGACAGCAAGCGCAATCGCGAGTTCCTCGAGCAGTTCTCGCTCGATACTCTGAAAATGGTGGGTACGCTGAATCTGGGCGCCAATCGCTACGGCCTGGTGGCGACCAAGGACGGCCGCGTGCATCGCGTTGTGGTCGGTGAACATATGGGAACCAACGACGGCAAGATCACCGACATCACGCCGTCAAAGATCGCTTTGGTTGAGATCATTCCCGACGGGCTGGGCGGCTACATCGAGCGTCCCGCGGCCCTGGGGCTGAACGAATGATCGGCAGGGAGACACATCGAATGAAACTGTCCATGTTCCACACGCCGCGAGCCCGCATCGCCTGGCTGGCCCTTGCCTGGGCCGCCGGGATGCTGGTCGCACTGGCCGCACGAGCCGCCGATGCGCCATCGGCCGATGCGCCAGCGACTCCCAACACGTTGCAGACAATCAATGTGCAGACGCTGAGCGGCAATCAGCTGCAGCTGACGCTGCACCTGGCGGGCCCCGCTCCCGAACCGCTGGCGTTCACCATCGACAAACCGGCGCGCATTTCGCTCGACCTGCCCAATACCACGCTGGCGCTAGCCTCGCGCCGCATCGACGTCGGCTCGGCCGGCGTGGACACGGTGCTTGCCGCCGAGGCCAATGGCCGTACTCGCATCGTGCTCAACCTGGACCAGCAGTTGCCGTACCAGACGCATGTCGCCGGCAACGACATCGTGGTGCTGGTGGGCGCCGGTTCCAATGCGCAGGCTGGCGCCAGGACCTCCGGTGCCGCCGCCGCGCATGCTGCGGAGTCGGCTCCGGGCCCGATTTCGGGGCGCGCCATCAAGAGCATTGATTTTCGTCGCAGCGAGACCGGCGGCGGCCGCCTGGTCGTGCGCCTGTCCGATCCGCGCACGCCGATCGATCTGAAACAGCAGGGTTCACAGATCCTGGTGGACTTCGCCGGCACCGAGCTGCCGAAGAACCTGACGCGTCGCTACGACACGCTGGATTTCGGTACACCGGTGAGCGGATTCGACGCCCAGAAAGTCGGCAACGATACCCGCATCGTGATCAACGCCACCGGCAACTTCGAACAGCTGGCCTACCAGTCTGATGACCAGTATGTGGTCGAGGTAGCGCCGGTGGTCAAGGCCGCAAATGCGAATCCGGCCGACCAGAAGAAGGAATACAAGGGTGAACGCCTGACGTTGAACTTCCAGGACATCGAGACGCGCGCGGTGCTGCAGCTGCTGGCCGATGCCAGCGGGCAGAATATCGTGGTCAGCGACAGCGTCCAGGGCAGCGTCACGCTGCGGCTGCAGAACGTCCCATGGGACCAGGCGCTGGACATCGTGCTGCGCACCAAGGGTCTCGACAAGCGCCAGGAGGGTAACGTCATCATCGTGGCGCCAGCTGATGAGCTGTCGGCGCGCGAGAAGGCCGAGCTGTCGGCGAAGAAGGATATCCAGGCGCTCGAGCCGTTGCACTCGGAGTATCTGCAGGTCAATTACGCCAAGGCTGCGGATATCGCCGCGCTGCTCAAGGGCTCTACCGTCGCCGCCGGCTCCTCCGGCAACAACTCGGTGCTGTCCGCACGCGGCACCGTGGCGGTCGACAATCGCACCAATACCTTGCTGTTGCAGGACACCGCGGATCGGATCGCGGACGTGCGCCGGCTGGTTGCGCTGCTGGATATACCGGTCAAGCAGGTGCTGATCGAGTCGCGCATCGTGATCGTTACCAACGATTTCGAGCGCGACCTGGGAGCGCGTTTCGGCGTCACCGCCACGCGCGCCAACGGTACCAATGGCCTGTATGAAACCACCGGCACCGCGGCCGGCACCGACACCGGCATAAGCTCGGCGCTGAGCAATCTCGCCAGTAACGGTACCGTGTACCCGGTCAGTATTCCGACCGGGGCCACCGCCACCAATCGCTACAACGTCAATCTGCCGGTCGCAACTCCTGCCGGCAGCATCGCCTTCGGCATTCTCGGCTCCGACTTCCTGGTGGATCTGGAGCTGTCCGCCGCCCAGGTGGAAAACCGCGGCACCGTCGTAGCCTCGCCACGCGTGATCACGGCGAATCAGAAGGAAGCCACGATTTCCCAGGGCGTGGAGATCCCATACCAGCAGTCCGCTTCCAGCGGCGCCACTACCATCGCGTTCAAAGACGCAGTGCTGTCGCTCAAAGTCAAGCCGCTGATTACGCCGGACAACCGCATCATCCTGGATCTGAAGGTCTCGGATGACAGCGTCGGCCAGGTGGTGGTGGCCTCCGGCGGCGTCAACGTGCCGTCCATCAACACCCGCACCATCGAGACCCAGGTGGTGCTCGGCGATGGCGAGACCGTTGTACTGGGCGGCATCCTGGAGACCACGCAGAGCCTGCAGAAGACCGGGGTCCCGTGGCTGGAGGATATTCCGGTACTTGGAAATCTGTTCAAGCAGAGCACCCGGACCGACGACAAGGATGAGCTACTGATCTTCGTGACACCGAAGATCCTGCGCGAAGGAGTCAGTGTCAATTGACCGCCCGCCGCGCTCGCAGGCCGGCAGCACACAGACGGATAGTTCAGGTGAATACGATGTACAAATACGGATATCTGCTGGCGTTGGCCGGCGCGCTGGCACTGAGTGCCTGCGGCGGCGGCAGCAACAGTTCATTTGCCACGGTGGGCAGCTCCTCCGGCACCAGCAGCAGCACCAGCAGCGGCGCTGCCACGACCACGTATGAGATGGGCAATGGCAGCGGCAGCACCTTTCAGAACGGCGTCATCAACCTGTCGAGCGCGTCGTTGTCGGCCGGAGGCACCGCGAGCCTGAGTGTGACGGTGGTGGATCAGCAGACCGGGACGCTCTACACCGCCGCGCCGGTGGTAGTCACCTTCAACTCGCCATGCATTGCCCAGGGACTGGCGATCATTGCAGCCACACCGCCAAGCACCACGGGCACTGCTGCCGATACGGTCAGCACCACCAGCGGCAACGCCACTGCGACCTACACCGCCAAGGGATGCAGTCCCACCGACGTCATTACCGCAACGGCAGTGGTCGACAATGAGAACCTTACGGCCTCAGCCACGATCTCGGTCGCCGCGGCGACGGTCGGTTCGATCCAGTTCGTATCGGCGACGCCGACCACGATCGGCCTGAAGGGTACTGGACTTACCGAGACATCGACGGTGATCTTCAAGGTGGTGGATTCGACCGGTGGTGCACGGCCGGGCGTCGCTGTCGGCTTCAATCTCGATACCACGGTCGGCGGCATGAGCCTGTCACCGATCACGGCGACTTCGGCTGCCGACGGCACCGTGCAGACGGTGGTGAGCTCGGGTACCGTGCACACATCGGTGCGCGTGACTGCGACCATCACCTCACCGAGCTTGAGCACGGAGTCGAGCGCACTGACGGTGACCACCGGACTGCCGGCATCGGCAGGGTTCTCCATTGCCGTGGGATCTCCAAGCTATGCCGCCAGCGGGCTGGCCTGCCCCAACGTGGAAGCCTACGGCACCGATGGGGTGACCGTCCCGATTACCGTACGGCTGTCCGATCGCTACAACAATCCGGTGCCCGACGGTACATCGATTGTGTTCAACACCGACGGCGGCCACATCGTTGGCAGCTGCACGACGCCGTCCGCGCCTACCAGCCCCGGAGATGGCACCTGCTCGGCGACCTGGACCAGCGCCAATCCGCGACCGCAGCTGGCGGAGGACACCCCGCCGCTGCTGGCCGCCGGCCGCGCCAAGGTGCTGGCGACGGCGATCGGGGAGGAGTCGTTTACCGACGTGAACGGCAGTGGTTTCTGGCAGGCGGGGGATCCGTTTGCCAATCTGGGCGAACCGTATCGGGATGACAACGAGAACGGCCAGTACGATCACGGCGAGTACTTCCTGGATTACAACCAGAACGGGGTGTGGGATGCGGGTAATGGTAGCTTCGTGGGCATTACCTGCACCGGCACCACGGCCGGCTCGACCTGCACGACCGCGGAGCTGGCGATCGGTGCGCAGCAGCTGGTGATCATGTCCACCAGCGCGGCGAATATCTCGGTGACTGGCACTACGGGATTTGGCGGCACGGTGGGTTCCGGTCTGACGATTGCACCCAGCGTCTCGGGCGGCGCATCGACTACCGGCTCTGTCACATTCAATGTACAGGATCTGAATACCAACCCGATGCCGGCAGGCACCACCATCGCCGTCATCGCGGACACGGCCATCGGCACGATCAGCGGCACGGGGGCCTCGTTCACCATCGGTTGCCGCAGTGCGGTCGGTGGCGATACGCTCAGCGTGACCCTGACCGCGGCGACGACTGCGGGTGCGTCCGGTAACATCACGATTCAGGTGACGACGCCTGGCACCAAGACTCTCACGGAGCTCGCCATACCGGTGACGTTGAACTGACCCTCGCCGGGCCGAACTGATCGCACGCGGCTTGCGGCGCGTGGCCAAGCCATGCGGATACTTCTGGTGGAAGATGACGGGCTGGTGGCGGATGCCATCGTTCGCGGCCTGTCGCAGGCCGGCTTCACCGTGGATCACGCCGGCAGCGCCGAACTGGCGCGCATCGTACTGCGCACCGAACATTTCGACCTGGCGGTGATCGATATCGGCTTGCCGGCGGCTGACGGCTTCACGTTGCTGCAGGCGCTACGAGCCGATGGCAAGGCGACGCCGGTGCTGATTCTCACGGCACGCTACACGCTGCGCGACAAGATCCGCGCCTTCGATCTGGGCGCCGACGACTTCCTGATGAAACCGTTCGAGCAGGCCGAGCTGGCGGCGCGCTGCAAGGCGCTGATCCGCAGGGCCGGGCAGGCGCCCAGCGGCGCGCTGCACCTGGGTCGGGTGTCGATCGACCTGATAGGCCATCAGTTGCTGCTCGATGAGCAGCCGATCGAACTGACGCGACGCGAATGGGTGGTGCTGGAGAGTCTGGCTCATGAGGTTGGCCGCGTGGTCAGCAAGGAACGGCTGATGCAGGCGCTGGCCGGATGGGAGCAGGACCTGACTGCGAACGCGGTTGAAACCCACATCTCGCGCCTGCGCGCCAAGCTCGGCGACGCGGTCGTGATCCGCACCATCCGCGGCCTGGGCTACCGCCTCGATGAGCCGCAGGCGCCTGCATCATGATGACGATCCGGCGGCGTCTGCTGCTGCTGCTGCTGCCCGCGCTGGCGATATTGATGCTGGTCGGCGGCCTGGTGGACTACTGGATCGCGCTCGCCACCACCCAGAATGCCTACGACCAGGCCCTGGCAAGCACCGCGTTCGCGGCCGCGGCTTACGTTAACTTCGATCAGGGCAAGGCGGCCTTTACGCCCTCCCCGCGCACCGCCGCATTGCTGCGTGCCGGCAGCGGTGTTGCGGGCGACAGCCTGCTGTATGCGGTGACCGGGCCGGATGGAGAATTGATTGCCGGCAGTCCCGGCCTGCCCGCAGGTTTTGCCATGCCGCCCGCCGGCGCCACCGGGGCACCCGAATCAAGAGCGGTATTCCGCGACGTCAGGGTACAAGGCGTGTCGCTGCGCGCCGTGAGCGTGCGCGTGCCCGCGCCGCTGGGAGCGGCGACCGTCACTGTCGCCGAGACGCGCGAGCGCCGCACGCGCACGCAGCGCGTGATGCTGTTCGGCAAGCTGCTGGTCGACTTTGCCGAGCTCGATATCACGCTGCTGCTGATATGGATCGCGGTGTATTTCGGGCTGCGGCCGCTGGCAGCGTTGCGCGATGAAGCCGAGACGCACTCGCTGCGCGAGCTGCGGCGGTTCGACGAATCCACGGTTCCCGGGGAACTGCGCCCGGTGGTGGTGGCCTTCAACCGCGTGCTGGAACTGCTGCATGATGCGGCTGCGGCACAGCAGCGATTTGTTGCCGATGCGGCGCATCAAATGCGCACCCCGGTGGCAGGGCTGCTGGCGCAGCTCGAGCTGCTGCTGCGCGAGCCGCGCGCTGTGGCCATCGCCAGTGAACTCGCAACCTTGCAGAAGGGCATTGCGCACCTGGCGCACTCAGCCAATCAGCTGCTGTCGCTGGCGCGCGCCGAGCCGATTGCCGCGCTGCCGGAGGATCGGCAGCCGATTGAACTCAAGGCCCTGGTCGAGCAGCTGGTGGAGCGGCATCTCGAGCGGGCCGACAAGGCCGGCATCGACCTGGGCGCGGAGACCGCCCCTGCGCAGACCCTGGGGGATGCGTGGCTGCTCGAGGATCTGCTGGCCAACCTGATCGACAACGCGCTGAAGTACACGCCCAGGGGCGGCCACGTCACCGTGCGCTGTGGCCTGGAAGGCGGCCGTCCGTATCTCGAGGTCGAGGACGACGGTCCGGGCATCGCGGAAGCCGAGCGCACGCGGGTGCGCGAGCGCTTCTACCGGCTGCCGGGCTCCGCAGGCATAGGCTGCGGTCTTGGCCTGGCCATCGTCGATGAGATCGCCAGGGTGCACGGCGGCGCCCTCAGCATCGCGAGCGGGCGGCAAGGCCGCGGCGCACGCCTGCGGGTCAGTTTCGGTGCGCCCACGCAGGTTCGCCGACTGTGACCTGGGTCCCAGATTCAGGTTGCAGCAGCAGCCAGCCAGCTTGGTGCAAGCTCCGCTGGCTATCGTGGGGTCCTATGGATAACCGGTCTCATCGACGAGCCAGTCGCGGCTTCACCATGGTGGAGATGGTGATGGTCATGACTATCGCCGCGATCCTGCTGGCGATCTCGATTCCCTCGTACCGGTACGTGACCAACGCCAATCGCATCGCCGCCGAGATCAATGGCCTGCTGGGTGACATGCAGTATGCACGTGCCGAAGCGATCAAGGAGGGCCAGACGGTCACGGTGTGTGTGTCCACGGATAGCGCCAGCTGCAGCGCCGGCAACCTCAACTGGCAGAATGGCTGGATCGTATTCGCCGACGCCAACGGCAACCAGACTTTCAATGCCGCCACGGATACGCTGCTGCGGGTACAGGCCGGGTTTACCGGCACCGATACCTTCGTGGCCAACAATGCGCTGTCGGCCGTCACTTTCAACCGGGAAGGCTTTGCCACCGGCGGACCCACGCCGGTCGCCGCAGGGACATTGATCGCGCTGCACGCGGTCCCGGCCAGTAATGCCTCGACGCGCTGCCTGTCGGTGACCCAGGTCGGGCTGCTGACGGTGCAGACCTACAACCAGAGCAACAATGGCGTGACCTGTCTATGAAACAGCTGCGCTCCGATATTCAGGGTTTCTCGCTGATCGAGGTGCTGGTGGCGCTGGTGATCATCGGCGTCGGCATGCTCGGCATCGCCAAGATACAGGCACTGGCCTACTCCAGCACCGCGACCGCGAGCCTGCGCTCGCTGGCTGCGATCGAGGCCTCGAGTCTGGCGGCCGCGATGCGCGCCAACCAGAATTACTGGACCACGGCCGCCGCCGCCACAGCGCAGACGATCTCGATCGTCGGCGGGGCGGTAACCGCGTCCACTGACGGCACGCTGGTTGGAACCGCGGGAAGCTGCTCGGCTGCAACGTTCGGCAGTTCCGCGGCGCTGGCCGCCTACGATGTGCAGTGCTGGGCCAAATCTCTCAAAACCCTGCTGCCGGGCGATACGGCCACCGTCACCTGCAGTCCCAACGTCACGGCTACCTATCCGGTCGGTTGCAGCATCCAGGTGAGCTGGCTGGAGCGCTACACCGGGATCAACGCCCAGTCGCAAGGCACGACCATGGCGTCGCCGGTCTATACCCTGTACGTGGAGCCGTAGCGCATGAGCGAACGACACATCCGCCGCCGCGCGCCGCGTCGCCAGGGCGGCTTTACGCTGGTCGAACTGCTGATTGCGGTGCTGATCGGCCTGTTCCTGCTGGGCGGGCTGATGACGCTGGTGCAGGACAACCGGCGCACCTTCAGCAGCCAGAACATGCTGTCGCAGCTGCAGGACAGCGAGCGGCTGGCCATGACGATGATGACCGACGTGATCCAGGCCGGCGGCTATTTCCCGGATCCGACCACCAATACGGCGATTTCCGCACTTCCCGTGTCCGGCACGATCGCCGCGGGACAGCCGTTCTTCGGCACCTACAACGCGGCGGCGCCGGGCGACAGCATCACGGTGCGCTATGCCACGACTACCGGCGACACCATCCTCAATTGCGCCGGCGGCACCAACACCACCGGCGCCGTCGCACCGCTGCTCTACACCAACACCTTCAGCGTGCTCAATGGCCAGCTGCTGTGCACGCTGAACGGCACCGTGTATCCGCTGGTGGGCACCGTGAGCGCGAGCGTGGTACCCAACGCGATCATCGTCAACAACCTCAGCATTCTGTACGGCATCAACAGCTCCGGCAGCGGCAGCAACGTCGACACCTATGTGACCGCCGCCGGGGTCACGAACTGGAACAACGTCATTTCGGTGAAGATCACGCTGACCTTCAACAATCCGCTGTACGTGGCCGGTGTTGCGGGCACCCCGCAGCCGCAATACATCACTTTCCAGCGCATCGTCAGCGTCATGGCACAAACCGGAATCTAGACATGAAGCATTTGCGGCATAGCTCTCGTTCCACCCAGCGCGGCGTTGTTCTGGTCACCAGCCTGCTGCTGCTGCTGGTGGTCACCGTCATGGCGCTGAGCATGTTCCGCAGCTTCGGCATGCAGGAGCGCATCGCGGGCAACGTGCGCGAGAAACAACGTGCGCTGCAGGTCGCCAACAGCACGCAGGAATATGCAGAATGGTGGCTCGCCAATCAGAGCGGTGCCATCTACGCCGTCAGCCAGGGCAGCGCGGCCGCCGCTGACGTCACCTGCGGCAATACCGTAGTCGATGCCAATGCGCCGGTGGGCGCGGGGCAGATCTGCATCGACACATTGCGTATTCGCGGCATCAGCGCGGCCACATGGCCGAGCTCGATTCCCAGCGCCGGCCCGACCATGGGAGTGCTGTACACGCCCCCCGGCATGAGCGCGGTGAATTACGCGGTGCGGCCCGGTTTCTATATCGCCGATGCCGGCGCGCTGGCCACGGCGCGCGGCGAGGTCTACCAGGTCGATGCCTATGGCTTCGGCCTGACCAGTAACGCGATTTCCGTGGTTGAGAGCACCGTTGCAGTCACCTGCATCGTGTGCAACGTGGGAGGATTGTGATGAATGCAAGATATTCCATTGCCGTCGTAGCGGCAATCCTGGCCGCCGGCTACACCAGTGTCAGCCCGGCGCAAACGACCTTCACCGAGGACTTCACCAGCGGGGCCACCACCAACAGCTGGTATTTCTTCAATGGCGCGTGCCTCACCGCTGGCAGCGTGAGCGGCTCGATCAGTCCGGGGAAAATCCCGTCGTGCGTCAGCATTCAGAATTCCTATTATGCGCAGCAGCAGGACCACGATACGGCGCTGGTGGGCGGCAAGAATGGCGTCGCAGGCAGTGCCGAGACGCTGCCCGATCCGGCCAAGAACGGTGCCCTGCGCTTTACCAACGGCTCGCCCTTTGGGCACGGTGAGAACGGCGCGATCGTATCGGCCAGCGCCTTTAATGCCGGCCAGGGCATCCAGATCACCTTCAAGACCGTCACCTACCGCGGCGACAGCGGCGGCAACGGTATGGATGGTGCCGATGGCATGAGTTTCTACCTCATCAACGGCGCTGAAAGTCCCACCGATGGCGTCTGGAACGGTATCGGTTCCTGGGGCGGCAGCCTGGGCTACACCTGTTCGAATTCCAATCCGCCCTACGACGGTCTGATCGGTGCCTACCTGGGGCTCGGCATCGACGAGTTCGGCAATTTCCTCAACGGCACCAACCTGGTGGCCGGCTACACCGGTTCCAATGTAGCGAGCGGCGACAATACCGCTCTCGGTTACGGCTATTTTCCGGGACGCATCGGCTTGCGCGGGGCCGGCAATGTCTCGTGGGCCTATCTCAACAAGACCTATCCGAGCTACTACCCGTCGTCGCTGTCGACCACGCAGCAGCAGGCAGCGGTGCAGAAGACCTGCAGCACCGGCGCGGTGTGGAACTACAGCGCCAGCGCGAGCAATCCGACGCAGGTGACCAATCCGACGCCGGCGCTGCAGGACTATGCGCCGATCATCGCCGGCAGCAACCCGGCGATCGTGCCGTATTCGGAACTGCCTTCCTCGATTCAGCTCGCCAACGAGTCCGCGATGGCCCGCCCCGATGGCACCACGACCAACGGTGTCACCAACGGCAACGTGTTCCTGTACAACCTGCAGATTACGCAAAATGGCCTGCTGAGCTTCGCCTACAGCGTCAATGGCGGTGCCTACACGCCGGTGATCACCTCGCAGAGCATCACGGCGTCCAACGGCGCGTTGCCGGCGACGTTGCGTTTCGGGTTCGCCGGCTCGACCGGCGGTGACACCAACATTCACGAGATCCTGTGCTTCAAGGCTGCGCCGAGCACCGTGTCGGCAAGTTCGGCGGCCGTCAATGAAAAGCAGACCTCGCAGGTCCAGACCACATCGCAGGCATACTTTTCGTTCTACAACCCGAATGACTGGACCGGTCGGGTGACCGCCTTCGGGCTCACCGACACCGGCGGCCAGATCACCATCAACAACCTTGCCAACTGGGATTCCGAGTGCGTATTGACCGGAGTGATTTCCACCCAGACCTGCACCTACACCGGCGCCGCCGGCCCGATGGCCGCAGAGCCGATCTCCGGCACCGGCGGTCGCCAGATGCTGACCCTGAACGGGCTGGACACCACGGCCGCGGCAGGCATCAAGGGAATACCGTTCGAGTGGGCGAGCCTGACGGCTGCCGAGCAGAACGTGCTCGATGCGGGCGACGCCACCAATAACGCTAACCGACTGAACTATCTGCGCGGCGATCGTACCAATGAGATCAACAGCGCCGGCGTCGGCACCTTCCGTGCTCGCGACGGCGTGATGGCCGATGTGGTCGATTCGAGCCCGGCCTGGGTCGGGCCGCCGTCCTCGCCGTACATCCTGCCGTGGAAGGACCGGTTTGTTACGACCGACCCGATTACCGAGAATCTGTCCAACGGCCAGAGCAGCTATTCCGCGTTCCAGACCAGCAACCAGGGGCGCCTGAACGTCATCTACGCCGGCGCCAACGATGGCTTTCTGCACGGCTTCAGGACCGGCTCCGAGGATACCGCCGGCGACGTGCTCAGTGGCAGTTCGACCCCCAATGACGGCTTCGAGGTGCTGGCGTATATGCCGGGTGCGGTGCTCAACACCATCCATTCCACGACCCCGAGCCTGGACTACGCCAATCCTCAATATGCGCATAATTTCTTCGTCGATGGACCGCCCGGCAGCGGTGACCTGTATTACGGCGGCGCCTGGCACACCTGGCTCATGGGCGGCCTGGGGGCGGGCGGATCCGCCATCTACGCGCTCGATATCACCAATCCGAGCGGTTTCTCCGAAGGCAATGCCGCAAGCCAGGTCATTGGCGAATGGGGTGCTGCCACGATCAGCTGTGTCGGCAACGGCACCTGCGGCAAGAGCCTGGGAAATACCTACGGTACGCCGCAGATTCGCCGCTTCCACAACGGCAGCTGGGGCGCTGTGTTCGGTAACGGCTATGGCAGCGTCAATGGCGATGCCGGAATCTTCATCATGCTGGTCGGCTCTCCGAGCGGCTCGGCGCCGCCTCCGGTCACGTTCTATTATCTGAGCGCCGGCAATTCCCCCGGCAACGGCATTGCCTACGTGACGCCGGCCGATCTGGACGGCGATCACATCACCGACTTCGTCTATGCCGGTGACCTGAAAGGCAACGTGTGGCGCTTCGATCTGACCAGCGCCACCCCGTCGCAATGGGCAGTCACCAGCCCGGGTCCGTTGTTTACCGCCACCGGGCCTACCGGTCTGGCGCAGCCGATCACCACCCCGGTAGTCGTGGCCTCGGCGGTCTTGGCCGGCACGCAGCCGAACGTCATCGTCGCATTCGGTACCGGACGGCGCATGCAGTTCAGCAACAGCAGTGCGACCAGCTACGTCACCAATACGCAGAGCATGTATGGCGTGTGGGACTGGAACTTCAGTACGCCTAATCCCGGTTTGGCGGCCTCGTGGAACTCCAAAGCCCAGGCCCAATACTCGAGCCTGACGTCGACGGGAAGTACCAGCCAGATTCATACCGCATCGGGGCTTGCGGCGCCGTATACACTGAGCCGTGCGAACCTCACCAAGCAGACCTATACGGTGGTGCCGGGCACTCCGGTCACCGTCACCGCCACCAACAATTCGGTCGGCTGGGTCAATTGCGCCAGTTCCTGCGCTTCGGGCAGCTTCGGCTGGTATGTGGACCTGCCCGGCACCAACGGCACCACCACCACCAACGGAACACCGATCATCGAGCAGATCGTCTCCAGCCCATCCGTGTTCCAGGATGCGTTGATCGTCAACTCGACCATCCCGGCCAACAATCAGCCGCTGAACTGCAACAGTCCGACCACCGATGGCGGCGTCACCTACGCCGTGGCGCTGGTCAGCGGCGGAGTGTTCGCGCAGGGCGGCGGCTCGCCGACATCCACGACCAGCAGCTTCTCGAGTGCCTTCGTCAACTACCGGGACACAATGGTCGCTGGCATACAAAACAACGAGACCGGTGCGCTGTCCGTGGTCAATACCAAGGAATCCACCACCTTCCTGATCGGGCAGAGCATCTCGGTCACGCAGGGCCAGGCTCCGGGCCATGCCGATCAGATCGCCCTGTCGAACACCACGGTCAACCGCCTGACCTGGGTCGAATTACGCTAGCCATCGCGGCTGACAGGATAAAGATATGCCTATGCCACAGCGAAATCACTGGCGCACGAGCGGCCCCGCCGCCGGCTTCACGCTGGTTGAACTGATGATCGTGGTCGTGATCGCCGGCACATTACTGGCGATCGCCATCCCCAGCTATATCGACAAGGTCCGCACGTCACGCCGCGTCGAGGCCAAGACCGCGCTGCTGGATCTGGCAGGCCGCGAGGAACGCTTCTACAACACCAACAATACCTATAGCCTCACGCCCTCCGACCTGGGTTATGGCGCGGTAGCGGCATCGTTTCCGATGGCGGTCGGCAGCAGTTACTACAACGTCAACGTCACCAATATATCCGCCGGCTCTGCCGGACCGCCCGTGGTTGCCCCCACTTATACGATTACGGCCACCGCCATCAACGATCAGCTCAAGGACACGCAGTGCCAGACCTTCACGCTCACCAACACTGGTCTGCAGACCTCCGCACCCAACGCCACCCAATGCTGGTAGCGCACTGAGCAGACGAAAGGCCTGACCGGACGCGCGGGCCGGACCAGCATTGCGTGTATGGTGTAACCTGCCGCCACGGCCCGCGGCCATGAGCCGCTGGCGCGGCGAATTGCGCAATGATCGGCAAGCACAACATTTTCCTGATCGGCCCGATGGGATCCGGCAAGACTGCAGTCGGCAAGTATCTTGCGCGCATGCTCGACTATCCGTTCCTGGACAGTGACCACGAGATCGAACAGCGCAGCGGCGCCGATATACCGTTGATCTTCGAGCGTGAGGGGGAGGCGGGGTTCCGCCGCCGCGAGCGCGAGGTGATCGCCGAACTCACCGCCCGCCCGCGCGTCGTGCTCGCGACCGGCGGCGGCGCGATCCTGGATGCGGATAATCGCCGTGAACTCGCCAGCCGCGGCTGGGTGGTTTATCTGGAGACTTCCATTACACAGCAGGCGGAGCGCGCCGGGCGCACAAGTCACCGGCCGCTGCTGCACGGCGCTGATCCGAAGCTGCGGCTTGAAGAGCTCATGCTGGCGCGCGAACCGCTGTACCGGGAGATCGCCGACATGCGCACCTCGACTGACCGGCGACGGGTACGTTCGGTGGCCGAGAGTATCGCCCAGGAATACAAGACCTGCCTGCGCCAGCCGGCGGCGAGTGCCAGCGGCTGACGGCGCGTGCATACCCTCACCGTCAACCTCGGCGAGCGCAGCTACCCGATCCTGATCGGTGACGGACTGCTGCGTTCGCGCGAACTGCTGGCTGCGCACCTGGCGGGCCGCGACGTAGTGCTGATCAGCAACACGGTGGTCGCCGGGTTGTACGCGGATGCACTCAAGCAGACGCTGCCGCAGCCTCCGGCGGCGGAAGTCATCCTGCCCGATGGTGAGCAGTACAAGACACTGGCTACGGCGAGCCGCGCATTTGACGTGCTGATCGCCAATCGCATCGGCCGTGATGCCGTGGTGGTGGCGCTGGGCGGCGGTGTGGTCGGCGACCTGGCCGGTTTCGTCGCCGCCTGCTATCAGCGCGGCGTAGACCTGGTGCAGATGCCCACCACTCTGCTGGCGCACGTGGATTCATCCGTGGGCGGCAAGACCGCCGTCAACCACCCGGGCGGCAAGAACCTGATCGGCGCGTTTCATCAGCCGCGCGCGGTGATCGCTGATACCCACTTGCTGCAAACCCTGCCGGACCGGGACCTGCGCGCCGGCCTTGCCGAGGTCATCAAGTACGGGCTGATCTGCGATCCGGATTTCTTTGACTGGATTGAAGCGAATATTGATGCGCTGCTGGGCAGATCAGTCGAGGCCCTGGGCCATGCGATCTATCGCTCGTGCCAGATCAAAGCGCAGATCGTGGCGCGTGACGAACGCGAACAGGGCGAGCGGGCATTGCTGAATCTCGGCCATACCTTCGGTCATGCGATCGAATCTGCGACCGGCTATGGCTGGCAGCACGGCGAGGCGGTCGGAACCGGCATGCTGATCGCGGCCGAGATGTCGCAGCGGCTTGGCAATCTCGCCCCTGCGGTGGTGGCGCGCCTGCGCGCGCTGCTGCAGCGCGCCGGGCTGCCGGTCGACGCGCCGCGCATCGGCGGGGCGCGCGCATTCGACTACATGCGTGTCGACAAGAAAGTGCACGCCGGCCGGGTGCGGCTGGTGCTGCTGGCCGGGCTCGGCCGGGCGGTCGTGACCAGCGATTATCCAGACGCCACGCTGCACGAGACGCTGGCGGCGCATTTCGGATGAGCGCGGATGCGCTGGCCGTCTACGCGGCGGACGATGCGCACAGCCGCGGGCGCCGCTACGCCGAGCCGGCGCCCCAATATCGAAGCGAATTCCAGCGCGATCGCGACCGCATCATTCATTCCAGCGCATTTCGCCGCCTGGCATACAAGACCCAGGTATTCGTCAACCATGAAGGCGACCTGTTCCGCACCCGGGTGACGCACTCGATCGAGGTGGCGCAGATCGCACGCTCGATCGCCAGCGCGCTGTCGCTGAATGAAACGCTGAGCGAGGCGATATCGCTGGCCCACGATCTCGGCCACACGCCCTTCGGCCACGCCGGCCAGGACGCACTCAACGATTGCATGCGCGACTACGGCGGTTTCGAGCACAACCTGCAGTCGCTGCGCACCGTGGATGAACTCGAGGAGCGCTATGCATTGTTTCCCGGGCTGAATCTGACCTACGAGTGCCGCGAGGGGATTCTCAAGCACTGCGCCGTATCCAAGGCACGCGAACTGGGCGAGCTGGGCGAGCGCTTCCTTCAGCGCCGGCAGCCGGGCCTGGAGGCGCAGCTGGCAAACCTGGCGGACGAGATTGCGTACAACAATCACGACGTCGACGACGGCATTCGCGCCGGACTGATCACGCTGGAGGAAGCCGCACAGGTGCCGCTGGTGCAGCGCCAGTACCAGCAGGTGATGCGGCTGTACCCGGATCTGCAGGGCCGCCGCCGGGTGCACGAGACGGTGCGGCGCATGGTCAATGAGGTGGTGATCGACGTCATCGAGTCCAGCCTTACGCGCATCCGAGCGGCGCAGCCACGCGACATCGATGCGGTGCGCTCGCTCGGTGAGCCGCTGATGGGTATGAGCGAGGGCATGCGCGCCGAGCATCTGCAGCTCAAGCAGTTCCTGCGCGATGAGGTCTACCGGCATCAGCGCGTGCTGCGCATGACCACCAAGGCCAAGCGCGTGCTGAGTGCGCTGTTTGCCGCCTTCATGGAGGAGATCAAGCTGATGCCGGCGGAACATCGCGACCAGGCACAGCGCGCCGAGCAGCGCGACGGGTTGGCGGGGCGCGCCCGCACCGTCGCCGACTACGTGGCCGGCATGACCGATCGCTACGCAATCCTCGAGTACCGTCGCCTGTTCGATCCGGCCGAGCGCACCTAGGCAGATTTCGAGCGCCGGTGATGCTTCGGCGCCGGCCTGGTATTAAAATACCGCCAGCCGGCACAGCCTGATGGAAACGCCAATGCGCACTGATATCGCAGCTCGAGAGCGCCTGATCGTGGCCCTGGATCTCGATAGCGGCGCGCAGGCGCTGCAGCTGGTGCGCGAGCTGGGCAGCGACGTCAGCTTCTACAAGGTCGGCCTGCAGCTGTTCATGGGAGGCGGCCTGGTCATCGTCAAGCGGCTGATCGAGCAGGGTAAGAAGGTGTTCCTGGACCTGAAGATCGACGATACGCCGCGCACGGTGCAGGAAGCGGTGCGCAACGTCGCGGTCGAAGGCGTCGAATTCTTCACGCTGCAGGGTAACCGCGACACTGCGCGCGCCGCCATCGCCGGGCGCGCCAGCCGGCCCACGCCAAAATTACTGCAGGTCACCTATCTGTCCAGTTGGGATGGCGCGGACCTGGCGGAGCATCTGCACCTCGACGGCGGTGCCGATAAGTTCTCGATCGACGAGCAGGTAGTCACGCGCGCGCGGCGCATCCTGGACTCCGGCTGCGATGGCGTGATCGCGTCGGGCACTTCGGTCAGCCGGCTGCGGCACGAATTTCCGCAGCTGCTGATCGTGACGCCCGGCATCCGGCCGTCCGGCTGCAGCAGCGACGACCACAAGCGCTCGATGACCCCGTATGATGCGATCACGGCGGGCGCGGATTACCTGGTGGTCGGGCGCCCGATCCGCTCGTCGAATGATCCGGCGGCCACCGCGCACAAGGTGCAGGAAGAGATCGAACAGGCGCTGCGCAGCAAGGCGGCGTGACAGTCTCGAAAGCGCCGTACGGCGCATTGCGCTGTTGCGGTTTCGATGCGCACTGTCATGACGATGCGATGTCCGAGCGCATTTTCGCCAGCTCATCGCGCAGCTGGCGCCGCAGGATCTTGCCGACATTGCTCTTCGGCAGCTGCTCGCGAAAGTAGATCGCCGCCGGCCGCTTGTAGGCGGTCAGGTACTGGTGCGCGTAATCCTTCAGCGCCTGCTCGCTCAGCGATGCATCCTTCCTGACCACGAACAGCGCCACCACCTCACCCGAGTGCTCATCGGCCTGCGCCACGGCGGCCACTTCCAGCACTCCGGGGCATTTGGCAATCTGGTCCTCGATCTCGTTCGGGTAGACCTTGAATCCGGACACGATGATCATGTCCTTCTTGCGATCCTCGATGAACACGAAGCCGCGCTCATCGAAGCGGCCGATGTCGCCGGTACGCAGCCAGCCGTCCGGCAGCATGACCTTGGCGGTCTCGTCGCTGTGCTGCCAGTAGCCGCGCATCACCTGCGGACCGCGCAGGCAGATCTCGCCCAACGCACCGACCGGCAGCACCTGGCCATCATCGTCGCGGATCGTGAGCTCGGTCGACGGCACCGGCAGCCCGATCGAGCCGTTGAACTCGGCGTCCGGTCCGACCAGCTTGGACATGCAGCCCACCGGCGAGGCCTCGGTCAGTCCCCAGCCCTGGCTGATGCGGCAGCCGGTGATCTGTTTCCAGCGCTCGGCCACGCTGCTCTGCAGTGCCATGCCGCCGGCAATCGTGGCGACCAGTTGCGAGAAATCGAGCTGCTCGAATCCAGGGGTGTGCATCAGCGCATTGAACAACGTGTTCACGCCCATGAAGAACATCGGCCGATGCCGTTTCAGTTCCTTGACGAAGCCGGCGAAATCGCGCGGATTGACGATCATCACGCCGCTGCCGCCCAGCGACGCGAACAGCCAGCAGTTCGCCGTCAGCGAGAAGATGTGATAGAGCGGCAGTGCACACACGAAGCTTACCCGCTCGAGCGCCACCTGCTGGAACCAGGCGCGGCTTTGCAGGATGTTGGCGACCATGTTGCCGTGGGTGAGCATTGCGCCCTTGGCCACCCCGGTGGTGCCGCCGGTGTATTGCAGATAGGCCAGATCGTTGCGGTCCAGGTTGACCGGCAGCAACCGCAGATCGCGCCCCTGGGCGATGACCTTGCGGAAACTGTGCGCCTCGGGAATCACCCAGTGCGGAACCTTCCTTTGCACGTGGCGCAGCACCAGGTTCACCAGCGCGCCCTTGGGCCAGTCCAGCATGTCGCCGACGCCGGTGACGATCACCTGCCGCACCCTGGTATCCGGCAGCGCGTGCTGCAGGGTGGCGGCAAAGTTCTCCAGCACCACCACCGCGGCGGCGCCCGAGTCACGCAGCTGGTGCTCGAGTTCGGTCACCGTGTAGAGCGGATTGGTGTTGACCACGATCAGGCCGGCGCGCAGCGCGCCGAACATCGCGATCGGAAACTGCAGCAGGTTGGGCAGCATGATCGCGATGCGGTCGCCGCTCTTGAGCCCGGCGCTGTGCTGCAGCCAGGCGCCGAAGGCGCGCGAGCGCAGTTCCAGCTCGCGGTAGGTGATTGAGCTGCCCATGCTGTAATAAGCGATGCGATCGGCGTAGCGCTCGCAGGCGTCCTCGATCAGCGACTTGAGCGAGTCGATCTCGAACGGATCGATGTCGGCGGGTACCGAGGGTGGATACTGCGGTAACCAGAATCGGTCCATCGGCCCCACCCCTATATTTTTTTCAACGTCCGCTGCCGGCGGCGCCGGCACCGGCACCGGAGCTGGCATCGGCGCGCAGCAACGGCTCTAGTTTGGGCCAGACGTTGTCCAGCAACAATGGCTGGCCGCCCTCATTCGGATGCATGCCGTCCGCCTGCATCAGCGCCGGGTTGAGCGCCACCTGGTCGAGCAGGAACGGCACCAGCGGCAACTTGTGGGCCTGCGCCAGTGTGCTGTACATGTCCTGGAAACCGGTGGTGTAACGCTCGCCATAGTTGGGTGGCATGCGCATGCCGAGCAGCAGCACCGTGATGCCGCGCGCGCGTGCCAGCGTGATCATCTGGTCGAGATTTGCGCGCGTACCGTTGAGCGGCAGGCTGCGCAGCCCGTCGTTGGATCCCAGTTCGAGCACCAGGATGCGCGGCCGCTGCACATCGAGCGCGTGCGACAGGCGCCCCAGGCCGCCGGCAGTGGTCTCGCCACTGACGCTGGCGTTTATTACCTTGAATCCGTACCCTGTCTGCGAGATCTTGCGCGCCAGCAAGCTCACCCAGCCCTGATCGACGTGGATGCCGTAGCCGGCGCTGAGGCTGTCGCCGAACACCAGGATCACCGGGGCGGCCTGGTCCGCGCGCGCCAACGGCGCGGCCAGTGCCAACAGCAGTGCCAACAGGAAACCCATGATGCGTGACATCGTTCTTGAGGCCCGAAGCTTAAGCAAGCAGGTTAGCAGCCCGGAAGGCCCGCTGACCATCGTGCGCGATATCTCGTTCAGCGTCGCCCGCGGCGAGTCGATCGCCCTGGTGGGGCCTTCGGGCGCGGGCAAGTCCACGCTGCTGGCGCTGCTGGCGGGCCTGGATCTGCCGAGCTCGGGCGATGTGATGCTGGCCGGGGAGCTGCTGGGCACGCTGGACGAGGACGGACGCGCGCGGCTGCGTGCCCAACGGGTCGGATTCGTGTTCCAGTCGTTTCATCTGCTGCCATCACTGACTGCGCTGGAAAACGTCATGCTGCCGCTGGAGCTGGCGCGCCGCGACGATGCGCGTGCGGCGGCCGAACACATGCTCGAGCGCGTCGGACTCGGCGCGCGTGCGCGGCATTATCCGCGCCAGCTGTCGGGCGGCGAGCAGCAGCGCGTGGCGCTGGCGCGCGCCTCGGTCGGCCATCCGACGGTGCTGTTTGCCGACGAGCCCACCGGTAATCTTGACACCGCGACCGGCGTGCGTATCGCGCAGCTGCTGTTCGAGCTGAATCGCGGCTCGGACACGACCCTGGTACTGGTGACGCACGAGGCCGCGCTGGCGGCGCGCTGCGGGCGCGTGCTGTCGATGGAGGCCGGTGCGCTGCTGTCCGATATCGCCGCCAACCGGACGGCACCGCATGCGTAGCTTGACCTTGGCTTTGCGCGCGTTACGGCGCGAATGGCGCTCCGGCGAGCTTGCGGTGCTGTGGCTGTCGCTGACCATCGCGGTGGCGGCGCTCAGCGGCGTCGGCTTCCTGGTGGATCGCATCGGGCACGCGGTGCAGCTTTCGGCCAGTGAGGTGCTGGCGGCGGACCTGCGGGTCGAGTCCGATGCGCCGATCGCTGCGGACGAGGCGGCGCGTGCCGCGCAACTCGGACTGAGCACGGCGCGGCTGACGATGATGCTGTCAGCGATCTTCAACGGTGATGCCAACCAGCTCGCCAACGTGCGCGCGGTGAGCGCCGGCTATCCGCTGCGCGGCCAGCTCACGATCGCGGACCGGCCGTTTGCAGCCGCTACGCCCAGCGCCGCGATCCCCGCAGCCGGTGAGGTGTGGCCCGACTCACGGGTGGCCGCGGCGCTGGGCGCGGGCCTGGGCAGCGAGCTGACCGTGGGGGCACGCACGCTGCGCGTGACGCACATCCTGATCTCGCGTCCCGACCAGAGCTCGACCTTCGTCGAATTCGCCTCGGCACTGCTGATGAACGACGCGGACCTGGCGTCGACAAATCTGATCCAGCCCGGCAGCCGCGTCCGGTACGTGCTGCTGCTGAGCGGCGACGCCGCGCAGCTGGCGGCCTTTCGCCGCTGGCACCAGACGCTCGAGGCGCGCCAGGAGCGCATCGAGGACGTGGCCGATGCCAGTCCGCAGATCGGCGATGCCAGCCAGCGGGCGGCGCGCTTCCTGGCACTCGCCAGCCTGGTCGCGGTGCTGTTGTGCGCGGTGGCGATTGCCATGAGCGCGCGCAGCTACGTGCACCGGCACCTGGACGCGGTCGCGCTGATGAAAACCCTGGGTGCCTCGCGCCGCCTGGTGCTGGCGGTGAACCTGTGGCAGTTGCTGCTGCTGGCGGCGGTGGCGAGCGCGCTGGGCGCGGCGGCCGGCTGGCTGACACAGCTGTGGCTGGTGCGAGTGCTGCAGGGCCTGCTGCGCGCCGACCTGCCGCCGGCGGATGGCTGGCCGGCGCTGGTTGGATTCATCATTGCGCTTGCGGTGCTGGCGGGATTTGCGCTGCCGTCACTGCTGCAGCTGACGCGGGTGCCGGCGCTGCGGGTGCTGCGGCGCGATGCCGGCCCGCCGGCGCTGAGTTTCCTGGCTGCCGGCCTCCCGGTGCTGCTGGCGATCGCCGGTGTGGTCTACGGCGCGCTGGGGGAACTGCGCCTGAGCCTGTGGTTCCTGCTGGGACTGGCCGGCGCGGTGCTGGCGCTGGGCGCAGCCGGTGCGGCGCTGGTACGGGCCGCGGCCCACGTGCGCGGCTCGGCCGGAGTTGCGTGGCGCTACGGCATCGCCAATCTGGCGCGCCGGCGCACCGAGAGCATCACCCAGATCGTGGCCTTCGGTCTGGGCATCATGCTGCTGCTGGCGCTGGCGATCCTGCGCGATGACCTGGTGACCGACTGGCGTGCAAGTCTGCCGGCCGACGTGCCGAATTATTTCTTCGTCAACATTCCCACTGACGTGCGCGCGGATTTCACGCGCCAGCTGCAATCGCAGGGCGCGCACCTGACGCGCATGCTGCCGATGATCCGCGGCCGGCTGCTGAGCATCAACGACCGGCCGCTGGCGGCGCTGCATTTTCCCGGCATGCGCGGCCGCGGCTTTGCCGATCGCGAGCAGAACCTGACCTGGGCGAGCGAGCTGGGCGATGACAATCGCATCGTTGCCGGGCGCTGGTGGAGCCCAGCCGATGCCGGCAAGCCGCTGGTGTCGCTGGCGGTCGAGTACCAGGATTCGATGGGGCTGAAGCTCGGCGACCGGCTGCGCTTCGACGTCGGCGGCGAGAACTACGATGTCACCGTTGCTAGCTTTCGCAAAGTGAAGTGGGACAGTTTCCGGCCGAATTTTTTCGTGATGTTTCCGCCCGGCTTGCTGGATGCGAGTGCCGGCACCTACATGACCAGCGCGTACCTCTCGCCCACCAGCGGCGCGATGGCGCAACTGGTGCATCGCTTCCCCGGAGTGTCGATATTCAACGTCGGGGATCTGCTGGCGCAGATCCGCGCGGTGGTCGACAAGGCGGTCACCGCGGTGCAGTCGGTATTCCTGTTCACGCTGCTGGCGGGCCTGACGCTGCTGCTGGCGGCGGTGCAGGCGAGCCGCGAGGAGCGGCTGTATGAGACTGCGATCCTGCGCGTGATCGGCGCGCGCCATTCGATGATCCTGGGGAGCGTGCTGGCCGAGTTCGCGCTGCTGGGCGCGGTGGCCGGCCTGCTCGCTGCCACCGGCGCCTCGCTCGGCGGTGCCTGGCTGGCGCACGCGCTCGATCTGAAATATCGCTTCAACGCTGCGTTGTGGGCCATCGGCGTGCCCGGTGCGGTGCTGGTGGTCGGTGTCGCCGGATGGCTCTCGACGCGCTCGGTGGTGCGGGTGGCACCGCGCTCGGTGCTGTACTGAACTGCAATGAGCTGTAGTGAGTGCGCCGCGCGTGTGCTCAGTGTGCGAAGCTGACGGTGGCCCAGGCCTGCGGTACCACATCGCCGCGCCAGGTCAGGCCCTCGATGGTGAACTGGTAGTCGCCCGGACCCAAGGCACCGCTGTTGAGTTCGATTCGCAGGTTACCGCTGGAATCGCGCAGCACGTTGTGCAGCACGCCGACGCTGCCCTGGTCGATGCGGTCGATGGTGACGCGAAACGCGGAGAACTGCGACCACGACAGGTCGATCTTCAAGTCCGCCGTCTGCGCCTGGGCGCCGCCGATCGTGACCAGGCTGTGTGCCACCGGGCCGGTGCGGCTCGGGATCACGCTGATGCTGCGCGTCGATTGCGCCGGCTCGAGCGGTTGCAGCAGCACGCGCTGGCGCAGGCCGGCCGCCGTGCGATCAAGCGCCGACAGCCGGCCCTGGATCATGAGGCAGGTGACGCCGAGCGCCAGCGCCAGCAGCGCGGTGCCTATCAGAACCGGCAGCTGTTCCCACCAGCGCTTGCGCGGCTGTTCCCACGGCGCCGGGCGGCCGCCGGCATCGAGCAGGCGCAGCGCGGCGTTGATGCGCTCGGTGAGCGCGATTTCGTCCAGCAGCTGCGGATGTTCGCGGCAGAAGCGCTCGAAATCCTGGGCGCCCTTGAGCGGCAGGCGGCCGCCGATGTAGCGTTCCACGATCTGGTTGCGATTGATGAATTCGCGGTCCATGGATGGCGCGGGCTGCGCGGCCTGCGATAGCGGCGGCGCGGCGCGATCGGCAGCGGCGGGTTTTCCGGGCGCGGCGGCTGGCATACGCCTATGGTGCCGCGCGCGCAGCGCCAGGCGTAGGCGCCAGCTCACAGTTCCAGCCGGCCGCGCGGCAGGATCGCGGATTGCGTCACACTATCCGGCCGGCCGCCACCCCAGGTTGCGCTATGTTAGCGGGTTGTGGCCGCAGCTGCTCGCAGGTGATGGACGTTGGGCGTATCAGACAAAAGCAAGCCGGGTAAAACCAAGCCGCTGGCAGGCGGCGTGCGCCACGATGAGCGCGGCAATGCCGTGTGGCAGTGGGC